>Ga0067045_1027531_pt1 | contig 99727 bp, 60 predicted proteins | sample TerdegcTABiofilm_FD_59184 | JGI IMG/M metagenome (GOLD analysis project Ga0067045, IMG submission 59184) | Combined Assembly of (Gp0054472, Gp0054536) Wastewater bioreactor microbial communities from Singapore -Terephthalate degrading...
GTAAACGAAGTTGAGGGATTAAACCAGAAAGCATCTTTAAGTTCGATTCAGGACGCAGACCTTGCCGAACAGCAGTTGGAGTTGACCAAACTGAGCATACTCCAGCAGACAAGTATAGCAATGCTTGCACAGGCTAACTCGGCGCCTCAATCTGTAATGCAGTTATTCTAAACCAGTTTAACTGATTGTTACGATTGGCGCATCTTCGAGGAGGTGCTTTATGGCAAGCGTTAACAGAACAAAGATGCGTAATCCTAAACCCAACGGGATTTGGAATTTGACTTTGAGAAAGCTGGCTGAAATAGCTTCTTTTAAGAAGAATGCCACAGGGTTAGATTTGAATGACGATGACCTGAAAAATCTCAAATGGGTTTACGCATACTCTGAGACGGGATGCAATTCTCCCCCTCAGGTAGGCGGAAATGAAACGCAATGTTCGCAAACTGATATTATTTATGATGCGAATGAACTCGCATCAATCCACTGCAAAATCGATCCGGAAACGGTATCTGAGGTAGCTCTGGAAATACAATAACAGTTTCGGGCATTCAAAAACAGAGGGAGCCGGTTTCAGCCGGCTCCCTTTTTAATCTTTAAGGGGCTAATTCCCCGTAGCTTGCTACGATAACAATTAGAATCAGCTATATTTGATACCCCGTAGCTTGCTACGGAGTAGTTCATTTGTATTGATTAAAACAATAAAATCAGATAATCTTTGTTATCATTTGAAGGTACTTGAAATGAACGATCAGCGTATTCAATACTCAAAAATTTTATATTATCTGATTTTTCCTTTAATTATATGTGCGGGGATTTTATTCCGGTTTTTCCTTGTTTATAATGGATTTTTTGACTTTAGTTCCGACAGCGCGGTGGTTTGCCTTCAGGCAAAATTTATCCTTGAACAATCACAAACCCCGGTTTTTTTTGCCGGACAGACATATTTTTCCGCGATCCCTTCGTATATTCTTGCGTTCATATTTAAATTTTTAGGATCAGGTTTATTATCTGTAAAAATATATGTTTTCGGTTTTTCCGTATTGATTTATCTTACGGTTATTTTTATTGTCTTTAAAATAAAAGGCGCTAAATATGCCCTTTACACTGCGTTAATTATGGTTGTTTTGCCTGCGGGCATGAATGTTTTGCATCTTAGCGGCGGATGCGGATACGAGATTTTTAATCTGTACAGTTTAATCTTTTTGTGGGTTATATATTTCTATTTTAATTATTACGGACAAAGTGGAAAGTATTTTGTCCTGACAGCGGTTATGGCGGGGTTCGGATGGTATATACATCCGATGTTTATATATTATATTGTTTTGTTCTGGATAATTAATTCTTTTTATCTTTTCTATATTCATTGTACCGAATTCATATTTTATCTGGAAAAAACAGTTGTATGGTTTATCTTTTTTTTGATCGGAAGCATATTATCATGGACAATGGCTTTAAAACAAGTTGCCGGCAAATCGGGATACACCCCCGTATCAGAATTTACGCCTGATTTGACTATTATGTTGAAAGGGCTCAAAGAAATATTCGGTTCCCATTTTCCCGAACTTCTTAATATAAATAATACTGATATTTTCGTGATTAAATCTTTTTTCGTCTTGTTATATATATGCGTATTATGTTTTGTGGCTTTATCTTTGCATAAGTTGAGCTTTTGGAAATCGGGAAAGTTTTCTCTGGAGTCGATTCTGGCGGTTTTATTTGCTGTGATGGCTGTAATTCATTCTTTTGAGAAAGACATAATTACCACATCCCGCCATTTAGCCGCTACAGTTTTTATATATCCGGTTTTTATCGCGCTGTTTTTAGATAAAATACCGAAGAAACTGAAATTTATTTTTGTTTCTGCGCTAATAGTATTTAATCTGTCAACATACTCTAATTCTCCCAGAATCAACGATAACCGCAACATCATAAACTATTTAAAAAAAAATAACCTGATTTACGGTTTCGCAGATTACTGGCTGAGTTATAAACTTGTGTTTTTTTCCGGCGGATCGGTTATTTTATCTCCGTTATCAGGAGGCAGGTTTGAGGACTATGCTTTAAAAGTTATTCGGGCTGAAAATAAATTTTATCTGTTCGATTTAACCGATTCCGCTCAGAAAGCTATGCTGGACAGGTTTTTGGATGAGGCGAAAAATATTGGTCTAATATATGAAATTGAATTTGTAGGCGAGTTTGCCGTGATCCATTCTTTAAAAATCTGCCGTGAGCGGAATATAAATAAAGTCATGTATTTCAGCCCTGTCTATGAAAAAGTTGAAATTGAAACCGGACAAGATAAGATAAATCAAATAAAAGAAATAGAATTTGATTTGTATTTGCCCCAAAACGCGTTTACTTTTATTACCTCTATTGAGGCGGATTACCGTAAAGATTATTTTGATTCCGCCGTTCTGGCGTATTTTTCAATTACCGATTCTTTAACTAACAGCACAATAGGCAAACTCAGTGCCCACAACAATGATTTTAAAAATCAAAAGATACGTGAATACATTTTTCGCGGGTATACGGCTCGAACCGGCAAGGTTATATTCAGGTATTCTCTTGAGAATGATCGGATTAATGCCGGATACTTGTGTATATTTTGAAGGTTTATATAAAATCCCGTTCTGGTTTTGGTTTTCTAAGCATCAGGTCGCTAAGCGCGGTTTTGCAGTTCAAATTTTCATACAGGATTTCATAAACTTTTCTTGATATTGGCGTTTCGATATTTAATTTTTCAGATAGTTGTTTAACTGAAATCGAGGTTTTTACGCCCTCGGCAATTTTTTCGGTTTCTAAAAGAACTTGATTGAGCGTTTTTCCCGCTCCTATTTTTTCGCCGAGCCCTCTGTTGCGGCTGTGCTTGCTCATGCCGGTTACTATCAGGTCGCCCATTCCAGATAATCCCGAGAATGTAAACGGATCCGCTCCCATTGCTACTCCGAGCCTTGTTATTTCGGCAAGACCTCTGGTTATCAGCGCCGCTTTTGTGTTGTCGCCAAACCCCAACCCGTCGCAGATACCTGCCGCGATTGCGATTACGTTTTTCAGTGCTCCGCCAAGCTCAACGCCCGCAACGTCGGAGCTTGTGTATACCCTGAAGTTATTTACGCAGAATATTGATTGAACGGTTTTCATTAAATCCTTATTGTTGCTTGCCGTAACTGCCGCAGAAGGTATGTTTAGAGCCACTTCTTCCGCGTGTGTCGGGCCGGATAAAACAGCGGTTTTGCCTGTGTAAATTTCTTCTTCTATAATTTCGCTCATTCTTTTGAGCGTTTCATTCTCGATCCCTTTTGCTACAGACAGAAGATACGGTTTTTCGCCTGTACGGTCGAGCGTTTGCTTTAGTTTCCGGCAAGTAGAGCGCATGAAATGCGAAGGTACGGCAAGCACTGCCAATCCTGCTCCTTGCGCGCATGAATCCATATCGGAAGTAAACCCGATGGATTCCGGTATTTTTGGCCCGGGCAAGTATTTTATGTTTTCTCTTATCCGGTTCAATTCGGCGATATATTCAGGGAAATGCCCGTATATGTTTATTTTATATCCCGCTTTATCAAGTAGAAGCCCGATAGCGGTTCCCCATGCGCCGTCGCCGATAATCGCTACTTTTTTTATATTCATCATATATCCTTACCTAAAATTCTGCAGAGTTATTTTCAATATTTTTGGAGGCCGGTCAATCTAATTTAATAGAAACCTCATTTCTGTGTCATAAAAACATACTCTCTGGTAAAATGAGACAATATGACATTGTATTTATGCAATTGTGAACGAGCATATAATATAATTGATCTCAAAAAAAGAATGGTATATGATTTTAAAAAGTGGTACGGAATCTGTAAAGTAAAAAATTATAAAGGAGGAAAATAATATGAATACGTTAAAAACAGGAATTTTTCTCGGGCTTTTAACCGGTTTGCTTGTGCTTATGGGAGGGTATTTCGGAGGAAGCCACGGGGCAGTAACTTTTTTTATTATTGCGATGGCGATGAACTTTTTCAGCTACTGGTTCAGCGATAAGATAGTGCTTGCCATGTACAGGGCACAGCCTGTATCGGAATCCGATGCTCCTCAACTTTATTCCATTATCAGGGAACTTACCGAAAGGGCAGGGTTGCCGATGCCGAAAGTATATATTCTTCCGCAGTCCACACCGAACGCGTTTGCTACAGGGAGAAATCCAAACCATTCGGCGGTGGCGGTAACTTCAGGAATTATGGAATTGTTAAGCAAAGACGAACTCAAAGGCGTGATAGCTCATGAGCTCAGCCATATTAAAAACAGGGATATCTTGATAAGTACAATCGCCGCTACCATTGCCGGCGCAATAACTTTAATCGCAAGTATGTTAAGATATTCCGCCATATTTTTCGGTTCGAGAGATAGGGATAACGATTCCGGCGGAATAATAGGCCTTATTGCTCTGTCGATACTTGCGCCGATTGCGGCAATGATAATTCAGCTTGCGGTATCGCGTGCTCGGGAATATCAGGCGGATGAAAGCGGGGCATATCTCGCAGGGTCGCCAATGGGTCTTGCCAGCGCACTGGAAAAGCTTGAACGCAGTGTCCAGAGGTATCCCATGGAAGGTGGTGCTCAGGCTACAGCTCATATGTTTATTGTGAATCCGTTCAGAAAAGAATTTTTTGGAAATCTGTTCAGAACGCATCCGTCAACAAAAGACAGAATAGAAAGACTATATAGGATGAGATGATATAATTTAAGGAGTAACAAAAAGTGAGATTCGATAAACTTACCATAAAAAGCCAGGAAGCTGTGCAGAATGCGCAAAACATAGCTTCCGGACATTCACATCAGGAACTGAATTCACTGCATCTTCTTTTAGCGTTGCTTGATCATAAAGAAGGGGTAGTTCCACAGATAGTTCTGAAACTCGGTTTATCGGCGCAAAATTTAATTGCCGATATTAAATCCGGTCTTGAAAAACAGCCGAAAGTATACGGTTTTTCGGGTAATATCTATATATCCGGTGAATTGCAGAAGGTTTTTGACAGAGCAGAAGAAGAAGCATCGAATCTTAAAGACGAGTATATCAGTGTGGAACATCTTTTTCTGGCTATGGTTATTGAATCTTCGTCGGAAGCTGGAAAACTGCTTAAAAAACATAAAATATCGTCGGACGATATTTTTAAAACCCTAAAATCAATTCGCGGTTCGCAAAGAGTTACCGATCAGAATCCCGAATCCAAATATCAGGCGTTACTCCGGTTTGGGCGAAACCTGTGTGATCTGGCGCGGCGTGGTAAACTCGATCCGGTAATCGGGCGTGACGACGAGATACGAAGAGTCATGCAGGTGTTATCTCGAAGAACCAAGAATAATCCTGTACTTATCGGTGAGCCGGGTGTTGGAAAAACAGCTATAGTCGAAGGGTTGGCTCAAAGAATGGTTAGTGCCGATGTGCCTGAAGGATTGAAAGATAAAAACCTGATTGCGCTCGATATTGGCGCACTTGTGGCAGGAGCTAAATACAGGGGAGAATTTGAGGACAGGTTAAAAGCGGTGCTCAAGGAAATAGAAGAGAATCAGGGTAAAATAATTTTGTTTATCGACGAACTGCATACTCTTGTCGGCGCAGGTTCGGCTGAAGGCGCTGTTGACGCGTCAAATATGCTTAAGCCGTCGCTTGCGAGAGGCGAACTCAGATGTATCGGAGCGACAACGTTGGATGAATACCGCAAATATATCGAGAAAGATGCCGCTCTCGAAAGAAGGTTTCAGCCTGTTGTGGTTCAACCTCCTTCTGTAGAAGATACAATATCCATTCTGCGCGGGCTGAAAGAGAAATATGAAATCCACCATGGTGTGAGAATCACGGATAATGCTCTTGTGCAGGCGGCGGTCCTTTCAAACAGGTATATTCCCGATAGGTTTTTGCCAGATAAGGCAATAGACCTGATTGATGAGGCGGCATCGAAACTTAGAATTGAAATTGACAGTATGCCGACTGAAATAGACGAAATTGAGCGAAAAATAATGCAGATAGAAATTGAGCGACAGGCTTTGACTAAAGAGAAAGATTCTGTCTCAAAAGAGCGGTTATCAAAACTTGAACAGGAATTAGCCGATCTCAAAGAAGAAAGTTCCCAGTTAAAGCTCAAGTGGCGTCAGGAAAAAGATATTATCGAACGGATACGTATGGTTAAGGAAAACATAGAAACCCTGAAAAATGAGGAGCAGCAATACGAACGTGCCGGTAATTTTGAGAAAGTGGCAGAAATCCGGTACGGGAAACTCAGGGAGTTGACATTGCAGTTGGAGTCCGAAAACCGCAATCTTGCGCAATTGCAGAAAGATACTTCCATGCTTAAAGAAGAAGTTGATGCTGAAGATATTGCCGAAATTGTGTCCAAATGGACAAATATTCCTGTTTCGCGAATGATGGAGAGTGAAATCCAGAAACTTATCCGCATGGAAGATGAACTCAAAAAACGGGTTGTGGGGCAGGATGATGCGATCAGCCTTGTTGCTAATGCCATACGGCGGGCGAGGGCGGATATTCAGGATCCGAACAGGCCTATAGGGTCTTTTATATTTCTCGGGCCTACTGGAGTGGGCAAAACCGAACTCGCAAGATCGCTTGCGGGGTTTTTGTTCGATGACGAAAAGGCAATGATACGTATCGATATGAGCGAATATATGGAAAAACATTCCGTATCGCGCCTTATCGGAGCTCCTCCGGGCTATATCGGGTATGAAGAAGGCGGACAACTTACCGAACAAATCAGGCGAAGGCCTTATGCGGTAGTATTGTTTGATGAGATCGAGAAAGCTCATCATGACGTTTTCAACATATTTCTCCAGATTCTTGATGAAGGAAGATTGACCGACAACAAAGGCAGAACCGTTGATTTCAAAAACGCTATTCTTATTATGACATCAAATATTGCAAGCAATGTAATCCGTGAAATGGCTCATGAACCAAAAGAAATTGTAAGAAACAAGGTAATGGAAATTTTAAATCAGCATTTCCGTCCTGAATTTTTAAACCGGATAGATGAGTTGATTTTGTTTAACAGTCTCACTAAATCCGATATAGAACGAATTATAGATATTCAGCTCAATCAGCTCGAAAAACGGTTGGGTGGCAAAGAGATTATGTTGAAGATGACAGCTTCTGCAAAAGATTACCTTGTGCAGATTTCCTATGATCCGGTTTTCGGCGCAAGGCCATTAAAACGAGCAATTCAGTCAAATATATTGAATCCTCTTGCCATGTATTTGCTTGAAGGAAGAATCAAAGAAAACGATAAAGTATCCGTGGAACTGCGCGATAATCAATTTGAATTCAATGTATTAACATAATTGTGCCATACAGGCACATAAAATATCTTTAATTGTGTTTATTTGAACCGCAGATAAAGTTAAAAGTTGAAATTTCTTGTTTTATAATTAACTATAAATCAACCTGTTGGATGAATCATCCAGCAGGTTTTTTTTGTTGGTACGGGAATTGATTTTAGTTGTTTTGATGCAAGTAAATTAAAATTTAATATAAAGGAGGTCTTATTATGGAAAAAATTATTGGTATAGATCTTGGTACGACGAACTCATGTGTAGCGGTTATTGAGGGTGGTGAACCGCAGGTAATTGCCAATAGTGAAGGAGGTCGGACAACTCCGTCGGTTGTGGCAATTACTAAAGACGGGCAAAGGCTTGTTGGTACGGTTGCTAAAAGACAGGCGGTTACTAATGCGAAAAACACCATAATGTCTATAAAAAGGTTTATGGGAAGAAAATATAATGAGGTTAAAGAGGAAGAAAAAATTGTTTCTTATAAGGTAAAATCCGATTCAGCGGGCAACGCCGTAGTTGAGCTCGGAGGAAAAGACAATACGCCACAGGAAATTTCTGCGATGATTCTTCAGAAGATGAAACAGTCTGCCGAAGATTTTTTGGGTCATCCGGTGAAAAAAGCTGTGATTACTGTTCCTGCGTATTTCAACGATTCGCAAAGACAGGCGACAAAAGAAGCCGGAGCCATAGCCGGATTGGATGTAGTGCGCATAATAAACGAACCTACTGCTGCGGCGCTCGCTTACGGGCTTGATAAAAAACACGATCAAAAAATAGCGGTTTATGATCTTGGAGGTGGTACCTTTGACATATCGATACTCCAATTGGGAGACGGGGTGTTTGAGGTATTATCGACCAATGGCGATACACATCTTGGAGGGGATAACTTTGACGAAGCGATTGTAAACTATATCCGTGAAGAATTTAAAAAAGAAAATGGAATTGACCTAAAGAATGATCTGATGGCTCTCCAGAGATTGAAAGAGGCATCGGAAAAAGCTAAATGTGAATTATCTTCATCCATGTCTACGGAGATAAATCTTCCCTTTATAAGCGCTGATTCTTCAGGTCCTAAGCATTTATGCATAACTTTAACCAGATCTAAACTCGAACAGCTTGTATCTCATTTGATAGAAAGATCGAAAGAACCGTGTATAAAAGCCTTAAAAGACGCTAAACTTAGCCCTGCAGACATAGATGAAGTGATTCTTGTCGGCGGGCAAACAAGGATGCCTGCGGTTCAGAAACTGGTTAAAGAGGTATTCGGAAAAGAACCTCATAAAGGCGTCAATCCCGACGAAGTTGTAGCGATAGGTGCTGCAATTCAAGGTGGAGTTTTATCCGGTATGGTTAAGGATGTTCTTCTACTTGACGTAACCCCTCTTTCTCTTGGTGTAGAAACTAAAGGCGGAATATTCACCAAACTAATTGAGCGCAATACAACCATACCCACAAAAAAATCGGAGATATTCACTACTGCTGCCGATAACCAGACATCGGTTGACATTCATGTTCTTCAAGGCGAACGCGAAATGGCTGTCCACAACAAAAGCATAGGCAGGTTTCAGCTAACAGATATACCGCCTGCACCAAGGGGAATACCGCAGATCGAAGTTGCTTTTGACATAGATGCCAACGGAATTCTTCATGTATCCGCAAAAGATAAAGCTACAGGGCGCCAACAGTCTATCAAAATCGAGGCATCCAGCGGATTGTCCAAAGATGATATAGACCGTATGATAAAAGAAGCTCAGGCCAATGCGGAAACCGACCATAAATACCGTCAGGAAGCCGAACTGTTTAACAAGGCGGACCAGATGCTTTTTGAGACGGATAAGCAAATTAAGGAGTTCGGTGATAAACTTTCACAGGAGAATAGGTTTAAACTGGAGTCTCTTAAAAGCGATCTTGAAACGGCGTTGAAAGAAAAAAATGTACCGGGTACAAAATCAAAAATGGAAGAATTGGAAAGATTATGGCAGAAAGTATCGACTGATCTTTACCAGAACGTAAGGGCGCAGGATACCGCCGCGCAAAATACTGCACAATATTGTGATACGGGAAAATCCGGAAATAGCGATGATTCTGACAAAAAAGATGGAAAGACTGGAGATAACGTTATTGACGCCGATTATGAGGAAGTAAACTGAAATCCCAACCGGTCGGTTCACTAAATCGATTATGGTATCTTAAGCGGAAACCCTGTATGGGGTTCCGCTTATTTTTTTGTAATACAGGAAATAATTTTTTGAAAATCCAAATTAATAATTGAGGTATGCAAAAAATGATGATAAAAATAAATTTTGGATAACAATATAAACTATATAAAGTTCAGGAGGCTTGCATGGAAAAGACCGTATTTCATATGGACCAAACCGAAATTCCCCGCCAATGGTATAATGTCCAGGCTGATCTGCCTGTGCCTCTTGATCCTCCAATTCATCCGGCAACCGGTAAACCGATTAGTGCGGATGATCTTGCTCCGTTATTTGCGCGGGAACTGATACAGCAGGAAATGTCTCTTGAGAGGTGGATTGATATTCCCAAAGAGGTTCTGGATGTTCTTGCTATATGGAGACCGACGCCTCTGGTTAGGGCGGTAAATCTTGAGAAAGCTTTGAATACTCCGGCAAAGATATTTTATAAAGATGAAAGTGTAAGCCCTGCGGGTAGCCATAAACCCAATACTGCTGTCGCGCAGGCGTTTTACAATATGAAAGAAGGTATAAAAAGAATAGCTACCGAAACCGGCGCCGGCCAGTGGGGAAGCGCGCTTGCGTTTGCCACAAATATTTTCGGGCTAAAATGCAGTGTGTATATGGTAAGGGTAAGTTACGATCAAAAACCGTACCGCAGGTCGATGATGAATATTTGGGGGGCGGAAGTTTTTCCAAGTCCCAGTACAAAAACAGAAGCCGGCAGAACGATTCTGAAACAGAATCCCGATTCGCTCGGAAGTCTTGGAATAGCGATCAGCGAAGCGGTAGAAGATGCCGGCAGGAATGCGGATACCCATTATTCTCTAGGTAGTGTGTTGAATCATGTGGTATTGCATCAGTCTGTAGAAGGGCTTGAGGCGAAAAAACAATTTGAGATGGCTGGCGTTGAGCCTGATATTCTTATCGGGTGTGCGGGAGGCGGAAGCAATGTGGCTGGATTTTTGTTTCCGTTTTTACCGGATAAACTCAGGGGAAAAAATATTAGGTTTATTGCTGTTGAACCGACGGCATGTCCTACTTTAACCAAAGGCCCGTACCGTTACGATTTCGGCGATACCGCCGGTATGACGCCTCTTTTAAAAATGTATACTCTCGGACATACATTTATCCCTTCGGGCATTCACGCGGGCGGATTGCGTTATCACGGTATGTCACCGTTGATGAGTCTATTATGCAACCGGAAATTTATCGAGGCAAAAGCGTATCCGCAGAATCCTGTGTTTGAGGCGGCGATGATGTTTGCAAGGTGTGAGAGAGTTATCCCCGCGCCTGAAACCGCCCATGCGGTGAAAGCAGTGATCGACGAGGCTATCCGGTGCAAAGAAACCGGCGAGAAGAAGGTTATAGGCTTTTTATTGAGCGGGCACGGGCATTTTGATCTTTCTTCTTATGATAAATATATGGCGTCGGGCCTTGAGGATTTTGAACATCCTGAAGAAGAAATTGCCCGCGCAATAAGCGAAATACCTCAAGTGGAGTAACAATATTTGTAACTGCGATAGTGTGATAGAATGGAATGTTATTAATTCAATCTTTTTTTACCGCGAAAACGTGTTTTTTCGCCGTAATTGGCGAGCTTGCAATTTTCGCTTTAGCTTTAAGGATGCGTATTTTTTTCGATTTTCGGTCGAATTTAGTTTTTGCGTGGTTTATTAATGATATGTCGCGGAAAAAGTAATTTTTTATATTAACAAGAATAACGATCAGCAATATAATGGATAATCCTGCAATAATCATTGAAATGTTTACGGTTTTATAATAATAAATAAAATAGTCTGATATTTTGGTGAATAAATTCAGGTAATTCATAACTTTTTCCGAAATTTAGCGTTTAGCGTTATATGGTTTCGGATTTTATTATAACATTCTTCCTTGCAAACTTCAAAATTATTTTAAAATCTTATGAAAATTAAAACCGGTTTTATAAAGCTAATTTTTGTATGGGCAGGTATTTTGGTTAACCAATCGTATAGCGAGGAAAAACATGATTATGCTTGGCCGATTGATCTGCGGGGAGATATCTCGGGTAATTTTGCCGAATGCCGTCTCGATCATTTTCACGCAGGGCTTGATATCGCCACAGGCGGTGTGAAGGGGTATAAGCTTTATGCTGTGGATGACGGTTATTTGTGGCGTGTGCGGGCATCGGTTGTCGGATACGGGAAAGCCGTTTATCTCAAACTTAGAGACGGCAGGTATGTGGTTTACGCTCATATGGATGAATTTATTAAACCGGTAAGCGAATATGTGCGGCACCAGCAGAAGAAATCGGGAAAATACGAGCTTGATATTATGCCAGAACCCGGTATGTTCAGGTTCAGAAAAGGCGATGTTGTGGGGTATTCGGGTAATTCGGGCGATGTTGCTCCTCATCTTCATATTGAACTCAGAGATGAGCGCGAAAACCCAATTAACATTTTGTCGGCAGGGCTTAAACTTCCTTATAGAGATACAACGTATCCGCGCATAAAGAATCTCGCGGTTAAACCTTTCGGCAGTGATTCCATGGTTGATCAGGGGTTTGGGCAGGTGGTTTTATTTCCTCAAAAACTTAGTTTTTCCGAATATGTAATCAATTCGCCCATTCCTGTCTGGGGAAAAATCGGGTTTAAGCTGAATTATTACGATACCGATCAGTTCAAACAGGTGTATAAACTCAATATCCATAATGCCCGTTTAATTGTGGGCGGGAATACGGTTTTTTCGCTTCGGTTTGATGAAATCAATTATGATTTCGATTACAATAGCAATTTTTTCCTTTATGACAGGGAACTGAAATATATGGTTCCCAAAAAGATAAAAGGCGATTACGTAAATTTTTTCTCTCCGCCCGGGATAAGTTTAACTCCAGCTTTATCAAACGATACGCCCGGATATGTTTTTTGCGGAGACCCGAAATATTCGGCGCAACCGGTTTATTTGCCGGAGGGCGATCATGGGTGCGAGATAGAAGTAACCGACGCTTCAGGCAACACATCCCGCATATTGTTTACACTCCGGGTGAAATACCCTGATGTTCTGAACGCCCGGTTTGTTAAGCCCGGCCGGAAAAAAGAAGGGACTTTTACGTTATCTCCGGTAATAAATTATTATGACAGTTTTTTTTCAGTTGTTCTTAACACTTATCTGCCGCCTCAAGATGTCCCTGAGGTAATGATAGAAACGAATACTGGCGATATGTTTGCTTCAAGGACTATTGTGCGGGAATCCGCGGTTTTTGAGTATTTATTTACTCCTCAGGCGGGATTGAGGCATCCGGCTATACTAAAGATCAACGCCTTAAATCCGGTTGGGAAAAAAGTCAGTCGCACGAAACCGATTGCGTTTAATTATATTCCTGAAACAGGCGGGAAATATGTTTCGCCGGACAAAAAAGTATCTCTAAAATTAGATTCAAATAATGTGCCACTGATAATTACTTCGCAAACTATTAATGTGGATTTATCCGCGTTGGATAAGAAAATAACTAAGGAAAGCAAGATTTACGAGTTTCGCCCGAAGGGTTTCCAGTTAAGTAACAGGGCAACTCTTGAGTTCAAAATAGATAATGTGTCGAAACTAAAAGGGAATATGGCTGTATTTGAGTTTATCGACAACAAATGGAAACTCAACTATCCTCTCGTTTCCGAACGCGATGACATAGTTTTAGCGAGAATCGACCATCTTTCTACGTTTGCGGTGTTTGCCGATCCCGATCCACCTGTTGTAGCGTTCATTTATCCAAAAAATATAAATGATATCGTAAGATTGAATACCGATATCATTTGCAGGGTGGACGATCTGGGCGTAGGGATTGCCTATAAAAAACTTGATATGAAAATTAATGGGAAAAGCGTTCCTGCGGAATATATTGATGAATCAAAGAGATTCGTTTACAAAATTGACGAACCGCTGAATTCCGGCACAAATACGCTTGAAGTTACTGCTGAGGACAGGTTGGGGCTTGTTAAGACAAAATCAATTAAGTTTATATTTAAAAATTGATTTTAGCCGGAATACTCTGGATTGCGGAAAAATATTTGGTTTTTTTTCGAAAACGAACATAATTTTTTGCATAACATGAATTATAATAATTCCGGTTCCAAAAAGGATAAATTTGAACAGCGCTGTTTTCGATAAAAATTATAAAACCCTTTTATATGAGTATCCCCGTATTGCTCAAAAACTGCAAAATATCGGTGATGATTCGTTTGCGCTATATAATACTAACGCTGATGCGCCGGCAATCAATCAGACAAAACTGGATAAATCGAACTTCATATTGCTTTTAGGGTTGCCTACTGCTGATTTTCTTATAACACTGCACAAAAAAATTCAGCCGACAACTGTAATTTTGGTTATAGAAAAAGAACCGGGTTTATTTTATAAGATAATGCGGGATTGCGATATTTCATCGTTGATTGAAGGCTGGCAGGTTAAATTCATCATAGGTGCGGGGATTGATCAGCTTGAAGAGGAAATCGGGCAATACTATTTTCCGGCAGATGAGTTATATGTTATAAAAGATGAAAGAAGCGTTCTTCTGAATACGGATTATTATTTATTTGCCGAACAAAAGGCGAGGGAAAACATCCGGTTAAAAGTTCCCGATTCTTTATGCGTTAAGAAATATAAGTTTCTTATTATGGTTGGTACAAAAGGAACAGGGTGGCCGTATATTATGCAGGATGTGATATCGGCTTTGCATAAGCTTGGCCATAGTGTCCGGCTGATTCATTCATCTGCCCGGGGGGCAAAATATTTTTTAAACAAGGAAATAATGAAAAATAAACCCGACTTTATCTTCCTTCTTGATGCTATTGGTTTGAAGGTAGACGATTTAGCAAAATTTAAAGTGCCGTACATATCATGGTTTTTCGATAACCCGTTTAATTGGCTCAACGAGAGTTTCATATCGGATTATTACCATATTTTTGTATGGGACAAAACCTATGTCGCCGATTTGAAAAAAGCTGGTTTCAGGAACGTTTACTACCTTCCTCTCGCGGCGAATCCCGACGTGTTTTATCCGCGAGAGATAGAAAATAAATATTTGTGCGATATAAGTTTTGCCGGTTCTTCGCTTATCGATTCTCCTGAACTTAATTTTGATTCCGACGCCAAAGTCGGATTCATAAAATTGGTCGCTCAAAGGGTATGCGAATCTCCGTGGGTTGCGCTTAACGATATTCTTGCGCGGATAAACAAAGAAAAAGGAATTGATTTTAAACTCAACGACGACAGCAAATTCCGCGAATTCGAGCTTTTTATTCAGAATTATTCACGGACAGCTTACCGTTATCAGATAATAGAGGCGGTTCTGAAATTCAACCCGTATCTTTATGGAGATGAAGGTTGGCGAAAAATCGCAGATACGATGGGCGGAGTATATAATGGGCGTATTAACAATAGATTAGACCTTCCTGTACTATATTCGTCCAGCAGAATAAACTTAAATATTACTGTGCCTCAACTGCGCGATTCGTATTCGCACAGGGCTTTTGAGATACCTGCGTGCGAAGGGTTTATCATATCCGATTACCGTCCTGAGGCGGAAAACTTTTTTGAAATCGGCAGTGAATTGGTCTGTTTCCATACAAAGGCGGATTTGCAGGAGAAAATAGACTATTTTTTACGCAATGAGAAAGACAGAATACAGATTGCTCGCCGTGCAAAAAAACGGGTGATCGAAGAACATACTTATGTTCATCGGCTCCGCACGCTGATATCCGTTATGGAGAATAAGTGAGCTTATCGGAGCGCAGATGCATTATTTGATGATTATTATATAAAAGTATTTTATTTTTTTGTGAATAATCATAAAATAGTGCCCGCTTTTTCGGAATAAAATTTCTGTATTTACTGCAATTAAAAATATTAAATATAAAGTTTACGGAGGATGAAATGGTTAAAGTAAAAATTATTGGTGCGGGCGGTTATGGCGGGTCGGGGCTTCTTGAACTTCTTGCAAGGCACCCTCAGGCAAAGGTAACCGGAGTTATCGATTTGGCGGATGTAGGCAAACCGATAAGTTTTGTCCTGCCGCATATAAAGGAATATTATGATTTGATAATATCTTCGCCGGAAAATCCGGAAAATTTCAAGGATGTGGACGTAGTTTTTTTCGCTACGCCCGACGGGGTAGGAATGGAACAGGCCAAACCGTATATTGAAAAAGGGATAAAGGTAATTGATTTCAGCGGTGATTTCAGGTTTAACAATAGCAATGATTATTCGCTTTACGCAAAAACCATAGGGCGCGACCCGGTGCACAAATCGCCCGAACTGCTTGCTCAATCCATGTATGGTATGGCGGAACTGCACAGAGCAGAACTGAAAAAAGTTAATATTGTCGGAAACGCCGGCTGTTTTGCCACAAGCTGTATTTTGGGGCTTGCGCCTGCGGTAAAATTCGATCTGGTTACCGAAGACGCGTTTATCTGCGACTGCAAAACCGGTGTTTCGGGAGCCGGCAAAAAACCATCCGCCGGATTTCATTACCCTTCTCGGTATGATAACATGAACGCTTACAAACTTGCCGGTCATCAGCATGTATTTGAGATAAAAAGAGAACTCGGGCTTGTTGGCAAACGAGACATTTCGCTTTTGTTTACTCCGCAGGTTGTGCCGTTGTGCCGGGGTATTTTGTCTACCCTTTATGCTAAAATAAGGCATGGAGTCAGCAAAACCTCTATTTACGATTATTATATGGATTTTTACAAAACCGAACCTTTCGTGCGTGTATTTTCGCCCGATGAGACGGTTTCTACCGCATGGGTTAGAGGTTCTAACTTCTGTTATCTGACGGTGAAAGTGGATGAGGCGACATCGACTTTGCTTGTTATTTCACATATAGACAATCTGGTTAAAGGGCAGGCGGGTTCTGCGGTTCAGTGCATGAATATCCTGTTTGGGCTTGATGAAAAACTCGGGCTGAACTTTCCGCCTATGTATCCCTGATATTAATATGCGTTTGATTTTTGAAACGATAATATAAAAATATATAAAGACTTTTCGTTCGCCAACTTTTTTATACCTGCAATAACAGGAAAAACATTTATCTATCAGTTTATTAGTCCCATATATATTTTACTATTTAGCGGTAATATGTTATATATATTATACGTGAAATACTGATTAAGCTATGCAACCAAAAATTCTAACCACAGGGACTAATGTTATGAAAACAAAATGTATTGTAGTATCATTAATATGCCTGTTGAGTTTCTTATCGGCATCATACAGCAGTGAGTTCAGGATAAATACGCATACGACAAGCACCCAGTATATGCCATCAGTTGCTTATGACGGCACAAATTATCTCGTTACATGGAGCAGTTACGGACAGGAAGGAGGTACTTACGAAATTTATGCTCAGTTTATAAATCAAGCTGGTATGTCTGTCGGGTCGGAATTTAGAATCAACACATCTATTACGTCTGGGCAGTACGATTCTTCAGTTGTATTTGACGGAAGCAATTATTTGGTAACTTGGTCAAGTTATTCCCAAGATGGAAGCGGTTACGGTGTCTACGGGCAGAGATTGAGTAAATCCGGTACGTTTCTTGGTTCTGAGTTCAGAATCAATGATGTTACGGCATATGATCAAGTGCAGTCTGCAAGCGCATATGGCGGTAGTAATTATCTTATAACCTGGTCGAGCTATTCCCAGGATGGCAGTTACTATGGAGTATACGGGCGGATTATGGATGCTTCGGGAAATATGATTTCTTCCGATATCAAAATTAATTCATATACCACTAATAACCAGATGGATTCTTCAGTGTCGTATGACGGCAATAATTTTCTTGTTACATGGACAAGTTGGGAATCCGGCAGTACTAACGGTGTATATGGGCAGTTTGTCAGTACTGCGGGTGCGCTTATCGGTTCTGAGTTCAGGGTTAATTCTTTTTCTGCGCACAACCAGTTAAATTCCAGTGTCGCTTTTGACGGGTCAAATTATCTCGTTGTCTGGGAAAGCGGTACTGTTCAGGAGGGAAGCTTGTATGGTATATATGGGCAGTTGATAAACCCTTCAGGCACATTTGTGGGTAACGAATTCAGGATAAATACATATACTACCGATAACCAGAGAAATCCGTCGCTCGCTTTTGACGGCACCGATTATCTTGTGGTTTGGGAAAGTACCGGGCAGGACGGAAGTCTGGCGGGGATATACGGTCAGCGGGTAACTACGTCTGGAGAACTGGCCGGCACTGAATTTTTGATAAATACTTATACAACCGATAATCAGGAGCTACCTGCTATTGCGTATGGAAACGGCAATTTCCTTGTAACATGGCAAAGTCTCGGGCAGGATGGAAGCAATTATGGAGTTTACGGCGATTTTGTATCCGGCTCCGGCGGAGGTTCTTCTTCTGTGCCCGAACCGTCGACTATTTTACTGGTTTTGCTTGGAATCATATCTGTTTTGCGCCGGAGATTTGCTTAATTTGGATTGGAAATAGTTAATGTTCTTTTTGAAAAAAGAACCAAAAACTTTTTCGGAATGCTTTGCATTCCGGCTTGAAATAGATAAAACGGCTCGTCTTTGACGGTAGTCTAACTCTATAAATCCTTGAAATAAGCCTGCTTGTAAAGCTATATCGCAAACGCAGCAAGGAGGCTTTAGTATACTTAGGGAAACGATCAATACGACGACCTTGTCCTATGATGTAGACATATTATCACGAAATAGAACAATTCGAAAACCCGTAATTTAAAATTGCCTATGTTTTCTGATAACCATTACCGCACAACAAATTTTATTTTCTAAGGCATCATTTGAATATAATTTTTGAAAAGATCAGCTTTTTCGGGAAACTTTTCAATCAATTCATGGCACCTTTTTTTCAAGCATTCATAGATGGCGTCATCCGAACTTTTTATGTTATCCTTATCAAAAATAACCTCATCGATAAGGTTCATGCCTGAATCTGATATCTGCCGATAAACAGCATCCTGCTTTTGCACCAGCGGATGAACGTAATCACTGTCATTTGCAATATAGCCGTCATCGATGATGATTATTCCGTTATCCTTTACGCACTCTTTAAGCGATGCAAGCGTTTGGGAATAATCACCAAAAACAGGCCCGATAGAGCCAAGGATGATGACATTGAAGCCATGTAATCGTTTCACCCTTTCCCGTATGTCTCCTGTTTCAAACCGGCATAAGTGGCTAACTCCGTGCTCATTGGCCTTGCGATTCGCTTCGTCTATGAATTCTTTGATTGCGTCGATGCCAAGACATTTGCATTTAAATTCTTGAGCAATTTTTACGGACACTGCTCCTTTTCCGCAAGCAAGGTCAAGCACTTTTAAATCAGAATAATTTTGCGTATGTTTACGAACAAGGTCAATCATAGTCCCCGAAACTGTTCCAATTTCCCAAAAATCCTGAAGTATGTAAGGCAAAAAAGGAATAAGCCCTGTATCGGAACCGTCCATCGCCAAAATAATTGATTCTTCCAAGGATTTAGATTTTTTCAGATCCATAATCTCTTACTTGCCTGCAATAACTAACATCTCGAAATCATCGATGGTCAGCTTATCATTTCTCGAGTAAGCGCCAAGTTTTGCGCCAAAGATTTCAATTTTTCTGAATTCGAGCGTTTTTAAGAGCCACGTTATCTCGCTGGGGACATAGTAACGCTCGTTGCATTTTAGTTCTTTTTTATTGCCTGAATCGTCCTCAATAACAACGGTGTTATGATCGCGGAAAGTCATCAAATCAAAGGAGCACTCCTTACACTGGGACAGGCCTTCTTTAGCGACCGAGGCATAAAAATCATTGACTGAATGAAACAGCGGGAACAAACCATTCAGTGTGGTAAAGATCAGCTGTCCATTGTTTTTTAGGGATTGGGTTGCGTTCTTTAGAATCTCGAAATTCATCTCATCAGTTTCCATGAGAGAGAAACCGCCTTCGCAGAGCATGATTGCCAGATCAAACTCTCCTTTGAACGGCAGATTCCTTGCGTCATGTTTCTGAAAATCGATCTCTAAACCAGCTTCTTGTGCTTTTTCCCTAGCTCTTTTAAGCTGTGATTCGGATAGATCGATACCTAAAATCTGATAACCTCTTCTTGCCAACTCTATAGAATGACGGCCTGTGCCACAGCCAATATCGATGATTTTTATGGATTTATCGTAATTAATCTCCTGTTCAATAAAATTACATTCACCCACTGTTCCGTGGACATAACATTCCTCGTCGTATTTGCAGGCGTAATTCTCAAATAATGACTCGTACCATTGCTTCATTGTTTACTCCTATCATCTTAATGGTTCACAGTATGGCCGTTTTTGCTTTCCTTATCGTCAGTGGGTTCAGCAGGAAACAAAAACGGTTTGTCTTGGATGGTAATTGAATTTATTGATATATTTCTACTTATAAAAACTAACCTAAAACTTAGCATGGGTTGGCTAATTGCCTTAGACGAACCTGTCTTCAACAAACCTACAAAACCTAAAAAACCAACAAATGCTGAATATCGCTACGACTACATTACTTAGAATGAAAAATTATTCATGTCCTGAAATTTGTTTTTTTACCGGTCATAAGAAATATTGAAAACAATCGGTTCTTATCCGTGCTAATAGGGCTTCTGGTCTCTATAGCAGTCTTCGCTTGAATATGTTCAAATCCTGCATTTAAAAGTTCTTGAGACAATGCCGAACGATCAAAACCAAAATGAAACACTCCGGTATTATCGCCATGGAACATTCCATCATCAAGATCTAAGTCCGCAATAGCGAGCGTTCCGCCTGGTACTAAAACGCTGGCAAACTGAGCAAGAACAGATTGGATATCTTTAATGTGATGAAACGTCAAACAGCTAATGATAAGATGATATTTACCTTTTAAAAGGGTCTTTGTCTCCGAATTCAAAAAAAGTGTCTTCACATTGGAAAGGTTTTGTTCTTGAATTTTCGTTTTTAAGGCGTCTATCATCCCTTGAGAGTTATCAACGCCGGTGATGGTATGAACAAAAGGCTGTATTCGCAAAGTAACAAGCCCTGTTCCACACCCAAAATCCAAAACGTCTTGTTCGGGTGATAATTTTATTTCCTTCAACATGAAATCGGCGATTTCATTGGGTATTCTAACTCGCTCAGAATTTTTATCCCAAGAAGCGGCTTCTTTATCAAAATCTTTTTTTTTATCTTCCATATGACATATTCCTTTATTAAATATTTCTCGATAGGGTTTGCGTCCATCATTAGCGGCTGTTTTTCCTTGTTTCATCGTTGGAGGGTTTAGCAAGAAACTAAAACGGAGAGGCAGGGATTCGAACCCTGGGACCACTCGCGTGGTCAACGGTTTTCGAGACCGCCCCGTTCGACCGCTCTGGCACCTCTCCGATTATAATAATTCGATATGACGCTTGGATAGAAAATTTCATTAATCATTAATACTAAAAAATTTTAATTCACGCCACTATTTATTGCGTCTCTGCGAAAAAAATTCGCGCAGGATATCCCTGCATTCATCAGCGCATACGCCCGCATGCACATTGACCCGATGGTTCAGATTCGGATTATCCAGAATATTAAACACCGATCCCGCCGCGCCGGCTTTGGTATCCGCTACGCCGTAAAACAGGTGATCCACACGCGAATTAACTATCGCGCCTGCGCACATCGGGCACGGTTCTTTGGTTACAAACATTATTGCGCCCTGCAGTCTCCAGTTATGTAGTGCCGCCGCCGCCTGAGTTATGGCGATTATCTCTGCGTGGGCTGTGGCGTCCTGAAGTGTTTCCACCTGATTATGTGCCCGCGCGACAATGCGCCCCTCGTGAATGATCACCGCTCCGACAGGCACTTCGTCGATATCTGCGGCTTTGCGCGCTTCTTTTAGCGCTTCGCGCATCATTTTCTCTTCGGGGTTTGCCCACATGCTCAGAAGTTCGTCGCGAGTTGAAAAATTATCCATATATTGTTCCGTATTTAAATATTAAGATACTAAACCGCAATGCTAAGCACGCCGAATTTTTTTTTAATTTACTGTATCGGTATTATATTTTTAGACTACCAGTGTATCGGGAACTATTTTTTTGCTTTTGTAAAGTAGAGAGATCCTTTTTTTCCTTTTTTGGCGAAATAAGAAAGTATTGTTTCCGCTTCGTGGAACGGTAGAGTTACAAAAGAGAACTTATCGAGAATCTGGATATCCCTGATTTGCTCTTTTTTTATCCGGCAGTTATCGCGGATAATATCGATCAGTTTCAGTTTTGTTAACCCGTCGATTTTGCCCTGTCCGACAAAAAGGCGCGTTTTACCTTTCTGATCGACTACAATGTCGTTGATTTCGGTATATTTTGTTTCGTCAAGAACGTCTGGAAACGAATACTGAAGCACGGCCGCAAGCATATCGAGCGGATTATTTTTTTCCAGAATCTGTTGTGCCAGATCGAGATATTCGTCTTTCAGGTTTTGCCGGATCAACTCTTCCAAAGACGATTTTATTTTTGATTTTTTCGTCTGGATAATATCTTTTATTGCCGGCAGTTTTGCTTTGCGGATTTCGGTTTTGGTTTCCCTGATGATAAACTGGAGCCGGCGGTACTCGTCGGGGGTAATGAAGGTGATTGCGACTCCTTCTTTGCCTGCCCTGCCCGTGCGGCCTATCCGGTGCACATAAGATTGTGCCTCGTAGGGAAGCGAATAGTTTATAACGTGAGTTAAATCCTGCACATCGATTCCCCGTGCCGCAACGTCGGTTGCCACAAGTATATTAATGCGTCGTTTTTTGAATTTTGTCAGTATTTTTTCTCTCTGTGTCTGAGATATATCGCCGTGAAGGGCGTCTGCTTCGTATCCGCGTTCGATTAATTGGCTTGCTATGGTATCCACGTCGATTTTTGTCCTGCAGAAAATCAGGCCGTAAAAACCGTCTTCGATATCGATTATCCTGCATAGCGCCTCGAATTTGTTTTCTGCGGAAACTTCAAAATAAATTTGTTCCGTTGCGGTTACAGTAAGCTGGGCGCCAGTAACTTTGATAAACTCATACCCGCGCATATATTTTTGAGCTATTCTCACAATCTCTGGAGGCATAGTTGCGGAAAACAGAAGTGTTCTTTTCTGTGCGGGCGTTTGCCTGATGATAGTCTCTACATCGTCGATGAACCCCATATTTAGCATTTCATCCGCCTCGTCAAGAACTAAAAAAGATATCTTGTCGAGTTTAAGTGAACCTCTGTCTATATGATCTATTATCCTGCCGGGTGTACCGACAACGATATCCACTCCTTTTTTCAGATGCCTCAGTTGAACATCAATCGACTGGCCTCCGTAAACGGGTATTATTTCCAGTTTACGTTTACCTTTAAGCGACATAAGTTCCTGTGCTACCTGAATAGCCAGTTCGCGGGTTGGCGTAAGCACAAGCGCTTTTACGTTTTTCTGTTTATCGTCTATCAATTCGATTATAGGTATTCCGAATGCGGCGGTTTTTCCGGTTCCGGTTTGCGCCTGTCCGACAATATCTTTTTCACCGCCAAGCATGGCGGGAATAGTTTGTTCCTGAATCGGGGTCGGAGCTTCAAACCCTTTTTCTTTCAGGGCTTTTAGAGTTTGCTGTGAAATGCCGAATTTCTCAAATGAATTCATCTATTTTCCTATTATTTTAAGATTTTACGTTAAAAAAACCCTATTATTGTACTATAATCGCGTATTTTTCGCTAATTTTATTTTGACTAATTTTTATAAACATAGATATTTCCCAAAATTTTAAACAAATTTAATTTGAGTAACATAAAAAACCAAATTTATTATCTTGATTGGAACAAGCGCAATTAATAAAATAGAATTGCTGAAAAAGGCTTAATTTAGAATGTCATCACGAGGAGTTTTGCAAAAGCAAAACGACGTGGTGATCTCAAAATCATCAGAGCTGAGATTGCCACAGCTCCTTCTTTGCTTCGCAATGACAACAAAAAATACTTTTTCAGCGATCTTAAATAGTTGAAAAATAATTTTTGGGAACCTGACCTGTATGAATTTCACAATTTATAATTTGAAACCGGAATTTCAGAAACTGCTCAAGCCGTTAATACCGTATCTGCTTGATAAAGGAGCCACTCCGACAAAAATAGCGCTAATTACGCTTGCCGGTTCGCTTTTTTTCGGATTGATGACACCTACTTTTGCCGCAGTGCACATCGTATTTCTTATTCTTTTTCCTGTTTGGGCATTTGCGCGAATAACGCTGAACGCGCTTGAATCATTGATTGCTTATGAGTGCGGGATAGAATCGCCCGAACGGATAATACTTGGCGAACTCTACGATGTCGTAGCCGATCTGGCAATGTATTTTCCGCTGATCATACTTACTCCGCAAGCGTTGCCTGCGATATTCTTTTTTGCTATTGGAGCGGTGATAACCGAATTCTGCGGATTGCTGGGGCCTTTGCTTGGCGCAAAACGCCGTTATGACGGGCCTATGGGCAAGGACGACCGGATACTCTATGTTTGCTTATTAACATTGATGAGCGTATTTGTCCCGAAACTGGTTCTTTACTGGAACCTGATGTTTCTTCCGGGCATTATACTGATCGTTTTAACCTGCAGAAACCGGATGGCGGGAGCCGTCGACGAAATCAAACCGCCGGAAAAAACCGGAGATACGTCTTCAACCGACTGACGGTTTTATACGGTTTATTTTGCTGAATTCAAGTTATTATGTATAACGAAGAATATTTTTACTGCCGATGTTGATTTCTTCAATATATGACAATCAACATAAAATATTAAAATTTCTTCTTACAAAAAGAAGGGAAATATATGAATTACTGGACTGGATTGAGTATTGATTATGCAAACCAAAAAAATTACCTGGATGATTTATTTAAAGTTTATCCAACAATTCCGGAAGGAATAAGAGATATTGATGAAATTATGTGGAAAAATATTGAAAATGCTTTTAATGAAAAAAATAATATTGCGCTTTTAGAAAATCTGTTGAAATGTAATCTTTTTCCGATTAAAGATTCTTATATTGCTTATTTAAAAGAGATAAAACAGCGCTTTATAGGAATCCGGCAACCGTTTCGCGCATTTGCGGAAGGCTATATGAGATGGGACTATCCAATATTTATACTCGTTGTTCCGAACCAAAAGAAACCAATAGGCAAATTGGGCCGCTTTTCAGTAGATGGCTTAATAAAGGAAGTTTAGGGATTCAGCCGGTCAGAATAGATGAATTTCAGAATTCATCCGAAAACGCAATATTGAATGCCGGAGATTCCGAAATGATGGTTTTTGCTCAGAAATATTTGGGCTACAAAAGAAATAAGGGATTGGATTTTATTGCACGCTTCAACGGTAAATATATTATTGGAGAAGCAAAATTCCTAACTGATTTCGGCGGACATCAAAATGCGCAATTTAACGATGCTATCGGCACAATTACACAAAAAAACATCAAGGCTATTCCCATAGCTGTTTTAGATGGAGTTTTATATATAAAAGGCAAAAACAAAATGTATAAATCTTTAACTGAACAACTGAAAAATTATAATATAATGAGCAGTTTGGTACTTCGGGAATTCTTATATCAAATATAGATGGTTATTATGTTTCTGATGTATGATAATAAAAAAACTGAAAAAGAAATTGTCGATAACACCAAAAAGGCTCGGCTAAAGAGTGTTTACGGCAAAAATTCTATCAATAAACTTATTCAGGGTAATAATTTAGAAATACTAAAAACCTTGATTGAAGATTATAATTTATCGGGAAAAGTCGATTTAGTTTATATCGATCCTCCATTTTCTACCAACGGGGAATTTAAGATCGGGGATGAAAGAGCAAATACAATAAGCAGTTGCAAAGAAGATTCTATAGCGTATAGCGATACTTTAACAGGATCGGAGTTTCTTGAATTTTTAAGAGAACGACTTATTTTCCTAAGAGAATTAATGGCTCCTCATGCCTCAATTTATTTACATATTGATTATAAAATCGGACATTATGTAAAATTAATTATGGTGGAATAAAAAACTTTCGCAATGATATAACCCGAATTAAATGTAATCCCAAGAATTTTCAGAGAATCGGATATGGCAACATAAAAGATTTAATTCTTTTTTATTCAAAATCTGCGTCTCCGATTTGGAACAATCCCAAAATACCGTTTACAAATGATGATTTGGAAAGATTATTTAAGAAAGTAGATAAATATGGAAGAAGATATACAACTATTCCGCTTCATGCGCCCGGTGAAACAGTCAATGGCAAAACGGGGAACTCCTGGCGTACAATTAATCCGCCAAAAGGACGTCATTGGAGAAGCGAACCTGATGTTTTAGAGAAATTAGATAAAGAAGGTTTAATAGAATGGTCAGCTAATGGTGTACCAAGAAAGATAATTTATGCCGACGAAAAAGAAGGGAAAAAAATGCAGGATATCTGGGAATTTAAAGATCCGCAATACCCATCGTATCCTACCGAAAAAAATATTGATTTAGTAAAGTTTATTATTGAGGCTTCATCGCATCCGAACGGATTAGTGCTGGATTGTTTTTGCGGTTCGGGAACTACTCTTGTTGCGGCTCAGGAACTTGAACGCAGATGGATTGGAATAGACCAATCTGAACATGCGATAAAAGTAACGAAAAACAAATTCGACGAGCTTCCAAAAGATCTTTTTGCAAACAATTATTACGAATTTTTAATACAAGATTAAAGATTTCGTTCTTTTTGAAAAAAGAACCAAAAACTTTTTCGCAATGCTTACGCATTGCGGCTTGACAATATTATAAAATGCGAATCAGTTTTAAATCATGTTTAGAAACATAAATTTAGCGCCGGATTCTGTTTCAATTACCACGCAATCTCACGGTTGTCATAGAAAAATTTGCCCGAAACACCACCGTCAGGAAGCAGGCATAACCAAACCGGCGTCTGCGCACCTTCCTCAATGGCTCGCGTAGCATTGGTGCCTCCCATATCCGTGCGCACCCAGCCGGGATGCACGGAATTAATCAGGATATTTAAATCTCTAACTTCATCCGCAAGTATCCGTGTTACGGCATTTACCGCCGTTTTCGATATCCGGTACGCCGGATATCCGCCTTCCATAGAATCCAATTGCCCGAGAATCGACGAAAAATTTACTATCCTCCCGAACTTATTCATTTTCATTAAAGGGATAAATGCCTGACACATACGGAGCGGGCCAAATACTTTTGTATCAAATGTTTTTCGCACAATCTCCAGAGGAACGTCAAGGCCATGCATACCTTCGTCGAGCAAAACGCCGGCGTTGTTCACCAGAATATCCAGTCGGCTGAATGTTTCCATGACAAAACGTTTTATCCGGTTTATGCTTTCTTCGTCGGTAACGTCAAGCGGGTGAAAAGTAATGTCAAACCCTTCATCTTTAAGTTTAGTTGCTGCTGATTTTCCTTTAAACTCATCGCGCGCAGTCAAAATCACCCGGATATCTTTTTTCGCGAGCTGTCTGCATACTTCAAACCCGATACCCCTGTTCGCTCCTGTAACCAAAGCCACTTTTTGCATATAAAGATCTCCTTTTTTGCCAAGTTTGATTAACAAAGTTAATATTTTTAGACTATGCCGGTAAATAAAAAGTTAGGCAATTATTTTATTTTGTGTTTTTTTAGTGAACGCGGATTTTAAATTTAATATCCTTCCGTCGCAGAACATGAAAATTTGATTTTTTCTTGACTCCAGCGTCTTATAAAATTAAACTGTATCAAACTGTAAAAATGAAAATATAAAGAGATTTCGTTCTTTTTAAGAAAAAAACCAAAAAATTTTTCGGAATGTTTTGTGTTCCGGGTAATTTTTGGCTATTAAATAAAAAGGCGTTATACCGTGAGTATTGACAAACACAAATTTCAGTTTATCTGCATTATGTTCGGCGGAACCGTTGGGGGGTTCATATCTGGAATTATCCTGTTGATGGTTAATTCCCAGAACTTCATTGTGAAAGCGGGTTTTATGGTTTCCACAATATCGTCTTTTATATTCCTGTCGTTTATTTTATCCAATATCCTGTTTAACAAATTCAAATAATAAACTCAGGATAAACAATTCGCCGGTTTTACCCTATTTTTAGAATAGGTTCTCTACGCGCCTACGATTTTGCGGAATTCGCTGTCATCGCGCAACCAGCGGAAATCTTCGTCTTCCAGTGCGGATTTGGCGTTAGCCGGGTTTATCCGCACGGCTTCGCGCAGGCATTCGAGAGTATTGATCCTGTCGTTGAGCACAGCATAAGCACACGATTTGTTGTACCACGCATCTTCGCTGGCGGGATTTATCTGTATAGCTTTATCCCATGCCTCAACCGCCTCGCCGTACTTTTTCATTTCAAAATAAACGTTTCCTTTATTGTACCATGCTTCAGCAAATTTCGGATTGATTTTGAGTGCTTTGTCAAAAGCCGCAAGCGCGTCTTTGTGTTTATTCAAATCGCTTAATGTATTGCCTTTATTGCACCATGCCTCGCCGTCTCTGGGGTTTAGCCGGATAGCTTTGTCGTATGCTTTGAGCGCCTCGTCGTACATTTTGCCTTGCCAGAATAAAAATCCTTTTAAAACCCATGCTTTTGCCAGTTTCGGGTTCTTTTTCAGTCCTTTATCCAGATACTCCAGCGCGTCAGACATCATCTCACGAAAATAGTAATATTTTGCGACGGCAATATAATCTTCGGCAGAAAGTTCGTTACCAAGCATCTCGTTTAAGTTTACTTTCATGACGAACTCGTCGAGCCTGCGCCGCTGGGTAGGCGATAGCTCTTTGTCTTGTCTGATGGGTATATCGTCCGGCCGCGATTTGTTTTTATCATCCTGCGCTTTTTCCTGCAATTTGCGTATAACATGAGCGTCGTTTCTGGATTTGCGAATATATTTGTTAATTTTCTTGAATTTGAAAAATGAAAATATATTGAACAGGATCAAAACGGCTATCAGTATACCCATTCCCGTCAAAATCAGATTAAGTATAAGCAGGGATAAGTCAAGCTGGTTCTCAAATTCAGGTAGATACTGTTTCCATGCGGTTTTTGCTTTATGTTCGTTATCCGCCTCCACAGGTGCGGGAAGCGGTGCACCTGTTTTTACGGTTTTTTTTGCCTGTATCTCTGTTTTGTTTATCAGTTCGCCTATTCTGGCAGTTAGAGACTGTATCTCTTCTTTGAGGCCGGATATCTGTTTTTTTCGGGCGGATTCGGTTGACTGGATATCGTCTTTTATCTGCGATATTTCCGCCGATTGAGCTGTTTTTAGGATCTGAACCGCTTCTTTAAGGTTATTGAGTTCTGTCGCCAGACTCTCTACCTGCATCCGGTATTGCTCGATATCGGCTTGCCGTAGATTTTGCGGTACCGGTTGTTGTGCTTGTGTTCCCTGTAAAGCTGAATCTTCCGGCAGTGCGGCGGGAACCTGTTGTCGGTCTGACGGCTGGATAAGATCGTCGTAGTCGGATGTGTTATCCTGTGTATCTTCCCGCTGGTAGTCGCGGTCGTAAGGTTCGTATTGGTCCTGCGCATAAGATATTGTTGCGGATAGCATCATAAAAACAAAAACAAATTTTTTCATTATCGTTATCCCCGTTTATTGGATTGAAAAAGACATTTTATCTGAATTCTGGCGAAAATCATAATAATTTTTTCAACTGCAATATTTTGCCAGTTTGGTTTGGAAATCAATATAGTTGGGAATTGAAAAAAAGATACTTTTACTTTCGGGCATCGTAGCATTAAATTTAAAATCTATTTTATACTTTTCCGTCCGAGAATATCCAAAACTCTTCCACCGGGATTAAAGCTTATTGCCGCATATTTATGTGCAAGAGCGATTGGAATAATCGCATTTTTATATAGATCTGTTTCCACCTCAGTAATTAATCTCAATGCACGGATGAGATTTGGGTAATTGTCTAAATTTGTTTTTCCTTCTATAAAGTTCGGACTGGATTTATTGTCAAAGGGATATGGTAGAGCAAAAACAAATAATTTTCCACTGGGAGTTTTGAATATGAAATCTTGTCCATAATACGTTTCGTATCCAAATCCATTTTTCGATGGCGCAATACCTAAATACTTATATCTGAAATCATCAGATAAAATAAACAAACTATTTCTGGGTATTTTATTTTGTAATAATCCCATGTATTCAACTACATAACCCGATTTTTGAAGACCAATAATTAACGGCTCTTTCTGATTACTATCTCTCATTTGATTAGATAAATTATTTAAAAAGGAGATAACACATCTATGTAACCATGCAGCGTTACCAAAAACCGCAAGAGGACCATCCACTAATAGCGCTAATTCTCCTATCTGCGCTGGTGAAAAATCGCGTAAAAAGCGTAAATAATGGATTGGTAATAAATGTTCAACATAACTCATAAATCGAGAAACTGCTTCTTGGTTTGGATGAAAATCATTAACCGCTTCCCATATTCGTAAGCAATCGCTTATATAAATGGAACTTTTACAAGCAGGGCAAAAATGCTCATTATTCTGAGGGGCTATGTAAATATCTGTTTGTTCACAATTTTCCTGAGGACATTTATGTATTTTTATTTTACCCGTTGGTTGTTCATTATTTGGTCTCAATAAAGCTAACTCGATTAAAGTATTTAATAAACTTGTTTTTGAATCATTAGCATTAAATCGAGTAGAAGTCGAGCTTAAAAATGTTTCAACCTGTCGGCGGAATGAATCTCGAACGCTTGAATCATCTGGTAATTTTAGATTGGAGATGGGTAAAACTGCTGTGAGACAATCCTTGTTTTTGAATAAAGATGCAACTTTAAATGGATCAATAAAATGAGTTTTGGGGTCTTCCAATCCTCCGAACTCAGCTAGTTCTATCAGGATTGTACTAAATTTTAGAAAACTTGTCTTAATACTGGGTAATCGGTCATCAATACTTGATGTATACATACTTCCGTCTGATGCAATTATATTTTTAGGTAAATTACTGTTTTCATAGGAAGGAGGTGTTTCAAATAATTCCGTTAATGGATTTTTGTCATTTTCTTCATGTTTGACAATTGGTTGACATTGCTTTAAAAAAGCTTGAACATCTGGATTTTTTATAATGTCGCTATGTGCAGTTTTACTTCCATATTGATTTTCATATGGCATAAAAAATCTTCCTTTTATTACAAAAGCATTGCATCAAAATCATTATCAATTGTTTTATTATTGATATTGTTTTCAGAAATTTCATTATCGTTTAATTTCTTTTGCTCTTCAGGATTAAATTTATGAATCTGCACAGGAACTACAAAAGGACTTGAGAGTGTCTTTATTCTGGTAAATCCCACATCTTGTGCTCGAATTAATGATTTACTAAAATCAGAAAAATCATAAAATTTAGATAATTCTTTTAATTCACTTTCATTATTTAAATGAGAAACAAAAATATTTTCTGTATTCGCAAGAATATTAGGATGTATCGAAGAAACTTCCTGAGTGGAATATACGGTTGCAATTCGACATTTCGCTCCCTCTTTTGCAATTCTCGGCCAAACTTCTGTAAGATCATCCTTCTTACCCATTAAATTATGAGCTTCTTCGATATAAATAACGATATTAGGTGGATAATTTCCTTCATTAAATATCTCCATAGAACGATTAAAAATATGTCTTGCAATAACTTTACTCAATCGTTCTCGATGTTCGGGCGAACCAACAGATAAATCAAGTATAACAATTTTACCATTGCACAAATGAAGATATATTTCCTCAGCAACATCTTGCTTGCGATTTTGAGAGTGATAAATTTTAAACGGTGCAATATGTTTATATCCTGTAATAAATGCATTATTATTATTTTTCTGTGCTAATATATTTAGTAAAGCAACAGCATCTTCATCTAACCAGTCATTTCCTGAACTTGATTTTAAAGGACAGGGATGATTGTTCTCATCTTTTTCCATATTTACAGTTCTAGTCTGAATAAACCATTGGTAAGCACATTGAAGCGATAAAGTTAAATTTTCACTATGCTTATTTGGAAAATCTACTTTCTCATCATAATCTCTAATTCGGTCATAAATTTTTTGATTTATAGGAAAAGAAACTTGAAAATTGTTTTGAACTGGAAAACCAGCTTTATAAAGAATTGTTTGATAAATTGCTTTTTTTACTTGCCATCTATAGTGCTCACTCCTATTTTCCTTTTCCGGCTCTTCAAACGAAACCTCAAGAAATTGTTTTAAATCTGCTGAAGGTGTCTTTGAATCTTTTAATATCTCTCTAATTAATGAGAAACCTTCTGAAATTTGTTCATAAAAATTATTTTGAATTAAATGAAATCCTTCAGCAGGAATTAATCTATATCTTTCTGTATCTTTAGGATATACATCTGCGATTGATCCTACATCTTGCTGATTTGCATTAGCATATTCTCCATTGAGATCATAAATAATCTGACCTATTTTCATACCTGTTTTTTTTGAAGTTCGTTTCACAACAGATACCAATTGCTTAATCATGTTTGACTTACCTGTTCTGGTCATTCCAAATACACCAGTCCTTCGAGCAAGAAAATCCACAGATTGTACATTGAAAACAACATCGTCCTGTTTAAATTCTTTTTGTAAACGCTGTGAAGAAGTATATCTTACATTTCCAATTGGGAAATGCGGTAGTTTACCTTCAATTCCCATTCTTTCGGCATCTTCTTGAGCTGCGTTTTCTCTAATCGGTGAAATATAATTAACAATCAGTCGCAAAGAATCTTGTGTAGGCTTATATACTTGAAGTTTTACAGCACAATGATAAGTCTCTAGATCACTTCCAAGCATTAATCTTCCTTGTTCAGTATAAAAAGTACCTAATACTCTGCATTCTAATCCGCCAAATTGTAGCTGATTTAAAGTCAAATCATCAAATTTTTCAATACCAATTCTTTCTTCTTGTTCTTGATAATTTTCAATTTTTGTTCTAACTAAATCATCATCCATAGGTAGTTTGGCAGAGCCAATAACACGTAATAAAACAATTTCTTTTTCAAAACTACGAGCATTAGCATATTTTTCCGGGTTTAATGCTGTGGCGAGTAAAAAGCAATTATGGGGAATACCACCAGCTTTTGCTTTCCAGTCATCGTTGGTCATAATATAAGCTTGGTCATAATCAATTTTATACACCCATCCAACAAAATTTTCTTTTTGAATCAATTGCAGTAGAGCATCATTTTCTGATAATTTATCATAAATTGTCATAAATTATATCAACCCCCTAATTTGTTTTTTATGCGATAATCTCTTCCATTATCTCTAATTTTTTAGTATATAACTGCTTATTCTCGGGAAATTTTAATTGATTGGACAGGATTAACAATTCTGTACCTTTTTGCTTTGCTTGCAATGAATATCTTAGATTAAATAACCACTTTGAAAAATCTTTATATAAACTTTGAACAATATGATTGTTATCATAGGTAACTATCCAATTCAAATTGGTTTGACTTGATAGATAGTTAGCTAGTTGAGAGTGATCTTTATCACTGTAAAATTTTAAATATAATTTATTACCAGCTGATATATATGGTGGGTCAAGATATACTAACACTTTTTTTCTTTGCTTATTTTGCGGTATTTTTTTTTTCAAAAATTTAATCGCATCCATATTATAAAAAGAAATGCGCTCACTTAGTTTTCCAATATTTTCTATTCTATTAGTTAATGTTTTTTTATTAAACCGCGCATCTAATCGCCATTTACCTGTTTGTTTATGTCCACCGATTGGACCAGCCCCAGCCATAATTCCTGAGCGATTGCATCGATTCAAAAAGAATGTTGAAAAACCAATTTCAAATATTGAATATTTTTCTATATTTTCATAAACATTGCGTTGCTTTTTCCACTCATCAATATTAAGAGATACTTCATTGATACGATCAAGAAAACGTTGATTTTCATTCAGAACCGAAAACCAAAAACAAAATATATGGTAATCAGCATCATTCAAAACAATTTCAGAAACTAATCCATTCTGAAGCAATCCTAATCCGACACCAGCACCACCAGCAAAAGGCTCAAAATATATTCCGCCATTTAAACCATTTATTTTTATTAATTCTGAGAAAAAAAAGAGAAAGGCTCCTTTTCCCCCCGGATACCGTAGTGGACTGATAATTTTTGAGATAGATGATTTTTTTTTCTTAGTCAATCATAATCTCCCAAACTCAAAAGCATTAATTTATGGATTATTTTTAATATATCACAAATATATACAAAAAATAAAACTTTTATAAATAAAATTTTATCAGTAAGATTTATTATATTTTCAGTAATATTTTTTAGTTTGAATTGTAAAGTTTGTAGCCGGAATTTAAAAATAGCTTTGTTCAAAAAAATAGCCGGATATAACGGATTTGGTTGAACAAAAAAACGAATTTCCATATAATGTTTCGCAATCCCAATCATCAACTGTAAAAGAAGGAGATGTAAGTATCATGCTTGGTGTTAAAGGAAATGCGGTAATAGGGCAGTCGGGCGGCCCTACATGTGTGATTAATCAGAGTCTCGTCGGAGTGATTGAACAAGCCCGAAAATCGCCGGTAATAGAGAATCTATACGGCGCTCGGCACGGTATAAACGGCGTTTTAAAAGAAGATTTCATCGACCTGTTCAAGGAAAGTCAGGAAACTCTTGAAAAAGTGGCGGTTACCCCTTCCGCGGCGTTAGGGTCGGTCAGGAAAAAACCTACGGCTGAAGAATGCGGGAAAATTTTCGCTATTTTGCAGAAATATAATATACGCTACGTCTTTTATATCGGCGGAAACGATTCTGCAGAAACCGCCAATATAGTGCTTGAACTCGCCAGAGAAGCAAAATACGGCCTTTCGGTATTCCATATTCCGAAAACCATCGACAACGACCTGCTCGTTACCGATCATTGCCCCGGATTCGGTAGCGCCGCCAAATTTGTGGCGCAGGCGTTTATGGGCGACAATTTCGATAACCGCTCGCTAAAAGGAATAAAAATCAATGTTATCATGGGGCGTCACGCGGGTTTTTTAACTGCCGCATCGAGAATAGCCAGAATTGATCCTGACGATGCTCCTCACCTTATTTACGTGCCGGAACGGGCATTTTCAAAAGATCAGTTCTTAAACGATGTGCAGAAAACCATGGACAAATACCAGAGAGCCGTAATTGCTGTATCCGAAGGTATTCATGATGATAAAGGCAACCCGATATTCACTACCGGCGAAGTCGATTCGCACGGCAACGTCCAGCTTTCAGGTTCAGGGGCGCTCGGCGATTATCTGGCGAACCTTATCAAGACCAATCTCGGCGACAAACTGCGCGTGCGCGCAGATACGTTCGGCTACCTTCAGCGAAGTTTTCCGGGTTGTGTATCCGAAATTGACGCAATGGAAGCGCGTCAGGCAGGCCGAGAAGCCGTAAAATATGCCGGCAATGCCGACGGCGGTAGCATCTGTTTTAAAAGGCTCGGCAACGGAAAAGATTATAAAATTGAAATGACTCTGGAACCGTTAAGCTCAATGGCAAAATACACAAAATCTCTCGACGATTCGTATATCAATGAAGCCGGTAACGACATAAACGCCAATTTTCTCGAATATGCGTTGCCGCTGGTGGGTAAACTGCCTGAATTAGGCAAACTTCAGCAGTTCCCCATTAATAAATGATGTTTCGACGGGGAGAAACTCTCAGGGTTTCTCCCCGTATTTGAAAAAAAGGAGGGTTTTTGTTATGGATCAGCTAAAAAAACTCATTAATCTCGGATTCGGCGCTATAGCTCTCACAAAAGAAAAAATAACTGCTCTGGTGGACGATCTGGTAAAACGAGGCGAAGTATCTTCGCAGGACAGCAAAAAGTATATGGACGAACTGATCGCTAAACTCGAGGAGAACAAAAAAGAAGTTGAAGAAAAAATCGAAGCGATGGTTCAGGCAACGCTGAAGAAACTCGATATTCCTGTCCGCTCCGAAATAGCCGCGCTTAAAACCGAACTGGAATCGCTCAAAAAAGAAATCAAATCTCATAATCATCCGCATGAACACGACAGCAAACCCAAAAAATGAACCGGAGGTTAATCATATTAAATAAAGAGTTAGCCGATGTTCTCAAAACATAGCCGTCTGCATTTGGACTTAAAGAGAATTCGGGAAGTAATCCATGTTCTTGTAAAACATGGGTTCGGTTTTTTTGTAGAACAGCTTAAAAAAGAGAATTATTTTATTGCCCGCCAACTCAAACGGTGGAAAATTTTCCCCATATCCACCAGAGAACCGGAATCCGGTTTAAGCGTTGCCGAGAGGCTCAAACTCGTGCTTGAAGAATTAGGCCCTACATATATTAAATTAGGCCAGATTCTATCTACGCGCCCTGATCTGATTCCCATAGATATCTGCGAGGAATTCAGCAAACTTCAGGACGAAGTTACTCCCGTCGATTACGATAAAGTATGCCGACAGGTTATCAGCCGGTTCGGCAAACCACCGGAAGAACTGTTTTTGAATTTCAGCAAAAAACCGCTCGCGGCGGCTTCGCTTGGTCAGGTGCATACAGCCGAACTCAATACCGGTGAAAAGGTAATTGTCAAGATTCAAAGGCCGGAAATTGAGAAAACCATTGAGGCGGATATAAGAATTCTGCTTCAAATCGCGGAACTTATCCACAAACATATATCCGCTTTGCGGGTTTACGATTTGCCGGGTATAATTGCGCAATTTGCCAGAACCATTCGAAATGAACTCGATTTCACTATCGAAGCGCGCAACATCGACCGGTTTGCAAGGAATATGCGCAACCAGCAGAGTGTACATATACCTCATGTATACTGGGAATATACCCGCGATAAAATTATAACTTTAGAGAAAATCGAGGGTACCCGTTTGGGAGAATTCATAAAAACAGAGAATCTTGAAGCGGAAAAGAAGGTTATCGCGGCTCATTTTGCCGACGCGATTTTAAAAATGGTATTCATCGACGGTTTTTTTCACGCTGACCCTCATCCGGGCAATATATTCGTAATCAGCGGCAACCGCATAGCGTTTGTGGATTTCGGCATAATCAGCAAACTCGGCGACAAACTTAAAATGCTTATGGGTGAAATGCTTATGGGCGTTGTCGATAATGATACGGAAAAGATCACTGACCTTATCCGTAAACTCGGTGCAGTAGGTAAAGACATTGATTTCAGCCGGTTTAAAACCGACATGAATGATCTTCTCGACAGATACTACGATCTGCCTCTCCAGCAAATCAAGATGGGACAGTTGTTTTCGACCGTGTTGTCCCTTATGCGGGCATATTCGATAAAGATACCGCGTGATCTGTATCTGATGATAAAAACAATTATCATCGCCGAGAGTGTGGTGCTTAAACTTGATCCTGATTTCAATATGATAAGGCACTCCAAACCGTTTATCGCAAAAATGATCAAGGCGCAATACAGTATTTCTAAACTCGTGCGCGAATCGAAAAAGTTTTCTTCGGAAATGTTGCGGCTGGCAAGATCCGCTCCGCGCGAGATAGCGGAAATCCTTCAGATGATGCGTCAGGGCACATTTAAAATCGAGTTTGAGCATCAAGGGCTCGATAACCTTATCCGCGAAATCGACCGGTCGAGCAACCGGATATCGTTTGCGCTGGTGATTGCGGCGCTGATTGTGGGATCGTCTCTGGTTATGCTGACAAACACAGGCCCGCGCATGATGGATTATCCGGTGATAGGGCTTATCGGCTACACTATCGCCGCTTTTTTAGGGTTTTGGCTGGCGATAGCCATTATCCGTTCCGGCAAACTCTGAGTTTTTTTGAAATGCCTGTTGAATATGATATAAATTAGGATCGCTGAAAAATTTTTTATATTGTCATTGCGAGCTCCGAAGGAGCTGTGGCAATCTTAAGCTATGATGGTTTTGAGATCACCACGTCGTTTTGCTTTCGCAAAACTTCTCGTGATGACATAGAAATTTAAGGTTTTTCAGCAATCACAAACTTTTTCGAAATTCTTCGCATTGCGGCTTAAATAATGATATGAAATACGAATCGGTAGCAAATCACCGCAATTAACCGTATTATGCCGCCTCATCGAGTTTGGAACTCTGATTGATTACGTCCATCACATCTTTATTAACCGATCTGGCATTAACCTCAACCTGCAGATACTTTGCAAAATCCTGCGTTATGGTAACTCCCCCGACAGCCTCAAGCCCTTTCATCAAAATTTCTATAGTCGGCACAGTGTTGGTATCGGCTTTTATCCTGTCATATATGGTTTTTATAAGGTACAGATTAAACTGTTCTTTGAGTTTATCGCGCAAATACGTGATCTCCATACCCATAAGTTTATTGACGTTGACAAAGTTCATGAATACGGATGCGATATTTTGCAGTTGAACCTGTGCGTCAATAAGGTTTTTTGCGCTCAGTTGCGCCATCGTTTCGTTACGGGTATAATATTTTGATTTCAATGCATCATCCATCTGCGGATATATTTTCGTATAAAACAAATCCGCAAGCATGGAATAAGTCAGCCCCACAGGTTTCATTTCATCCGCTGAAGCTACATAAGAATTGAAAGACTCAACAATATCGCTTAACCTGCCCTGATACTCGCTTTCAAGAGCGACATTGGGCCTGATATCTACAACCTTCAAATCCGCAGGCACATTCTTATTGCCCAAAGCCCGCAAAATATCTATCATAAACACGGTTTTACCTTTGCTCTGCATATTCTGCATAGATTCGTTCGGATCAACCGTCTGATAGCGATAACCAAACTGCTGTGCATGTTCAGCAAGTTTGCCGTTGGGCACATCTATCATTTTCACTCTGCTCAACAGGTCTGCTTCCGTCAGATCGGGATACTCAACCCTGATAAGGGCAACCAATTCATTTACATCTTTTACAGTAACAATAAAATCAAACAATTCGTTACTCTTTGTGCCTTCACGCCTGCCGATACTGGAATCAAGCTCATTTTTGAATTTGCCCGCATTTTCGCCATCAAGAGAGACAGAAACAAAAATCGCTTTTCGACCTTCATTTTTCTGCACTTCTTTTTTGAATTGCCTGAACGTCTTTTTCAACATAAAGTTCGCCGGCGACAGTTTGCCCATAATCAGATCTTTCGGGAAAAGATAAATATCAGGTTTGGCCATAGCAACCTGAATCACTGCCAGCGATTTTTCCAATAAATCATCGGATATGTCGAAATTAGCCCTTTCCACAAGGTTCTCGAGTTTTATATTCAGTTCAAGTTCAAATAATCCGCGCAGGTTTACGATAATTTCATTTATCACTGCCGGCGTCAGCGGCTGGGCAGGGGTGATTTTGCCCAATTCCATTATGCTGTCGATAAGAGGTTTGTATTTCTGGTTCTCAAGCCCTTTGAGAGTAATATCCTCAACCACATCGGATAATTTTGTACCGAACAGTTTCTGAAGCCGGAGCGCCTGCTGGTTGATAGTTATGTCATCCCAATTTTTCGCAGAAGGCAGACTGCTGAAATATTCCATGGCGCCTACAACTACTAACGCTTCCTCGATACCGCCTGAAAGCAGTGCGGAATATAACCCTTCTCCAAGATATATTATCCTTTTTCCCCTTACGGTATCGAAATGCGTAAACTGATAACCAGCATTGGTTGTGCTTATACCATAACTTCCGTCTAAAGAAGGTATTATCGCTATCTGAGAATTTTTGATCAAATCAAGAACCGCCTGAAGTTCGGATGCTGTTTTCTGATCTTTGATTTGACCGATTTTTTCCTGAATGTTGTTTAATCCGATTTCAAGCAGTTTTGCTTTCAATCCGCTCGGCGCGAGGTTTTCCAGCCCGCCGGCATTTTCAATTGCATTATTTATTATTTTTAATGTTAAATCTTTCTGATCTACGATCCCTGCGGGAGTTTGTTTCGCTTTTGCCATACTTAATTCAGAATTTATTGCGCCGGACAAATAATCCTGAATCTGAAGAATTGAAGATTTGGATACGTTGCTTTCGTCATCTATATTGAATTTTTCCTTTATCTGCGGATATAACGATTTTACAAAATCATCGAATGTCCGGTTGGTATCGGCCAGATGCGACAAAAGATCCGAAACCGGCAAATCCGAATATAGAAGAATGTAACTGCGAAGATCATCCATAGTGAAACTGTTTCTATCCGGCTCAGCGTTTTCCTGCGCCCTGAGTTTTGCAATATTTGCGCCGAAATCGGATATGAGGTTCTCAAATGTCTGGTTTAAAGGTATGGTATCCAGAGCTTTTAACTGAGTAATGCTGATTTTATTATCCGCTAACTGATTTAGCACAAGTATAAGGAACGAATCTACGGCAAAAGCCGGTGTTATATCTGAGACAAACGTTTTTAAAGGCACCGGTGTACTGGCAACCATAAATTCTATGCTTTTTCGCAATTCGACGCTTTCCCAGTCGATCAGTTCGTCCCCATCGGGCGCAATACCTGCTTCGTGCAGTAACTCATGCAGGATAAGGGTTTTTAACAGGGTTTCCATCGAATCAGGGTTTTGTATTTTAAATATCGATTCGTTAATTCCTATAAAATTGTCTTCAAGATGGTTTTCGCTTATGCGAAACGATTCGGTTAAAAGCGCGAGAGAAATTTCTTTACCGTTTATTCCGGTTAATATGTCTTCCTTGCCCGTAAGGGCGTCAATCATCAGCTGTTTGATTTTTGTGGGAGATACCGGATTTACCCATTTCGGATTGCTGAAATCGCTATCTATTCTCAAATTAAAATTGTAAACCATACCGCCTACTGTTATGCTAATCGGTTCTATCTGATATTGAGCCTTTTGTGAAATTGCTTCTTTTCCGGTTAATGTTCCTTTGCGCATTTCATAATCCCATGAAAAATTGTCTTCGCTCGGCACACCCCCAAGGAAAAACCCGCGAGTTGCCCCTGCGTTTATTGCGCTTGCCGACGTTGCGGGTATTTTTATATCTGCAAACTCAGATTTATTGCGCTGTATGAAAGATACCAGCTGATCATTTAAATTCTTCAGGTCATCGAGAGAAACCGAAATATTGCCGAACCTGCTGGATTTACTGTAAGTTGAGATAGCGTTTCTGATATCGCGCAGTGATTCGACGATAAATGTTTTGCCCGCCGACGGATCGGCTTTCATTATTCCTTCAAGAATCCAGTCCATCTCAAAATTATCCGTATAAAGGCTGTATTCAGGTGTTTTAACCATAACACTGCGCACGGTTTTATTGAATAATTGGTTCATAAACAACAGCAAATAACTTTTTTGCTTCATCTCAATTATAAATCCGATATCGATTACCGTAGAATCAAACTGATTTTTACCCGTTTGAGATACAAATACGTTAGCCGGCTCCTGATCGGCGATAAGCCATTTGTAATTCAGGTTTTTGGAAATCGTAAACGCTTTGCCCGCAAACGATTCTATCGCGGATTTTATTCTCTCGCGATACTGTTTTTCGGTTTCGCCACCCTGCTTCAGAAGAAAACCGTTCTTCTCGTTTTCAAGCAGAGGTACACCTTCTATAAACGGTTCGGTATAAAATTGAGCCGAAGTACGGCCAGGTAAAGGTACGGATTTGTTTGACGAATCATAAGCCGCCGCCAAATTGAGTGTTTCCTCAACCAGATTCATTGAAGCCGATTTAGCGCGTTTCATAATAAACGTATAAGACGTACCTTTATAAATAACGGTAACTTTAAAAGCCTGTTTGCTTGCTCCCGCGGCAACAAAATCAATTTTTATTTTCGATACGGAACTGTCCTCAACGTTTTTTAGACCGTACTGAATAAAAAGCGTTTCATGAATTGTATTAGTCTCTTTCAGCCATTTTGTAATGTCGCCCACAACCGTATTCCAGTTATTTCTTGGATCGGCTGAAGGGAAATCGCCATTGTTTCTGTTTGCCTCAACAATAGATGCGGTATCTGAGAGAGGATGGCCCCATTTTTCGCGCGTTTTTTCGTCTTTTTTCGCTCCAATAGCATCATCGAGATCAAAATAAGATTCCCGGAACAGAGATAAAGCATGTGTTGCAACAGGTTTCGGAGCATTTACCGACCACCATGCGATTTCTTTGCGCATTGCTATAAAATCTTCAGGAGTATCTATTTTACTCTTAGCCAAACGCGATAATATCCGTTTAACCTGAACTGTCTGAGTTTCATCCAGTTCAATATTTTTAAAACCGGCAAGCGAATTTGCAAGGTTCACGATATCCGGAGAAGGCTGTACAGCATTTTCACCAAAAACGGAATTGAAGAATGCTTTGATCTTTAAAATCGATTCGCCTATTATACCTTCTCCGGAAACAAATTCTATGTTTTCGGCAGACGGCACCCTCGGTAACGGCGGCGATATGGGATTAGCTACATCGGCAAGAGCGTTTGCGGGTTGTATTTGTTTTTCCGCAACCTGTTTTTCGGGTTTACCTGCGAGATTTACGTGATATTTACTGTCAAAAGAAGACACACTGTCGATAACCGCTTCGGCATTTGTGGAAGAAGCAAAAACCGTATCTATGGTTGTACCGTTTAACGCCAGCGCTTTGCTAAGCCGTGCCATAACCCCCTGTGCGGTAACCACGTTAAGTTCCCTGAGGACTTCGCCGGCTACAAGTACGGGCGTTAACCCGTCTTTTTCAATTTTTACATAATCTTTTATTTTTCCGTCGGATTCTTTTGAAACCGAAGATTTTTTATAACCGGTTTCTTTCAAGGATGTTATAAATGCAACTCTCAATTCGTCGGCTAACTTATCCGGCATGGATATATTGTTCAAATCAACAGGCGCATTTAAATTGCTTAAAATTGCCAATGACGCAACAACCTTAATTTTGTCTTTATTTTGTTTAACAATAGCCTGCAATGCGGGTATATCCTGCGCAGACGCGATCTTTAGCAATACTGAAAATGCCGTTGCCTGAACGCGAGGCGATATATCGCCCAGAGAATCCATAATTTGCACAAGATATTTGCGCGCGTTTAATTCGCCAAGCACATACAGCGCGTTTTCACGGATCAGCTGATTAGGGTTTTTCAGTTGCGCCACAAGGTATCCGGCCGCCGACGGGCCCGCGGCAGTCAGTTCGTCAACTGCAAACCCTCGCGTTAACGGGTTTGTGTCGCCAAGCATATTGATAAGGTTCTGAATTCGATTGACATTAAATCCGGTTACAGCCAAAGGCCGGTTCATTATTCTGTCTTCAAGAGGCATATTCCTTGAATTAAGGCTAAGCATCTCGTTCAATTCGGATATTAACCTGCGGCTGAACGCCTGCGGGAAATTCCTCTGCCCCATCATATTTTCAAAAACATGGGGCTGGAACGTCCGCCCTTCGGCAACAGCCTGTTTTACCGCCGGATTAAATATTGTAAAAAACCGTTTCAGGTTCAGAGGACTTGGTGCCAGCAGTTCGTTTGTGGACTCCAGATCGGCAATAATATGCATATAATTTGTCAGATTAGTATAGGCTTTATCATTGACGGGAATGAATCTTTGGATTTTTTCCGCCTGATCATGGGTAAGGCCGTCAAGATGCAGTATCTCATGAAGCATAACCATCGCTTTTTCTTTATCGTCAAGAAGCGACGCAAACATCGAGTTGATATAAATACTGTTTCTGCGCCTGCCGAAATGAGCGGCGGCATATCTTCTTCCAACCCAGAACAAATGTTTGTCCGAAGGGAGTTCATATACTGATACGGAATCTATACGGTTATTGAGCCTGCCGATAAAATCAGCAAAATCCGATTGCGATTTTATCCCCATATCCATAAGCATTTGTTTCAGATCAACATCTTTCTGGAAATCGGAATAACTGAACCCGGCAAGCATAGATTTTGCCTGCTGTTTAACTACGGTATATTCCGCCGGCTCGGTTTTTGAGTCAAACGACTGTTGAATAAGGTGATTCAGCCCGTCATACTGGCGGTGGTCGGTTTCGTCGATATTACCGAAAGTAACGTTATCTTTGCGGTTATATTCGGCAAGACCCTCAACGTCAGCCTGAATTTTAGACGGAGTTGTATCAATGCCCGGCTGTCCTTTTAATTTAGCCTGATATTTAACAATATCGTCAAGAAGTCCCGAAAAACCCGCCTGCCGTTCGCTTTTGTTTATGGATAACGCTTTTTTGATTATTGCCGTCATTTCCGGACCGGCGGTTCTTTCAAGATCGGCAAAATCATATTTGGCCTTCCTGACGGTATCGAAAATTAAAGTGTCTATATCAAAAGCAGACATGGTATGAGCGGCTGAGGCATCATGCACTCCTTTGCTGATGGGGTTATAACCTGAAAACATCTTGAAAAGAAGCAATCCGAAAGAATATACATCGCTTTGCTCATCAAGGAGCGAATACAAAATACGCATAATTTTAGGCTCGAGGTTCGCCCTAAGTTCCGATATGTAATCGGCACCGACGAATTCGCTTTTGCCTGCCAAATCGCGCATAAGCGATTCCAGCTGGGAATCTATAAGGTTTCTATATTCAGGGTTGGAATCCAGATAATTTGCGCCTATTTGAGAATTGAAGACATATTTTATCTTATCAAGCTGTTGGACTATCTGAGCATTTGTCAGCGATTTTGCCATTTGATCAAATAACCCGGCGAAATTTGTTTTTGCCAGACGCATGCCTACCATCTCCGGAGAAGTATAGAACAATTCGTTCATAATGAACGAGTCGCCAATAGTCTCAGGCGCAAACCCTTTATTAATAGACATCCCGAAATCGATTATTCTTATCTCGCCGGTTGAGAGAATAAATATGTTAGCCGGACGGATATCGTTATAAATGATACCTTTATCATGAAGTTTTTTCAGTTCTGCAAGAATTTTTACGGTTAGATCGACCATTTCCGCACCGGTCAATTTCTTCTCGTCAAGTTTTCTCTGCAAAGTCTCGCCTGCCAAATACGAATACACAAGCATCGGGCTTTGCGCTTTATCGAATTCGCCGGATTGCGAAAACGTATCCGCATACGATTTTTTTGCCATATCTATCTCGTTTATCTGGGCAAAAAGAGCGTGTTTGACTTCAGCGTAATTGGCAATAAATTCTGCGTAATTGAATTTCATCATTTTAACCGATACCGCCCTGCCGTCAGCGTCGCGTCCTTTGAAAACCAATCCGAAATCGCCTTCGCCCAATTTCTGGATAAACTTGATTCCTCTTATGGTTCCGCCAAGCCTCGCAATTTTTGTTTCCACAACAATACCCGCGTATTTTACCGCCTCAAGGGTAGCATCTATGGACGCGACAATATATTTTTTCTGGAAAGTTGTCAGATCGGGATTCGAATTGATTTTTCCGACTACGGAATCCCTGCTTTGCGCTAACGACGTAAAGTATTGCGACAAGCTGTATAACGATTCAATATCTTTTGCTTTATCCGCCAGAGAAAATACGGAATCGCGCACCCTGTCAGACAATACCGAATAAATATCGGCGCCTAAAGATCTGTTTAACGCCGATTCCATCAATACCGCAACCGCATGATTGAAACCGTAAATATTTTCATCAATATTGCGTTTGAGAATCTGAAAGAAAACCTGATTATTCCAGCTTACAAGATAATCCAGAGGCACATATATTTCCAGCCGGTCCGATTTACGCAAGAATAACGAATCCACTCCATGATTATCAAGGCTCTCTTTGGATACCGGAATAACATGAACCGGCAACGGTTCGCCCTGAACTTCCAGCGATACAAACTTTTCAGATTCACCTAAACGGTATGTCTTTACATTCAGTTGAAGAAGTATATCGTGAAAATATTTAGCCTGCGCAAAATTTTTATCGACAACAAGCGATAACTTATCTATCAAAGGAGATTCCGGCGCCTGATAAGTTTTTTCGAACTCCTCAATAAACGTGCCTATCCGCCATGCACAATCTTCAGTAAACCCTGTCTGTTTTAAAGTTGAGGCGATTTGTTCGGCTTTTTCGTCATCTATTTTTTGCGGTTCTATCATCGCCTCAAGGGAAAACGGTATTGCCGGCGTAGTTTTCGGCAACTGCCGTGTTTGATCCTGAACCGGAACCAGATTCAGTTTCGCGTTGAATCCCGATACAAGATCCGTATACGGCATTGTCAGGTCGAATTCATCAAGAACTTTCAACGCAGATATATCAACTTTACCGGAAGCAACCTGCGATAACACGTATACCAGAAACGAATCTTGTGCAAATACAGGTTTAATGTTTTGGATAAACGATTCAAGCGAAACCGCCGTATTTGATACAATATACTCAATGCTGTTTCTGAATTCCCTGCCTTCCCAAGCAACAAGCTCATCACTGGATTCAGGTGCTATGCCGGCTTCATGTTTTAGTTCATGAATAATAAGCATCTTAAACATGGTCTCAAAGACAGAAGGACCTTCAATTCTGAAAATCGCCTCATTTATACCGATAAAATTGTCGCCGGTGTGGTTTTCGCTTATGCGCATGGATTGAGTAAGAAGCGCTATATCTATCTGCCTGCCGTTTATCCCTTCGAGGACATCAATACGGTTGCGCACAACCTGAAGCACCCATTTGCGGATTATATTCGGCGATACAGGCATCGCCCATTTTGAACTGCCGAAATCAGTATCGATATTGAGCTTGAATGAATATTTTTTGCCCGAAACATTTATAGAGGCGATCAGATTTTCGAACTTGCCTTTATCCATAATCTGGTCTTTGCCCGCAAGATCGTTTTTATGGATATTGTAATCCGCAGACTGATTTTTTCCAGCAGGCACACCGCCTACAAACAATCCGACTTTCGCGAGGAATTTGTCCCAAACTCCGCCAAGTTTGCTTACGGCTTCCTCAGCCACAGGAGACAATTCCGTAAATATTGCGGCAGTTTGCTCGATTCGTTTTATATCCGACCTGTCTCCTACTTCACCTAACCCAAGTATTGCTTCTTTTTTCAATACCATTCTGTCGCTCCATAACAACTCGCGCAAAATAGGAGCACTTCGCCTGTCTTTCTTTTCCCTGACCATCCCGGCAAGTTCCAGCAAAACCAATCTGTCAACAGAATCAGACGATTCTATAGGTTTTCTCAAATCGGAGTATCGGGGAAGTTTATCGAGAGCGATAGAATTCTTTCTCAATCTTTCGTTTATGGGTACAAAAATTTGCGCCAGATCATCGGTTAAATTTTTATCCGCAATCATCACCGCCGCCTGCACAGCCGCCACACGGACATATTGTGCCTGAATGGATTCTTTATCTACAGCTATTTGTATAATCGCGGGCAACGCAGGTTCGTACCGGTTTCTTCCCAAAGCCAGCAACGCCTGTTCTTTCAACATATTATCCTGAGAACTAAGCAACCCTCTCAGCGTTTCATTGAAAACCGGATTCTGCAGTAGTTTTTGCGCAGGTTCTTTAAGAGACGCTCTATCCCCATAAATTATTGAAAGAAGGCGAGGCACGGCTATCTCCTGCCCCATCTCGCCAAGTATAAGGGCAGACCTGTCAGCAATGGTATTATCCAAACTAAGCGCCGCCTGAAGATACGGTAGCGCCGGCTGTCCGGCTTCTTTTATCTTTGCCGCAGATTCATCCACCAGCGAGGCGTCCGCTTTATTCAGATTGTTTATCAAATTCCATATGTTATCCGCCAATTCTGCTTCAAAAGACCTGTCGAATCCCATTTCTTTCAGTTTGCCGAAAGCATAATCGCGAATTGCTTTATCCGGGTTGGTAAGGTAAAAATTATCGTCGGGATTGACACCGGCATTAAACTTGTCCAGAACAAGCATAGCCGCAAGAACAAGTTTAGCATCTTTTCGTTCCCGAAGAATTTCCTGAAAATAACCTAAATCCGATACCGTAGCGAGTTTGAGAACTACATCTAAAGCGGTTCGGCGCACCATCGGCGAAGAATCCGCTAAAAGCGGCAATATCTTATTCAGCTGGTCTCTCGCGCCAAGTTCGCCAAGCACATACAAAGCGCCGTCTTTGATATTGTTATTCTCGCTTGAAAGAGCCTCACGCAAATAATTTATCGCAGGCGCCCCGATTGCGATAAGTTCATCTGAAGCATAACTTCTGTTTAAAGGATCGGAGTTGCCAAGCAGTTTGACAAGCGACTGGATCTTATCAGGCAAAACCTTCTGCGCCGGCACGGGTTTTTCAAGAACCCTGTTCTCAATGGATACCTGTCTGGCATTGAGTTCCAGCATCTCGTTTAATTCGGTCAGCAGTTTATCGGTAAACTGCCGGCTGAACCCGCGCTCGCCCATTGCAGATTCAAATACGCGTCTCTGGAATATTTTGCCGTTTGCCAGCGCTTGTTTCAGAGAGGGAGAAAATATTGTCAGAAACCGCTGGATATTTACCGCTCCCAAAAATTTAAGATCTCTTGTGGATTCAAGATCGGCAACCACATGCATAAAGTTAACCGTATTATTATAAACCTGCGCCTGCCCGGGAATAAGTCTCTGCAGTAACTCCGCCTGAAGATGATTTAACCCTGCAAGATGTAACATCTCATGGATTACAATAGAAGCCTTTTCGTCATCATTGAGCAGAGCGAAAAACCTGTCGGTAATATAAATGTTGTCGTTTCCTTCAAAAGTACCGAAATGTGCTCCTGCATATCTTCTTCCAACCCATAACAAATGATCTTCAGTAGCGGGAAGAAGATAAATGCGCGATTTATCAAGCCTACTTTTAATGGTATCAATAAATTTACCTAACTCGTCAGCCGATCTTATGTTCATTGACGCCAGCAGTTGCGCAGAATCGGGATTTTGAATAAGCAAACCGTAATTTATACTATCCAGACCGGACTTAACTTTATCTTTAACAGTTTCTAAACCGGCAGGCTGTGTATCGGGATATGCCGCAAACGATTTGCGTATTAACGAATTCAGCCCGCCTTCATGCCTATGATCGGTTTCGTCAATATTGCCGAAAGTTACATTATCCACAGCATTGTAAACCCCGAGTTCATTTGTTTTGTTTCGGGAATCTATGGCGATACGGGTTATTTCTTTGCCTTCATCACCGTATTGAAGCGCAACCAGATCGAAAATAATCTCAACAAAACTCTGATACCTGTCTTCTTTATTTTTCTCCAAAGCTTTTCTTACTATTTTGGTTATCTCCGGCCCAGCTTTTTTCTCCAGATAATCGAAATCAATGTTTACTCCTCTTACAGAATCGATTATGAATTCCGGCGCTTTTTTAGTAATCTCAGAACCGGCGGCATACAGGCCTATCATGTGAGGATTCACTCCGGCAAACATTTCATACAAAACCATACCGAAAGAGAAGATATCGCTTTTTTCGTCGAGTACGGAATATAATACCTTAATAAGATCCTTTTCCAGACCGGAACTTATCTGCCCAAGTTCCTGTTTAGAAGGAACCTGAGTCATAACCTCAACCGTTTTTAAGAGCGCGGGCAATTTCGCCTGCACAAAATCGGCATACGCCGGATTATTGCGCAAATAATCATCAGACAAACTTTGTTTCAGTATATCCGGCAGATACTTAATAAACCCCGCAAGTTCTTCGGGCGAATTTGATGCGGCTATACTTTTTATTACCGTTTCAAGAGCGGACAGCGCTTTTTGAACCCCAGCCATTTCCGGAGACGAATACATCAAATCGCTCGCGGCAAACGCGTCGGCGAATTTGGCAACCGCTACTGAATTATCGAGTGCCATACCGAAATCGATAATTTTCACACCGCCTGCGGACGGCAGATAGATATTTGACGGTTTTATATCGTTGTACACGACTCCTTCAGCATGTATAAAACTAAATTGTTCCGCCGCACCGACAGCAATACCGAGCATAGACTCGGTATCAATAACCGGTACGTCAAGTTCACGCCGAAGCGTAGCGCCATCCATATAAGGACGCACAAGCATCGGGTTTTCCGATTTATCGAAATCACCCGATAAAACCGTATCGGGATACAGTTTCTGAGACATTTTTATATCGTTTGAATGAGTCAGATAAGCAAGATTCAGCTGTCGCGGGCTAAAAATCAAATCGGGTGTAACTTTAAGCATCTTAATGACAACTATTTCGCCCTTTTCGTCCTGAGCTTTATATACTACGCCGAAACTCCCCTCGCCTAATTTTTGTATAAATTTGTAACCTCTTATCGTTCCGCCTAATCCGGCAATTTTGTTCTCAACCATCATCCCGTAAAATTTTGCCAATTTCGATATTTCATGCGCCAACCGGACAGCTGCCTGTTTTTGCGCCTCGCTTAAATCCGCCTTTGAATTGATTGAATCGATTTCCGCCTGCTGATTCGCCACAAGGTAAGAGAAATAATCGGATATTATTCTCAAATCAGACAGGTTTTCGGCGTTTTCCACCAGCCGGTTAAAATCCTGCATAATCCTGTCGCTTGCCATACCAGGTATACGCTGATCGGGCATTTTATTTAAAACCGATTCGGACAATACCGCCAGAGTATGAGGTATATTATAAATGTATTCATCAAGTTCATGTTTTATTATCTGAACAAATACGCTGGAATCGGTTTTTGTAAACAGTTCCACAGGCAAAAACAATTCAATATGATCGCTATGCGCTAAAGTGAGTGCGTTAACCCCATATTTGTCAAGTGTATTTCTATCGGTAAGGTAGATATCCACCGGACGCGGATCGCCGGATATCTCCAGCCGGATGCTCGTCTGATTCGGCTGAACACTGCTCAATGCCGCAACCAAAGCTGTCATAAAATCAGACAGGTTTTTAAACTCCGTATCTTTAGCTCCGAGTTGACTTAACTGAGCGCGAATTTCTTCCTGATAAAACTTCATATTCGCCCGGAACGATTCCATAACAGAATAGGCATTATAAACCAGCGCCGGGTCAATCGGCATTTTCCGGGCAATAATGGAATCCGCCAGTTCCCTCGCTTTCACCGGATCAACAAGCGACGGCATAGAAACAAGTTTCGTAGTAGCTATTACAGGCATCTGCGCAAAATCAACCTCTGATTCAGGCGATTGCGATCCGGCAGGCAGGCCGTTCCATTGTATGCCGGTTAAACCGGCTGTAAAATCTCTGTTCTGAAACCCTGTCCAGAACTCGTCTACGGTTTTAAAACCAAGATTCCTGCCGTTTATGGAAACCGGATCAATAAACCCTATATCTTCCTGATGGGGAGTTACAGGACCCGCACTGACAGCGATTTGCGCAATCCATTCTTTAAACCATTGCATTCCCGACGCCTGCTGAATGAGCGATTTTTCGGTTTCATCTAATTCGCCCACATTTTTCTGGGTTATATCGCGCAACCAGTCTCTTAACTCATGCTCAATTACCGCCTGCAGTATTTTACGAGCAACAGCCTGATTCTGAACATCCATACCGCCTATATATTCAAGCAAACTCAACCCCAGATACAATGTCCTGCGCTGAGTTCCTATATGAGCCAACACTTCACCGCGGTCAAACATCCGGTTATCCATCATCAGAGTCAATGTAAATTCATTAAATAAACCGCTGTACTGAGACGAACCGATTACCTCAAGCGCGAGTTTCAAGCCGGTACGAATATTCTGCGCCGACTCTTTGTTTCTCAGACGATTTGCAAGCGTAATCGACGACATGGGAGATAACGGTTCGGTTAATAATCCCTGCATATTCTTTATGTTCTGAATGATATTTCCCGCAAAAAGATCATCTGTTAGCGCACCGGGACTAGTCTCCTTAAGACGCGCCAGATCGACCCTGACAGCGTTACCTTTGGCAATATCCTGCCCGATAGACTTATCCACAAATTCCCTGGCATACGTCCGTGCGAGATTTTTATTTTTATACCGGTCATAATCGTTTTGTTTATGCCTCGATGTGGTAATAAAAGCCGGCATATACTTCTGAACCAGCGCGGCAAGCCCCATAAAAACGCCCACCCCGAAACCGCCTACCGTAAACAGAAAATTCACCGCAGGCTCGCTTATACCTGCGGCGGTATTAACCATGTTTGAGATAAAGAACCCCGCCGCTCCGCCGATTAATCCGAATACAGGTACCTGAGCGCTTAAATCACGCTGTACTTCCTCAAGTTCGGATACCGGAGTAGTAAGGAACTCTTTTAATTTGTCAAAAGCGGGAAACTCAAATACAGGCCGTTTATCGAACGCGGGTTTTAAATAATTATTGTATAAAAATTTAGCCGGCCTTACGGCAAGGAAATCCCATACGGTTATATAATATTCCACAAACGAAGCCACAAACGTAAACACAAAAAAATTCAGCCCCATAACAGGCGCAAGAAGAGCATACGCTTTTTCGCCCCAGCCGGTGTCTTTGCTGATGAAAAACATCGGTATCATATACAGCAAAGCGGAAACTACAAGCCCGAACACACCCAGAGGAACTATTATGGAAATTCCGCCGCTGAGCAGAGTCATTACCACAGGATACACTACTAAAACCGGCAACGTTATGCCTAAACCGGTATAGAGTATCATTGCAATCAGGCTGGTTTTAAACATACCTGAAGGCATATTCCTGCCATATTTACGCAAAACCTGAAACATACCCCCCGACCACCTTCTGCTCTGTTTCCATTTATTGATAAGGTTTTCAGGCATATCGGTAATTACCCGGAAATCTTTGCGGGCAAAAAATTTAAATTTAGTATGCGGATTTGATCTGAGCAGAGCGGACAGTTCCGCATCGTCAGTCTCGAAAATACCCGAATGTTTCTGGAGAGCACGCACAAGGTATGGTACACTGTACCCGCCTCCACCGCCAGGCACGGATTTAGTTATAATCGAATTAAGAGCTCTCAGCCACGCCAGGTATGTATAATTTATCTTCTGCGTCAGATTGGTTGACCTGAACGGCAATGTACCGTAATGAGTGGATAGCGGAAGCATGGTAGCAATAGTCCTGTTTCCGTTTGCATCCACATCGCCGATCAGGTTAGCGGCATCTTTTAGCTGGCCGAGTATATCGCGCCCCTCAATCCACGAATCACCGTCAATGATAAACAGTTTCTGCGGCAAATTCGTTATTTCGCCGCGTTGTTCCAGAGAATACAATCCTAAAATTGTCTCACGGATAGCTCCCGTGCGGTGCCCGTTTTCGTCACGCAGAACCATATTAAAATCGTATACGGGGCTTCTGGGATCCTGATAATAATTCAGGTTATCCATAGCTTCTTTGCGCTGTGATTCAAGCTCAGCACGTTTCTCGACGGATATGTCCTGTCGCGATAACAGCGCATCAATGCGCGAGATTTCTTCCGTAAGCCTTTTTATATTATAACGCCGGTTAATTTTACGCAGAAAATCGGCTGTGCCGTCGGTGGAAGCGTCGTCAACGATAAGGATTTTGTCGAGATACCCGTTTTCATGGGCATGGCGCAAAACTTTCTCCAGCAAATCCCCGTTTTCGCGCGACATTAAATTAAATACCGGATTTACGATAAAGAAATCAGAATCGAGTTTTAACGATTTAAGCTGATCTTTGTATTTTATCTGACTATTATCGAGAATTTTAAAATCTCCGAGAGTTTCTACGGGAATGCGAGGGGAGAACCTTTTTACGTCTAACTTATATTTTTGCTCAAAAACATTTATATCATCGATGAGGATTTCATCGGCTGTTTTCGTTCCAAACAATGTTTTCAAATTTTTCTTTTTAAGAGCGGCGGCACGGCTCAATAAAGCCATGAATTTGCCGGCAGACATTATGCCGAGTTCATACATCACATCCGAAGAAATAAGAAATGGAGCAAGCCCGTCGATTTCAATTTTGAAATAATGTTTCAGTTCGCCTTTGACATTGCGCACAACCGGTTTTTCTTTTGCCCTCGACTCAAGGTTATTCCAGAACTTTTCGATATCGGAATACTTTATCGGTTTATTCTGGAAATATACAGGGTCAACTCCTATATCCTCGGCGTGCGCCCCGCGTACCCAGTCGCGGTATTCATGCTCAAAAATCGCCTGAAGCACCTGTTTGGAGAACGATTGGTCATCGGGATCCATCTCTGCCACATGCATCAATGTGCTCAAATTCATATACAGCGTTTTTCTCTCGCCTCCTACATGGGATAACGCTTCGCCGCTGTAGAAAACGCCGTCGAAATCAAGAAGCATTGTGAATGTAAAATCTTTAAGTTTATCTCTATACTGTGATGAAGCAAGAATATCCAGAGCAAGCACAAGCCCTTTGCGCAGACGCTCAAGGTTAAGAGGATCGGATATATAATCTTTCAGGTTAGAAGCCGCCAGAGAAAGTTTATCCTGAGGCAGATCGAACAAATACTGCAGATTCGACAAGATATTTGGCGTGTTACCGGATAATATTTCGTTTACTATATCTTCCGATGTCCTTGCGCCTATATCGGCTAACCGGATTCGAGCCGCTTTGCCGTTTTCGATATTATCTTTTATCTCGCCGTCAACCTTATCCCTGACTTCGCTTTTTGCAAAATTTTTAGCCAATCCCAGAGCCGCCGGATACGACGATTCTTTAATCAGGTTTTCATAAATGAAATCCGCAGGCTTCTTTATTACCAAATCCCAGAACGTCAGCAGGTATTCATAAAATACCGGCAAAAATACAAGGAACAGAAAATGGAATGTCAGCATCGGAAGCATTTTGAACACATAAGATTTCTCCGTAAAGGTAGTATCTTTGCTCATAAATAGAATCGGCACGGCATAATTAAGCACGGTTACACCTACAAAAAGCCCTGCCGCGGCAATAATATTTATAAAACTTGCGGCCGCAATAGTAGTCAGGGCAAAATATCCTACCTGAACAGCCAGAAGCGTATATACGATCATGCTGAACACACCGACTTTAAAGATATATTTATCGGTATTTTTCCCCTGTTCGCGAAGCAGATAAAATATCGGGCCCGACCATCTGCGCGCCTGTTTCCATAACCCTTTGATAGTCTGCGGCATATCGGTTACTACACGGAACTCCTTTGTAGTAAAGAATTTAAAACGTACATTCTCATGTTGTTTTAGCCGTACGGACAACTCGGCGTCGTCGCCCTCAAACTGCCCCGAATGTTGATTTAACGCGCGAAGCAGATACGGAGTTGAATACGCTCCGCCACCGCCGGATATGGTAGTCAGCGCTCTCCCGCTGACAGCGCGCATCCACGCGAAATAGACGAAATTGAGTTTCTCCATCAGCTTCGCTTTTTTAAGATCAGAAATCTTATAGTAATTGGACAACGGCAATCCCGCACCGATAACGCGTTTACCGTTTTCATCTACCGTGCCGATCATGGAAGCGGCATTTTTGAGCTGATCAGCTACGTTTTCGCCGTCAAGATACGAATCGCCATCGATTATGAACACTTTTTCCGGCAATGGCTGGATTTTGCCATGCTTGCTGAGCGAATACAAGCCGAGCATCAGGTCTTTTATCGCTCCAGTTCTTCTGGCATTCTTATCCCGCAAAACCATATTGAAATCAAATACAGGGCTTTCTGGATTTTTATAATAGGCGATTTTATCTTCAATTTCAGATTTTCTGCTCTCAAGATCGGATTTCTGCGATTCGGACAATCCCGGACGGGCAAGCGCCTTCTTCACCGATTCAAGCTGATCATGAAGCTGATCGAGATTGTATCGGCGATTGAACTTCTTGAGCACATCCTGAGTACCGTCTTTAGAAGCATCGTCGATAAACACTATTTTATCGAGATACCCTTTTTCGTGCGCATGGCGTATGATTTTCTCCATCAAATCCGGGTCATCGCGCGATAAAAGATTATATACGGGAGCAATAATGAAATAATCTCCATCGAATTTAAGTTTCTGGAGCTGGTCGGAATACCTTATCTCACCCGGAGGAAGTGGAGCCAGCGGAGGTAACTGATTCTCATCGATTTTCTGAGAAAACCGTTTTAAATCCACATTATATTTTTCCGAGAACTGACTGAGATTATCTATAACAATTTCCGATTCTTTGCCTTCAGCGAAAAGTTCCGCGAGCTTTTTATTCTCAAGAGCCACAGCTTTGCTGAGCATAGCCATAAATTTACCGGCAGTAATTACACCCAGTTCCGATAACGCCGTCGGTGAGATCAGAAACGGAGCAAGCCCTTCTATTTTTATCTTTAGATATTCTCCAGCCAAACCTTCAGGCCGTACGGTTTCTTCTTTTTCCCTGTTTTCCAGTTGATTCCAGAATTTATCCACATCGGAGAACTTAATCTTGGTTCCCTGATGATATACCGGATCGATAAACCCTATATCGTCTTTATGCATACCGCGTTTCCAGTCGCGGTACTCATGCTCGAAAACCGCCTCAAGTATACGTTTGGCCTTAGCCTTGTCCTCAGACTCTTTTTCACCGGCATGAATCAGCGCGGTTAAATTCATGTATATTGTTTTTCGCTCACCGCCCACATGAGATAGAGTTTCACCGCTATGAAACGAACCGTCGGTATCAAGAAGAAGCGTAAACGTAAAATCGGAGAATTTATCTCTGTATTGCGAATTTCTAAGCACGTCTATGGCAAGAGCCAACCCTTCTTTCATCTGCCGCCCGCGGATCGGGTCGGAGACAATAGCGGATAAATTCCGATGTGCCAAATCAACGTTATCCTGCGGAATATCGAGAAATTTCTGCAGATTCGAAACTATCTGATCGGTTGTTCCCGCAAACAATTCATCCAGAATTTCCGCCGACGATCTGTCATTAATACGCGCAAGGCTTATCCTGACAGCATTACCCTGTAAAATATTGTCGCGAATATCCTGATCCACTTCCGGCTGAGCCGATTTTCTGACAAGGCTTTTGTTGATATGCCCCAAATTCACTGAAAGAAAATTCTGAACTTCTCCTAAATTTATCCCCATACCCCTGTTAGACAAAATACTGAATTTTACATTTGGAGTTCTGATCAATGCTACCGCAAGACTGGATATTGCGGCAATCACGGTTACAAAAATCTGGGCAGGTAAATTTCCAGCAAAAAAAGCGGCCCCCCCCACGCCAAACAGCATAGTCAATATCGCGCCTATCTGGTTTGCCGCAGGTATACCGGCGTTTTTCTGCGCTACATTATATTTTACGGTGTCGTAAGCTGTTTTTAGATCAGCGGCAATACCGCCCACTGCATCGCTTAACCGTTTGTCGATCTTAGCCAACGCAGGTTTGAGGTAATATTTATAAGGCCGTTTTATAAGAAAATCCCACATGGTTATGTAATATTCGTAAAACGAGGTTATCATTGTAAATACTACAAAATTCAATCCCATTACCGGAGCTAAAAGGGCATAAGCCTTTTCGCCCCAAGTAGAATCTTTGCTGAGAAAAAACATCGGCACCATATACAATATATACGATACTATCACGCCGAATATGCCTATCGGCACAAGAAGCCCTATATCGGTTAACGCCATAGTTATCAACGGCCATACCACAAAAACAGGCAGAGCAATCCCAAGCCCAGTATACGCTACCAGCGAAAATATTATCATCTTGACCATACCCGGAGGCAGGTTCTTCCCGTATTTTCTAAGAACCTGAAACATACCTCCTGACCATCGCCTGCTCTGGTTCCATTTGTTACGCAGAGTTTCAGGCATATCGGTAATTACCCTGAAATCTTTGCGAGCAAAAAATTTGAATTTGGAATTCTTGTTTTCACGCAACAACGCAGATAACTCGCCGTCATCAGTCTCAAATACACCGGAATGTTTCTGCAGAGCCCTGACAAGATACGGCACGCTGTACCCGCCGCCTCCGCCCGGCACAGATTTTGTAATCCACGAATTGAGTGCCCGCAACCATGCAAGATATGTATAATTTATTTTCTGGGTAAGATTGGTTTTCCAGAACGGAAGCGCTCCGTAATGTGTCGACAAAGGAAGCATCGTAGCTACAACCCTGTTACCGTCTTTTTCTACCGTGCCGATAAGGTTGGCGGCATCTTTGAGCTGTCCGAGTATATCACGCCCCTCAATCCACGAATCGCCGTCGATAATGAACAGTTTATCGGGAAGCTGTTTTACTTCGCCTTTCTGAGCGAGCGAATACAATCCTAAAATGGTTTCACGGATGGCCCCTGTCCGATGCCCGTTTTCATCGCGAAGTATTAAATTGAAATTATATTTCTTCTTCAATTCTATCAGCAAATCGCGGGTCCCGTCGGTTGATGCATCATCGACAATCAATAATTTGTCCAGATAACCGTTTTCATGGGCATGGCGTATAACTTTCTCCAGCAAATCACCATTTTCTCTTGACATCAAATTAAATACCGGATTGACAATAAAGAAATCCGAGCTTAGATTCAGCGCTTTAAGCTGGTCTTTGTATTTTATCTGGTTATCGTCTAAAATCTTGAATTCATCGAGGTCTTCCACAGGAATAACGGAAGAAAACCGTTTTATATCAATTTTGTATTTCGCCTGGAAAGATTCTACGCTGTCAATTACAACTTCCGATATTTTTCCTTCACCGAAAAGTTTTTTCAGGTTTTTCTTTTCCAGAGCCGCCGCACGGCTCAGCAAAGCCATAAATTTTCCGGCGCTCATCACTCCAAGTTCGCTTAAAGCCTTCGCAGACACCACAAATGGAGCAAGCCCTTCAACCTGAATGCGCCAATACCGGCTGTCCACGCCATCTACCGACCGAACCACAAGCTGTTCCTTTTCTCTTTCCTGTAATCCAGTCCAGAATTTCTCCACATCTTTAAAACTGATCATCGTGTTCTGGAAAAACACAGGATCGGTTACGCCGATATCTTCCTGATGAGCATCCCGCTCCCAATCGCGGTACTCATGCTCAAACACCGCCTGCAAAACGCGTTTTGCTTTCGAGCGGTCTTCCGGCTCCATTTCCGCCGCATGAAGCAATGTGCTCAGATTCATGTAAATTGTACGCGTTTCACCTCCAACGTGCGATAGAGTCTCGCCACTGTAAAACGCTCCGTTATAATCAAGAAGCATAGTAAAACTGAAGTTTTTAAAGTAATCCTTATAATTCGATGAACTAAGCACATCCAGCGCAAAAACAAGAGCGTTTTTCACTCTTTGCTTTCCAAGATCATCAGACAATATCGCCTTGAGATTCTGAAACGCCGCACTCTGCTGATTGGCGGATAAGGAAAACATATTCTGGAGATTCGCAGTTATCTGATCAATACTGCCTTCAAACAACCGGTTAGCTATTTCTTCCGAAGTTTTTACGCCAAGATCGGATAAAGATACCCGTACAGCGTTGCCGGACTCAATATTGTTTTTTATTTCCCCGTCGATAGCAGAATGAACATCTTTGCGCGCAAGACTTTTTGTAGGCGATAACAAACCTGCGCCCGCAGGAGATTCACCGAAAATATCATTGAATTTTATATCTGCGGATTTACTGTCAAACCTTTCAATAAAACTTTCTATGGATACGGAATACTGGCTTGCGAGCAAAGTATTAAAATAACCGGAAACAATATCCGCAAATTGCGGGTTGGCATCGGTAAAATTCTTTATGGCGGATATGGATTCGTCAAAAGACTGAAGGTTGAAGAAATCGGAGTTTGCGTTTGTCATAAATATCAGTTCGTTAAGAGAATTATGCAAATTGGCAAAATCAGCCGCATTAAGCTGTCCCGCCAACTGCAACGGATCAATAAAATTGTTCCTGCTGAACATGAATTCAAGATCTGCAACAACTTCCGGCAGGTTAAACCCTGTTTTTTGGCTGAACAACTCGATAAATGCTTTTAAATCAAGATACTCGCCTGCAATTCCGGATACCTGAGCGGATATCGCCTCAAGAGCGGCAAACTGATCCGGCCCTTTACGCACAGACCCGATAAAATTCAGTAACGAATTCAATAATTCGCTCGATGCCTGCGCATCAAGAGGTTCTTTTGACGCAATAACCTCAGCAATAGAATTTATCTGGTCTCTTTGTTCAGCGGAAAATAAGCCGTTTCTATACATCTGCGAGAAAAATCCGAACAGCGAATCAAAACTGCGGATATAACTGAATATGGGATTGCCGGTTTTATCTTCAACAAATTTTTCAATATCGAAATAAGTTTTACCCGATAACCCTAAAACCGCTTCAATTATTGAATTCCTTTTTCCCGAAGGCAATGTAAAAAACAAATTAATAAACGTATTTATAAAATCTGTACTATTGAATTCCGAATCGCCTTTTATCTGCGATACGAGCGAATTAACCGCATCTTTCTGATCAGGGTCAAACCCGTCGAGAATATCCTGTTTATCCCCTTGCGGCACAACTAAAGATATATCGCCGTCAAAATTCAGTTTATCGAGAAACTGCATTACCGCAACCGCGCCTTTTATATCAGCACCGGCGATATTGCGCATAGACACCGCAAACAGATTATCTTCAGAACCGACATTAAACCCGCCAAAACGCGATATCATCTCGTAATCATTTCCAAAGGGAGATACCGAATCGCCGAATTTGGCTATCTGTTTTGGAGAAATACCTAACTTAAACGCGAAATTATCGACCGCTTTGCCTTTATTGGAATAAACAAGCGCAGTTACTCCCGGTGCGTGTTTCTTAAGGGTTATTCCTTCCTGATCAAGAAAATTCTTCAGATCATTATTTGAATCAACCGATTTTGTAAAATCCGATATATCCTGGTCAACAAGCATAGTAAATTTGCCGAAAAGACGAGTATCTACCGCGAACTTTTCTTTAAGCTCATTTTGAGCTTTATTAATAATCAAACCGAATTTCGAAGGGGATAAACCAATAATATTGTCCGGTTCGGTAGTTTTTATTCCGTAAGCACCGTTATCCACAAAAAGATACAGGTTCGGCGACTTTATATCCGCAAGTTCCCTGAGGGCTATATCCATCGGCCTGCCGGTAACAATGGCTACCGGCACACCGGCGGCAATCAGGTTTTTTAACCTCGCTTTCATCTCCGGCGATATACTTCCTCCAGCCGGCGCAATAGTTCCTTCAAGGTTAAATACTGCCGCTTTGTACCTGTTTTCCATAACGCCGTTCCAGTAATCCCTGATAAATTTACTGAATGCCTGTTCACCCAAACCCTGTTTTAAGTTTTGAATATCCGATGGGGAAATATCAATTATGTTCCCATTTATCATCTGGTTTTTAATAAGAATATAAAGCGATACCGGATCGGATTTTGAAGCCGATAACTTTTCAACCTGAGCAAGTTCCAATTCCATGCCGCGAGCGGTTTTATTCAGGTTTTCCAGCAACTCCCGCTGGTTTTGCGTAATTGCGCTACCAGACACTTCAAAAATCCTGTTCAGTTCTGATTGCGTAAACACTTGTCCGCCGGCAATAATTTTGTTTTTTACCTCATCGAAATTGGAAGGAGGCGGATTAAAATCTTTTTTGATTTCGCCGTTTCTGAATTTTGCTTCGCGGATAACAAGTATCTGCGCTAAAAACGCGTTTATGCCTGATGCACCGTGATAATCCAGCAACTGCCGGGTAGTCATGCCCGGTTCAAGTATGATATTTCCGGCCTTATAAAGTACCGCCCCGTCTTTTGTGCCGATATATTCTTCCATTTTTCCAAGCGTTTCTATTACCTCAGCGTATTTTTCGTCCGACTGCCTGAACGCCCATTGAGGACCGGCTCGGAGTTTGCTTGTATTGTACAAATACGAGTTGGCCTCAACCGACGGATCCGATACCGCAAGCATCCCGATAAAAAGCAAATTCGCTAACCCCTTGTGCCCAATATCCACAAACCGCATAGACGATACGCCTTCCTTATCAAGGCCGGTATAATTGCGCACTATAGGCGCAAGCGTCTGCTGAGCTTTAATTACATCTTCTTTTAGTTTATCCACTATCTGCTGAGGCGACATAAACTGCTGTCTGCCGGTTTTATGGTCGTAGACATTAAACCCTTCTAAAAACAGCCCCATCTGCTGTAACGCCGAAAGAGGATTATCTTCGGTATACAAAATCCGGTATGCTTCTTTAAATAAAGGGATAACCTCCTGCGCTGAATTCTGCATCTGCGCATTGGGCATTTTATACGGATCTTTCGAGATAAGCTGTTTTTCTATTTCATCCAGTAGTCTGGAGATTGTCTCGCGGATTGTCGGCACGTGTTCTTCAAGAAAAACCCGCCCCGCAGGGAGAAGATGAGCGCCGCGCTCAGGATTTGAGGCTTTCTGGTAAATGTAAAAAATATCGCCGTCACGGGTTAAATAAACCGGCATAGCGTCTTTTGAAGGGAGTTTGTTTAAAACTTCGTCCATGAAATCACCTATCTGGACAGCGGCCTGCTGGATAAGATCAAAATCGGGCAACCCTTTGCGGTATTCGTCCAAGATTCCCGAATACACCGGATACAATTGTTTCGCTTTCTCAACCCGCAGGCGGACAAGCTCTTTTACTTCAGAATCGGTAAAAACCGATATACCGGCAAGCGAATCAGCGAGCATACCGAGTTCCAGTTCGATTTCTCTCTGCTCTTTTATCCGGTCTGCAGACGTGGCAACTGAGAATACAGCCATCGCGAGAGCTGTAAGAGGTATGTTTTTGCCCGCATCAGCTTTTGATTCGATTATCGCGTTCAAATCATCAAACAACTGCCCTATTGAGATATCAGGAGCAAATTGAGATATTATTTTTATAATTTCAGACTGCTGATCAAGAGGGACATTATTGAGGCTAAGAAAAATTTCCGCAAATTTCAAAACATCGTTATTAGATATTTTCTGGAGGAACGATTTCAAATCGTGGATGGATATTTGGTTATTGAAAGGCTCTATCATACCGGCAATAAAATTCACCGTAGCTTGCGGATCCTGCTTATCAAGCGCCAGAGCCCTGCTCAAATCCGCCATAAACTGAGCAGGAGACCCGACGCCAAGCCTGCTGAGTAATTCAGAAGATATAAGTATTTGCGGCATACCCTCAAGATGATATACTCCGAACTCTTTATCCACACCGTCGACTTTTCGTATTACCGTATCTTCAACCGGTTTAGCCACTCGCCTTTGCGATATTGTCTGGGCAGCCACGGCTAACTGTTCGTCAAGCTCCACCATAGCATCCTGCACATCAGCTAAATTATCAACAGCAGAAATGGACTGCCGGTTTGTAAAGTTCTTGATATCCTGCAAAAGGTTAGTTAAATCGGCTTTTGTGGCGGATAGATTCGCTATCTTATCGAATATACCGAAAGTTGGTAAAAATTTCTCAAGACTGTCGAGGGTATTCAGTATATAGTCCATCCCACCTTCAGGATCGGCCTGGACAATCGCCGACAGAATCCAGTCCATGCTGAAGTTCTGCTGAAAAAGGTCTGCGAAATCTTGCCCTTCGATATTGCGGTAAATAGTTTGCGTAAACAACATCTGAAAAAATCTAAGAAGATAAAACGGATGATCCATTTTAGCCATGAGTCCTACATCTATAACCGTAGAATGAAGCCCTTTTTCAGTTTCGCCGACTATCACGTTCTCCATTTTCTGATCAGACATCATCCATTTATAATCCAGATGTTTGGCGATCAGATACATAGATTGAGCCATCGACATCACCGCCGCCTTAATACGCTCAATATACTGTTCGTCGGTTTCTCCCTGCCGTTTTTCCATAAACCCTTTTCCCTGCTCATCCAGAAACTCTTCTCCCTCGACAAACGATTCGGTAAAGAAATACAGCCCTTTCTCATTCACCAACCTGCCCTGATTCGGCACCACGTCTATTGCGGACGTATCTCCGTATGAGATTATCAAATTGTTTACTTCCTGGGCAAAATCGTAGTAGTCCTGCCTGCGGGTTTTGAGGATAAACGGGTAATCTGTTCCGTTTATGGTAACAGTAACCTTGAAAGCCAGTTTAAAATGCCCTTTGGATAAATAGTCAATGGTAATTTTTTCTATTTTGCTGTCGTCGATACCTTTCAAACCGTAAAGAATAAACAGGGTCTGCGAAATAATGTTGGTGTCTGTCAGCGCCCTTCTTACTTCAGAGGCGATCTGTGCCCATTTGTCTTCGCCCATTTCATAGAAATCGCCTTTGTTTTTATTAGTCTGTATTTTCCATTCTGCTCTTATTTTGGCATCCGGCCTAATTCCGGTTATGGAATCGAGTTTTTTATATAATTCGTTTAAAAACTGGACTGCGCTTGGTTTTACCATCGCGTCGTTAAGATTCGCTATCCACCATATAAGTTCCCTGCGAATAGCGAGAAAATCGTCTGGATTGGAAAACTCCGTGCGCGATAAATTCATTAGAAGTTCAACTATCCGCATCAATTCAAGTTCGCCGAGCTGTTTTGTCTTGTATTCTCCAAGTTGCTGAAGCTGGTCTCTAATTTTAAATGAACTGCCCATCAGTTCGATAATGCTGTCTTTAAATTTCTGCTGATATTCGCCGTACTTTGCAAGCGCAGACACGCCCAGATATTTTTCTACAATGCGGTTATGCCGATCGCGGTTTTCTGTCAGCAGTTTCCATAATTTATCGGTATCAAACTGGCTCAGCCTGCCGGCATGATAAAGAGTAACTCCGTTATTGCCGAAAACAATAACCTGCTCGGCAGACGCAAGTATATGCGCAGTAACCGCTATCTCGGATTTCGATAGAGACGGGTCGAGTTTGGGAAGTTCACTAATCCAGTGAGCTTCCCGCGCTTCATGGTATACCGCTTCCAGGGAAACCGGAGTCGCATTTAACGGATTTCTTAGAACTATAACAAGATTATTTGAATCATCGTATAAATGAAATGCCTCAAGACCCTGGGGCAAATTTGCGCTGTCAATTATAATCTTTGCCTGAATCTGCATACCGTTTACAGTAACTGTTGTCATATTAACTGCACCGGCGGATTTTCGCCACAGATCAATCATTTTCTCTGGTACCCTAGCGGCATCCTCATCGCCAATATCTTTCAGCGCTCCCGGCAGATTACCGGTATGGGGTTTATTCTGATCGTTCCGCCCCGGACGCGATTGATCTGCGTCTGAAACCGGATAATCGTCCGCCAGATCCGTGAGAAGTTTCTGAACATCCTCAAGATCCTGCGGCGGCGACTCTAAAAACGCGGGATTAAATGCTTCTCGTCTGACTTCAACAACACCGTTTAGCTCGTAAGTCATTTTCCCATCAGCATAAATATAAGAAACCGCTCCGTTTGTATGTATTGCTGTAAGAACCGCATCGCTCTGTTCGCTTAATTTAACTTCAAGCACATTCATCAGGCCGATATCGCCTATCCTGAAATCTCTGAACTGAATTTCAACATCGATATTAGTGCCGGCATTTACGGAAAAATAAGGGTTATCCTGAGGCACATTGATAATTATTTTTGTCCCGGGAACCTGAGCGGCAGGCGTTTCCGGCACCTGCTGAGTTTGAGGCAGATCCACTGACTGTTGTGCCGGAGCCTGAAGAATATCATCGGATACCTGATCCGCTAATGCGCGCAATTCTTCCTGAGCTTTAATCTTGTCTGTCATGGTGGGCGATACTTTTTCCATCAGGCCGACATCAAGGATTTTTCCCTGTCCGAGAACACTTGTAATATCAAACTTATAAAGTTTCTGGTCTACAGTAAACCCTGATTTCAAATCCGATGGCGGATTCTGGAAAAACTGGAACCAGAACCTCTGCGGAACACCAAGTTCCACATGAACTTCTGTTATGCCCCAACGCGTAAAATAATCGCGCACCTGCGCAGGTAATGAATCCATATCATTTTTTACATTCCATGTAAACGGCGATTCTTTAGCACCCTGAGCAAGCATCGCGGATATTGGCGCAACCGAAGTCAACTTGAAATTTCCGCCGTCAATGAATTCGATCAGGCCCAAATTAGCCATCCGGTTTATCAGAGCATTGCTGTTTAAATCCGTAATGGAAACACCCTGTGCCTTAAGATCGGCTAAGAATTGCTGTTCAGCAGGTTTTAAGTTTTCCGGCGACTGCTGTTTTAGCCGGCTTATCAGAGAATCCACAAAAGTTACCGCAATTACGCCGGAAGACGGCAAAATTTTTAAAACAGGACCTATTGAACGGTCGGTTTTTTCTCTTAAAAGCGCAACCGTATCTTCATAAGATTCACCGTCGAGAATATTAATAGATTTACCGTTTATACTGGCAGTAAACAGGGGATTGAGCCCTTCAAGGTCGCCTTTTGTGAATTCAGCGAATACAAACGGTTTATTGCCGATAATCAAAGATACGTTCAGCCCGCCGGTAGCTGAAGGCGTAATCTGCAGGCGAGTCAAGTCTTTAAACGCCCCTTTCGCCCACCCCGACAGAAAAAAGTTATTCACAATACGTGAAAAATTCTCTATCGCTTCCTGAGAATTGAGCAGTTCGGCATCAGCGCCGGCAAATTTGTATACCGCGTACGCTACCATCAACCCTTTGAGTTCCGCTTTGAAACTCTGGGCGCCTTTAGCATCAATCAAAGGCGGGTCGCCGAGTTTCGACGCAACAGCAAGAGTGCTTGTCTGTTCAAGAAGGTTCTCAAGCCTCTGCTCAAACGGCGATTTCTCGTTCATCATCATGGATATATAAACTTTTTTGTCATCACTCTGGTGTATCAGCGGCGATACCACATAATAAGAAATCCCTTTTTCTTTAAGGAACTTCATCATACCATCAGTATGAAACCCGCCGGTTACAAGCACCCCTTTTGCGCTTCCCTCAAGCTCCATTTCCGCAAGAAGGTTATCCACAAGCAGTTTATCGCGCTGTTTGGAATAGGTGTAGAAATCCTCAAGCAAAGGCAAACTGCTGTCCACAAGATTAATGTTGGAATCGATAAAATACATAAACTGGTACTGGTTCGCATACTTCTCTATAAACTCGGTTATCCTTGATGTTTTGAAATCTTCTTTATTCTCAACGTAATACCGCAAGTCTTTCGGAGAGAGTTTTAAATCGAAAAAGTTTTCCAGTATTTTTACTGTTTTGGCATACTTGTCGAGCTGTTCCTGACCGTCTTTTACGTAGAGTTTCTTTTTTATTTCTACAAGAATATCTTCGGATTCCTCAAAGAGCTGCTGCATATCGATTTTTTCATACAAATTCAGATATTCTATATACTTATGAAATTCTTTGTATGCGGACAAATCTATATTGTTTGAAGAAGCTATATCGAGTATCGCCTGATGAAAATCCTGAGGTTTTACCTGTTCGAGTTTATAACCGATACTCAGTTGTAAAACCTCGTTCGCCTTTTCTTTAGGAAGCCGTTCTGCCAGGAGGCTGGTTATCTGATTGCGCTGTTTGTTTACAGTTTCGAAATCTATTCTCTTTTCAAGCTCATGGGCTTTGAGCATCATCGTATAATTCTCATAAAGCCACATATCTATCTCGTATTTTTTAATGTATTTATTGAGGTAACCGCTGAAATTATAAAAATTTATTTTCTCGTCACGATAATCGGTATAAACTTTGTCAATATCGGCAAGATCGCCATCGAATAAAAACCCCTTTATCTTAGTTAGTATACCCGTAAGGCTCTGGCAGTACTGTTTGGCGGTTTTCCTCACATCGAGCGATTTTATCAGCGCCTGATAATTTTTTAAGTACAACTGCTTATCTTCAACTCCAATCAGTTTCGCTTCACTTCCGTTGTAGTTCAGAACGAAATATTCTGAGCCTGAAAGCATACCGTTTTTGACAAAATTTCTGGTTACTTCCCTTAAAGCGTCTTTATCGGGAAACGAAATTATGTCGTCGTATTTCAGTTTACCTTCCGCACCTTCGAGCCCTATAATGTCAAACCCTTGACCGGTAACCTGTTTTAAAATACTGGCGATATTGTCCTGGGCGTCAAAATTGCAGTGAGCGTCTTTGATGTGGATTATTACACGCCCGTCATTTCCTTTGTATTTGTCAAGAATCCTGCCGTAAAATCTGGAAACATCGACTTCGTCGTTTCCATAGGACAGATTAGTACTGTATATCATTGTTTCAATTAAAAACAATGATACAATACGTATCCAGAACTTATGTTTTTGCCTGAAAAGCATTTTTTTTATTCCTCCTTATGAAAATATTGAATATATCTTTTTAATATAACACCAAAACCTATCTGGCAATAACCAAATACAAAAATATCATTATAATAATTGAGCACAAAAACCCGATTACTATATTAACGTCAAAGTCAATTGATTTATATAAATAAATTTCTTTTAAATTATTCTCTTTTATATATATAATTTTAACATTTTTCGGCTTTTTATTCAACTTATCAATTCTTATCGGAGACTTTCCTGCAGTGAAGGGCAAAAACAAAAAATTACTCAAGTCAATAAAAAGAAAAATCCGGTATTTTTTTCTCTATTATATACTAAAAGTTACACTGGCAGTTGCAAAATACATTCCTGAAATTTTCATGTACAAATTCTGCGAGTTAGCAGGCCTTGCTTTTTTTTATATCTCGAAAAATACACGGCAAACCGTAATCGATAACCTCAATAAAGCATTCGGCGAAAAACCGGATAATATCCAATTAGCCAGAGACGTCTTTTTAAATACCGCCAGAAACGCCGCGGAAATGGCAATGTGGAAAAAATACGACAGGAAAAAACTGCTGGAAATGGTCTCTGTCGAAGGTTTGGAACATATTGACAAGGCGCTTAAAAAAGGACGGGGTGCTATAATGTTATCTGCTCATTGCGGAAACTGGGAACTTGTACCTGCAAGTTTTGCCGCACATGATATTACGGGCACGGTAATCGGGAGAAAGATGAAAGACGAGCGAATCGACCGGCTGATTAAACAAATGCGCGAATCCAAAGGATATAAAATAATCGACCGTGACTCATCTATGCGCGAACTTCTAAGAGTACTAAAAAACAACGGACTGATCGGTATTCTCGCCGATCAGGATATAAAAAGCATAAAAGGCGTATTTGTAAACTTTTTCGGACACCCTGCGTACACTCCGGTTGCACCAGTTGTAATCGCTTTAGCTTCCAAATGCGCCGTTTTGCCGACATTCATTGCAAGAGACAAAAATAATAAGTATAAACACAAAATGATTATTCATCCCGAACTTGAATTTTGTTTGGACAAAAAAGACCAGGATACTATAATAAGAAATACTCAACTGTGGAGCGATTGTGTCGAGAATCATATCAGGCAATATCCCGGTCAATGGGTATGGTTTCATAAACGATGGAAAACCACACCTGAGCAAATCAAACACAAAGAAAAGGAATAAGCCGGATGAAAAGAATTGTAGCTCTAACCGCAGTAGGAGCAGATAAACCGGGTATTGTAGCCGGAGTAACCGGAGCATTATACCGGCTCGGATGCAACCTTGAGGAAACAAGCATGACACTGTTGCGCAGGGATTTTGCAATGATTATGCTGATTTCCGTTCCCGACACGCTTAGCATCGGCCAGCTGAAAGAAAACATCAAACCGACAATAGACCAACTCGGACTGTCGCTAAATATAAGGGAACTCTCCGATGAAGAAAAACAGCTCCCCTGCGCATTCGGCAAACCGAACTATATCTTATCGATTTACGGAATAGACAAACCCGGCATCGTATACAAAGTATCCGAGATACTCGCTCAGAAAAAAATAAATATCACCGACCTTGAAACCCAGACTACCCAATCCGGCAAAAAAAATCTTTACGCTCTGATACTCGAAATTTATGTTCCCGAAAATATACCGGCAGACACATTGAAATCCGAGCTCACGCAGGTATGCAGAAATTTATCTGTGGATTTTTCGCTCGACATTATCCACGAATATAATGAGATGTGAGTCATGTCCATTCGAGAAATAAAAGTATACCCCGACCCTGTTTTAAAAAAATTATGCGCTCCGGTAACTGATCCGCCTTCAAATCTCGATGCGATAATCAAAGACCTAAAAGATACGCTTGAAAATTCACCCGGCTGTGTCGGCGTAGCGGCTCCGCAAATAAGCTACCTGTGGCGCATAATAGCCGTCGACGCCCAGGCAGGCAGAAAACCAAAAATCGACAGTTCTTACCACGAAAAACTAATTTGCATCAACCCTCAAATCGAGGTTTCATCAGGCTCTTTAATGTTTCGCGAAGGATGCCTGAGCGTCCCGAACTTTACCGGAAACGTAATCCGGTCGGATAAAATTGCAGTCAGCTATCTTGACCTGAACTTAAATCCGAGAACTATCCAATGCCATGGATTTGAAGCTGTTATTTTCCAGCACGAAATAGACCATCTGGACGGTATTTTATTCCTCGATAGAGTCCAATCGCTGAAAAGGGACATATTCCGCAGAAAAAGTTTTTTGCCTCAAAAATAACCAGTTAACCGTAATATTCTCTTTTGACGCCAGCTCCACAATAATTTGAGACCGCTGAAAAAAAGTATTTTTATTGTAATTGCGAAGCAAAGAAAGAGCTGTGGCAATCTTAAGCTCTGAGGATTTTGAGATCACCACGTCGTTTTGCTTATGCAAAACTCCTCGTGATGACATTTTAATTTAAACCTTTTTCAGCGCTCTCATATTATTTAAAAAAAAGTCATTGCGAGGAGTATAGCGACGAAGCAATCTCAAGGTCACCGAGCATAGATCGCCACGCTCACTTCGTTCGCTCGCGATTACCGGTCGGAGTTTGGCACTTTTTTGATTGCAACTCGGTATGAGATCACCACGTCGTTTTGATTTTGCAAAACTTCTCGTGATGACATTCAAATTTAAACCTTTTTCAGCAATCTCAATTTTTTAAAGGCATAAAAAATCCCCGGCGAGTAATTCCGCTTACTTCCGGGGATGATTTTTTACAGAGATATCAAAATTATATATTAGACACAACCTGCGTTACTTTATTTGCATTATTTTCCTGTTCGGCGGTTGTTTTTGTAACATCCTCTATCAGATTCGTAACTTCTTCCACAGAACCGATCAGCTCTACCATAACGGAATTAACATCTTCAATCAGTACAACTCCGTTGGCGATCTTGTCGTTTACGTCATTGATTATATCGGTAATCTGTTTTGTAGCTGTCGATGATTGTTCAGCAAGATTGCGCACTTCATCGGCAACAACCGCAAACCCTTTTCCAAACTCTCCCGCTCTCGCCGCCTCGATAGCGGCATTTAGCGCGAGAAGGTTTGTCTGGGACGCGATTGTGGTTATTACATCGATAATATTGCGGATCTTCTCGGCGCTGGACGCTATATCTTTTATGGCGGTAACGGTTTCTTTTATCGCTTTATTGCTTTTTCCGGCTCTTGAATTTACATCGGTAGCTATCTCGTTTGCCTTTTGCAGTTTGAAAGACATATCCTTGATGGAACCGACCAAACCTTCAAGCGAAGATTTGCTTGCAGTCAAATGCTCGCGTTTTTCGTTGAGCATATCCTCAAACTGCCTGCGGTTAATAAGTTCGTCATTTAACTTCTGATTAGCACTGGTAATCTCTTCTGTCCTTCTTTGAATTTCCTGTTCAAGATGCGCACGATGCTCGCTTAATTCCATTTCCGCAATCCTCAACTGTTCATTCTCTTTTTCCACGAGTTTTTTCTGGTAATAATAGCAGTTTTCGGGTTTATTAAGATTGTTATGGATTGCCACTGCCATTTTCTCGCAGGAATTATATCCGCAAGATGCGCAATTGAGAAAATCCGATTCCGAATGTTTCATCATTCTGTCGTAGATTTTCTGCAACTCAATATTAGAAGGTATTTTTGTGCTGTTGTTCGACCTCAAATCGGCATACCGGCGGTCATATAATCTGCTGTCATAATATTTATCAACAATCTTAGCAAGCTGTTTTTTAGCGCGTTTTTTAGCGAAAAGTCCTTTTTTCCGATACTTCAGCTCCATCTGTTCACGGCGTCTTTGAACGAGCGATTCGATCTCTTCCTGCGACGCATGCCTGTTGATTGTTGCAGTTCCACCGTTACAACCGCATTCACAGTTCAGGCAATCTATAAGAAGATTGTCTATTTTTCCCGATTTATGCAATGTCTCGGCTAATTTCTCGAAATATTCATATATTAACGGAGCGCCTTCGATTTTTCTTGTTTTGCTTCGGATACCGGGCACTTCTCGTTCCGCTGTCTCAAGCAGTCCTCCCGGAGTAGAGAACAATACAGCCCTCTCCGCCGGCGGGTTATCGTAATCTAACGCCGGATAACTTCCCAAACCGATATTTTTTTCCCGCAGATATTTGTCTATGGAATACATAGTTACATTGAAATCGCCTATTCCTATCTCGTCGAATTCCCTTCGTTTTGCCGCACAAGGCGATATAACTGCCAGCTTGCTGTTTCTGTACTTAGGATAAAACTGGCGCACCATTTTCATTGTATGCGCCATAGGGCTGTCTTTGGGCGCAAGATGCTTTAATAGTTCCGGTTTGTAAATCTGGATAAACGACACTATCGCCGGACAAGGTTGCGCTATCACCAACTGGGGATTATTAGTTTTCACGTGATCCAAATACGATTTTACCGTAAGTTCCGCACCGAAACTTACATCGAATGAGGCGGCAACACCTATAGATTTCATCCATCCGTTTAAATTAAGGTACTTATCCGGGAAATTCGACGCGACTGCCGGAGCAACAATCGCAACAATATTTTCCCTGCGGCTAAGCGCCTGCATAAAACTCTCAAAATCATCGCGAATAACCCTTGCTTGATGCGTGCAGGCCCTCACGCAACTGCCGCATCCGATACACATATCGGAATTCAGCTCCACATATTCACCGCTCCCGTCATTACAGTATTTCACAGGACATACGGAAATACATATATGGCAATTTACACATTTTTCCTTGTCAACTTCTATTACTTTTGCTAATTTCATTTCAGTTCCTTTCTTTTATGTTTTGTTAATTTTATTTCTGTTTTTATATATATTGCATTATAAAAATCGGCATATATAAAATATATATTAGTTTTTATGAAATTATTTATTTTCTGTTTTTTTGAGCTTATACTGTTCTATATAAAGTATATATTCTAATATATAGATCATTAAATAAAACAACATATTTTACAGTATATATAGTATTTATTAAAATATTCACATTACATATTAAATAATTACACCCGAAACCAATTTTTGATACTCGAAAAATATATCGGAGACATTATAATCTATAAATGTAGTATTGCCATTTTGTATGCTTAGATGAATAATGAAGAGGGTAAATCCGGTATAAGGAATTATTGCATGTTATAACCTAAAGGTATTTGATTATGCAATTAATTGGAGATCGAAAAATATGAATAATTTAATCCGCAAAAAATAGCCCCAATAAAACAACAGGATTTAATTACTTTGCCAAATTATACGGTGGTATCCATTTATATAATTTGCCTAATCCGTAATATGAGGAAATTAAACCGAAAACGTCAGCCTTGCAGGTGCTTTATCAGTTCGCGGGCGGCAGATTCAGGGCCTGAATATTCGTATCCCTGAATACCGAGCCGGGTACGAATCTGCCCGACAAACAGGCCGTTTTTGAAAAATTTTTCAAAATAATCCAGAGCAAGTTTATCGTGCAGTTCCCTGTACTGCACAGGTCCGAAAATATTAGCGAAATATGTATGTACCAACCCTGTAGTTGCGGTAGTGCCTTTGCTCATTACCGCGCCTTCCTTGAATACCTTGATCGCTTCTGCAGGCGAGGTGAACCGTTCAATTACAGGATGGTCATCGTCGATTTGTTCGTAGTTGTTGGCGTAAAGCACATAGTTGATTTTTTCGCCTTTTATCACATTATCGTACGGAGCCACAGGTATAACTAGCCTGGCGTTTATCTGACTGGGACTCATGATAATCGAGCGATCGATATGATTATAAGGATAACCCGGATGCAAATCGTCCAGCCGTAAAAACGCCCCGATTTCTGTACCGTATCCGATTACCTCGCCCGAATCGCTGATCTCTATCGATCCCATATCGTCTGCAACTATCATAAGGTCCTGAATAAGTTCCTCGCCAATTATGCGGAACGCTTCCAGCGTTTCGGATTTGCCGGCTCCGGTATCGCCGATAATAAGCACAACCGCCTCTTTGTTCCCTTTGAGCACAAACTTTATCAGCGCTCCGTGAAACGGGAATTTGCCGGTTTTCATCATTTTTATGTTGTGTAACGTAAGCACCATCTTCTTAAGGTAACCGAAATACCCGAACTCATTTTTGTCGGGACATGCGGCAACAAGAATATCATTTTGCGTATCGTCGTAAAACACTGTGGGAAAATCGGAAAACTGATATAGGTCATCGCCCGGCACACCAAAAAGATAAACGGCATCGGGTTTTCGCATTAAATCATCATTATCCGCAAGCTCAAACAGGTTGCAGAGCGAAAACCCAAGTTCAAAAAACTTTTTGCTGAAATATATCAGAATCAGCAGTTTACCGGCTTTCGCAGGATAACACAGCCAGTCATCGTTATTTAAATTAACCACTTCCAACGGGTTGCGGCTGATTTTCTCAAATTTGCCTTTGCGCTTGTTCATAGGCGGATTAAGAACCAGCGGCGGATACAGAAGAACCTGCCTTATTTGCGGTATTTTCGCCAGCTTCTCGTAACCGGTTGCCGGTAAAGGAACTTCTTTTGGAAGAGCTATGCACGCTATTTCCGCTCCTGCGCGCACCTGCCGGTAAATACGGGGTCGGGTGCCGGAAATATTCTCCTCTATATCACGGTATACCGAACGCACCAGATGTGTGAGTTTCTCAACAGTGGCATTGAAAGTTATATCCGGCCGTTTATCAAGATAATCCCCCTGCGAATCGCAGACAATAAACCGGTCGAAACTTCGCCAGTAATTGTAAAGGTTTTCTATAAAATAAAAAATACGCGACTGATCCTTAAAAAAAATATCCGACCCTTTTATCACTTTAGGCACATGTTTAGCCGGCATTTTAGCCAGAAACTTCAGCGTTTCCACAAGCAGGCATACCGAATCTTCATTAATTTCACAATCACCGAAAATAGTTAAAAGCGAAGAATTCCTTTTCTGAAGATACACAATATAATTTCTCAAAATACGAGTAAACAACTCGCTCGATATAAGATCGTCGGAAGTTTCGCAGACCCTGTCCTTGAGTTTGATGATTATCTTGTTTTCCGAAATATCAAATTTAGTAATGAACATTATTTAGCCTCCATTAAAAAGCACGTTTTTAAACCAGCGCATTATACCGCAAATTAAGCGATATTTCTACAAAAATAAATCCGGCATGCTCATTTTTTGCAGATCCTAAATTTTCAATTTATATTTGCCTGATTTTCAAATATAATGGGTTTTATCTTGTGTTTTAAAAAAGAATTGCGAATCTAACGCATATCTGTTAATTTTTTGACTGGATTTAAGAAAAGAAAGAGGTAAGATGTATTATGAAATTGAGAAACAGTATTTTTCTATTGATTCTCTGCGCAATTACAGCACAAGGCTGTGCGGATAAACAGTTCAAGGAAAAAAAATCGCTGATTCAGGCGGTGAACAAATTTTATACCGCCATACTCAATAAAGATATTTCCGCCATATATGAATATTTTCCCGACGAATTCAAAAACATCAGAAACAAAGACGACTTTCTAAAACTTAGCGCCCAGTATTCTAAAGAAGACATAATGAACGCTTTTTCACTGGTGGAAATATCCCGATTCGAAATTAAAGAAATTCAGCCTCTGCATGACGATACCTACGAGGTTACGGCAATAATTCATAGCCAGAACCCGCCCCAAATGATGAAAGATATAATGAAATGGAAAAAAACAGGCAGGCACTGGGAAAACATATCCTATAAGAAACTGGTATCCAATTTAATTCAAAGCGTTCAGGATAAACAGATAAATACCGTTGAACAAATAATGGACCTGCGCAAATGCAAAAACCAGATTCAAAAACTCACTATGGCGGTTTGGGATTATTTGACAGCAAAAAAACTCACATTCGCAGAATTCAAAACTGTTGGCGCGGATAAATGGGTTGAACTCCTTCATAAAGAAAACAAGTTTATAGAGCAAACCCCGCCTAAATGCCCTAAGGAGGGCATCTATACCGTTAAATACAATACCGCGGATAAAAAACTGACCATTGAATGCCAAAAACATGCATCCATCTCGCTTCCTTTTGAGTTCAGCACACTTACGGAACAAGATAACGTGGAAAAAAATATCATTGAACCCGACAACACACAAAAAATTAACATGGAAAAAGAAAATCAGGGTTAAATATGAAGTTATCCAGATGGATTCCGGTTATATCGCTTTTATATGCCGTTGTAGCACACGCGGAAAATATCGATGATAAAATATTCCAAACCGAATTTTACCGCAAAATCGACCCGATAATAAAACTGCTTATAGACGATGTTCACCATGAACGGTTTCATAGCGCTATAGATCATGCCGACGAACTAATAAAAATAGACCCGGACCATCCTGTAGGTTATTTTCTTAAAGCCGCAATTTACGATAATATCATCCTTGATTACAGCGATTACCGGTTTGAAACCAATTTCGAAGAAGTTGTAAACAAAGCAATCTCGCTTGCCAATAAACGCCTTAAAGAAATATCGAAAAAGAAACTGCCCCCCGACCACTGGCTTCATTTTTATGCTGGCGGTTCGCTTGGATTCAGGGGATTACACCGGTTTTTCAAAAATGAATGGTTCGCCGCTTTCAGCGACGGATTAAACGGCATCGAACACCTTCAGGAATCCCTTAATATTTACCCTGAAATGTACGACGCCTACTACGGGCTGGGCAACTTTCATTACTGGGTAAGCGCAAAATCACGCTTTTTGTGGTTTTTGCCATTTGTCAAAGATGAACGAAAACGCGGTATGGAAGAATTGTTCTTGGCAATTCATAAAGGAATATATACTTCTATTGAAGCAAGATACGCTTTTTTGCGAATACTGAATAACGAAAAGCTTTATAAAGCCGCGCTCAAAAATGCCAATCAGCTCAATAAACAGTTTCCTGGAGACGTGTTCACCCTTGAGCAAAAAGGATTCGCTCTTCGCGGGCTTAAAAGATGGAAAGACGCGTCAGATACTTACACGGAACTGATTTCAATGTATATAAAAAGTCAATTCCATTGTTTTGAGAAAATATGCGAAATAGCCTATCTGAAAGCCGAATCTCTGGAAAATATAAATCAAACTGAGGAAATAGAAACGCTTTACCGGCTGATAATGAACCAGAAAGACACTCGCCGGAAAGCAGGCGAAAAAATAACTAAAACAACACTCAAACATATACAAGGCATAACTAAAATCCGAAACTCGGCTGTAAACAAATGAATTTTTATTATTGTTCTGGCCAGTGTAATTTTTAGAAATTCTCTTTATTTTCAAATCGGTATGATAAAAGTTTATCCGAAATAAATTCAATTTCAACAGGAGATAACGACAATGAAATGGTTCATTACCGGCGGAGCCGGATTTATAGGCTCGAATGCCGCAAAAAGATGCATGCAGGAAGGATATGAGGTAGTTATATTCGATAACCTGTCAAGAGCCGGTTCAAGATCGAATTTAAAATGGCTGGAATCTATAAACAAATTTGAGTTTATCGAAGGCGACATTAGAGATTATAATGCGCTCAAATCCGCTATTGCGAAACATAAAGACACATCAGCAATACTTCATCTTGCCGCTCAGGTAGCTGTTACCACATCTGTCCTAAACCCGCGGGAAGACTTCGATATCAACGCACTGGGCACATTTAACCTGCTGGAAGCCGTTCGCGAAACAAAACTTGACCCTGTAATCATTTATGCATCGACAAATAAAGTTTACGGTTCGCTTCATGATATTGCCGTAAAGGAAAATACGTACCGCTATGATTTTGAGAACCTGAAATCAGGAGTTTCCGAATCGCAAAACCTCGATTTTCATTCTCCATACGGTTGCTCAAAAGGATGCGCCGACCAGTATATAACCGATTACGCTCGAATATACGGCCTGAAAACAGTTAATCTTCGCCAGTCATGTATTTACGGATGCAGGCAGTTCGGAATTGAAGACCAGGGCTGGGTCGCGTGGTTTATCATCGCTATGCTTACCGGAAAACCTGTAACTGTCTACGGTAACGGGAAACAGGTACGTGATATCCTGTTCGCCGACGACCTGATCGACGTTTATTTCACCGCAGTCAAGAACATATCCATAAGCGCCGGCAAAACATACAATACCGGCGGAGGACCGGGCAACAGCATATCTTTGCTTGAATTCATAGGTATTCTGGAATCGTTAATGGGTAAAAAACTTCAGTTTTCTTTCGCCGACTGGCGACCGGGCGACCAGCCGATATTCATTTGCGATATAACAAAACTAAAAAACGAACTCGGATGGTATCCGAAAACCACAGTGCAAAAAGGTATAGAGATTTTGTACAATTGGGTTAAGGATAACCTCGGTTTATTTAAATGACCTCTCTTTTAAATGCCGCTTCAAAAGCTTCTTTCTGGAACGTTTCATCCAACATCATAACCGGTGTTGTCAGATTCGCCATTACGGCTGTGCTCGCTCATTTCCTTTCGCCTGAAGAATTCGGAATCGCGGGAATCGCGTTTATTGTCATGGGGCTGATATCCGTTTTCGGCAACACAGGGCTTGGTTCAGCATTGATTTATAAGAAAGACGCCGACGAAACCTATCATTCAACCGTATACTGGACTAACCTCTCTGCAGGCGTTTTAATGAGCCTTGTTACAATCGCCCTCGCTTATCCGGCAAGTATATTTTTTAGCGAAAAAACGGTTTTTTTTATTCTTCTAATCCTGTCGCTAAACTTTACCATATCGATGCTCGCCTCAATTCATTTTGTTAAACTTCAGCAGGAAGTGAATTATAAGGTTATCGGATTGGGCGATATCATATCTAATTTGGTAGCGGGCACAATAGCGATTTCTATCGCGTATCTCGGCGCGGGAGTATGGAGCGTGGTCTTTCAAAGCGTGGCGGTAAACTTAATCAGAACTATCTGGTTATGGATGAAATTAAAATGGGTTCCTAAACTGCTGTTTGACCGGCGCAAATTCATTGAATTATTCCGATACAGCAGAAATATCCTTATGGAAGCGATACTTAACTACTGTTCTCAAAATATTGACTATTTTATTATCGGCAAAGGTATCGGGGCAAAAGGATTGGGCTATTATAAACTCGCTTATTCGCTGGTACACATACCTTACGAGAATTTCTCAAAAAAACTTACGCCCGTCCTGTTCCCTATTTTATGTTCCGTGAAAGACCAGCCGAAAAAATTTAAACGCGGATACTTAAACGCAGTCAAATTCAATACCATGGCTGTTTTTCCGGCAATGACTTCATTTTTTTTTATCGCTCAATATTTTATACCGGTAGTTTACGGAACAAAATGGGCGGTTATAGTTCCCACAGCGAAAATTCTCGCGCTGTCAGGCATGATCAGATGTTTAAACACTTTTTCAGGAACCGTTTTTAATTCACAGGGACGGCCGGACATCGGGCTTAAATTCAATCTATTTATGTTTCCGATAATATTAGCCGCCCTGATTCTGTGCGCACCGTTGGGAATAAACGCAATAGCAGGAGCTATGCTTGTTACGGTAATCATATCGGGAATAATCCTCCATATCATTTTAGTAAAAACTTCTAAAATTTTTACTTATAAAGATATCGCCCTTGCGCTTAGGCCAGGTGTAATAAATTCTGTTATATTGTTTGCGATTTTGTTTTTTTTACTTAAAATAATTAATCTGAACAATGATTTATTTAACCTGATTTTTTACGCAACCGTATCCGCGGGGCTAATCAATCTGATATATTTTGCGGGTTTTAGAGACGATTTTAAGGAATTGGCCGGTTTCGCGTCGTCGATATTGAAAAAATAATGTTGTAGCGGTGATTATTATGAAAATCGCATATATACTTGACGTTTTCCCCCAACTTACCCAGACATTTGTGGCTAACGAGATACAGCAACTCTGCGCATTAGGACTAGATATTTACGTTTATTCGATAAATAAAAGCACAATTGCCGGAAATTACGGCAACTTTAAAGTCCACTATTTATCCGATGAAACCGGTTTCGCAAGACATCTGGTTATTTCACAACTGATCAAGAGATTTTTGAAAAATCCCCTGGCGATAATCAAAGTCCTGCGTATCATTAAAAAGCACGATACCGGCATGAAATTTGACCTGCGCAATACATTTATTCTCGCGCAACTTATCAAATCCGCCGGAATAAACCATATTCACGCGCATTTTGCCTCAAGAGCAACGCTGTATGCCATGTGCGCAAGTTTTTTAACAGGTATTGCGTACAGTTTCACTACTCATGCTTACGATATTTTTCTTAACCCGAATATGATTGAGGAGAAACACCGGTTTGCGAAATTCGCCGTTACCATATCCGAATACAACAGGCATTATATGGAATCGCGGTTCGGTATAGAAGGAGGCAAGATACACGTTTTGCGGTGCGCAATTAAAACGGATTTATTAAAACGTAAAAAATATAAATACATCGAAAATAAAAAGTTTTCCGTTCTTTCCGTAGGCAGGCTTGTGGAAAAAAAGGGATTCGAATACCTGATAAAAGCATGCCGGATTTATATGGATACCGTAAATGAAAATATCGAATGCAGAATTGTGGGAGAAGGTCCACTGCGCAAACTTCTGGAAAAATTAATCGAAGACCTTGATCTTGGTAAAAATGTGTTTATTCTGGGAGAAAAAAGCCATAATGAAATTTTAGAACTTCTTGAATGCGCAGACGTTTTTGTGCTGGCGTGCGTACAATCTAAAGAAGGCGATATGGACGGGATCCCCGTATCTCTTATGGAGGCAATGGCGCGGGGTGTGATTGCAGTTTCTACAGAGATTTCCGCAATACCCGAATTGATTGACGATACAAGGTTTCTTGCAAAACCTGCCAATGAATCACAGTTAGCAAACATACTTGAACTAATCTCCAAACTTGATAAAGAAGAAAAAAATAAAATCGCTCTACAGCAGATAAAAAAAATAGAAAAATGTTTCAATCTCAATAAAGAAACAAAAAAACTCGCTGAATTGTTTCAGCAGGACAGTCTACTTTAAACAACAGGAGGGCGCATGCGCATAGGCGTTGACGCAAGGTTGCTTCTGCATAAACTGCGCGGTATCGGCAGTTACATCCATAACGTTTTGGAAGGAATTCTCAAAATAGATTCCCGCAACCAGTATTACCTTTATGTAAACGGTTGTTCTCCTTACAACCTTGTTCAATTGGAAAAAAACGAAATACTGAAATCTCTCGCTTCCTTTAGAAACGTGAATATTGTGCCTATCAATTCAAAATATGAATTTTTATGGGAACAATTCCTTTTGCCCGCGCAAGCAAAATCCGACAAACTGGACATTTTACACATGACCGCAAACAGGGCGCCTTTCCGGCCGCCATGCAAGCTGATAGTAACCGTGCACGATATGATTGAAATTCTGTTTTTCGATAAAATGTACAGGACACTGAAAGGCATTCGAGGCAGGTTTTACGATCTTAGAGCAGGGCTTTATATAAAATTCCTTTATTATAATGTATTCAAAAAAGCCGACGCGGTAATTACGGTTTCCGATTACTCAAAAAACGATATCACAAAAATCGCCGGTGTCAACCCTGATAAAATCAAGGTTATCCACAACGGCTACAACACTGAATTCGAATTTAAAAACCTGCCGCGCGATACTTTTGTTTTCGCGTTCGGAAACGGAGCTGACCACAAGAACTGCCCCGCAATGATAAAAGCGTACACCCTTCTTCCCGATAGCCTGAAAAAAAAACATAACCTGCTAATAGCCGGCAAAATACCAGAACTCGAAAAACTTGCGCTCGATTTAGGAGAAAAAAATATCATATTTAAAGATTTCCTTCCTAAAGATACGCTGATTAAAACATACAATCAGGCGCTATGTTTTCTGTTTTTATCCAGTTACGAAGGGTTTGGAATCCCTCTTCTGGAAGCGATGGCATGCGGAGTTCCAGTCGTAGCTTCAAATAAAAGCTCGATTCCGGAGATTTTAGGAGGTTCGGGCATAATTGTCGATCCATCCGATATAAAGGCGATTTCCAGCGCGATAGAAAAAGTTTTGACCGACGAAAAGGCAAGAAAACAAATGGCAGACAAAGGATTTGAGAGGGTAAAAAATTTTTCATGGGAAATATCTGCAAAAAAACATCTTGATTTATATAATTCTATTTAGCTTTTTTTTAGCCTGGAAAAAATTTTGCCGAACACGATTTCATAATCGTCCCGAGTTAAAATCTTAAAAATCCGGGCACACAAAGCGAAAACCGCGCAGAACACTATCCCGCCCAAAAGCCCTTTGTTAAAAAATGAATCTATAAACGATACTGTTGTTTTCGTAATAAAATAAGTAATTAAACAACATACTAATATCTTTAACAAATCCTTTGCCGGAAATACGTCTTTTAATGAACACCGCATGTAAAAAAGAGCCGCCGCCAACGATACGGCGTTGGAGATATAAAATGTTACGATTGTCGCCAATGCGGGCCCTATTATTCCGAGTTTGAAAACTTTAATCGAAATAATATTTAAAATCGTATTCGATATGAGATATAATATTGTGGTAAACAGAATTATTTGTGTTTTACCTGTAGCCTGAATGATAAAATTCGAGTTGAGTATACGCATAAGATGCACAAAAAGATAAATCTGGAACACTTTTACAGCCTCAATATAATCTCTGGTATAAAGCGTTACTATCAGCGCCTGAGCCAAAACGAAAAATAAAGTAAACACAGGCATAAACAGCAGAGCCGATTTGCGGATAGTTTCTCTCCATAAGGCAATCAGCTCGTTTTTCTCGCCCGAATGGTACATCCCCGCCATTTTCGGAACAAGCACCGACCCTATTGAGTTCGATATTTCCGCAAGAAACGGAATATCAAGACACCCTACGACATAAAGAGCGTATACAGCCGGATTAAAAAACATCGCCAGACAGTATTTGTCTATTTCCTTGCCGAGATAATAAATTATTCCCGCACAACCGAGCGGCAGAGCATAAGCAAACTGCTGTTTGAGCAATCCCGTATTCCATGACAACTTTACCCCTTTAAACTGATAAAGCGAGATAAGTATCATGCACACAGACTGAATTGCTACCGATGCAAAAACCAGTTTCAGCAGTGTAAATACCGATGCCCCCATCATTACGGCGCCGACAATCAGAGCCAAATTCAATATCTGCGAAACTATCTGTATATTTGCTGAAAGTTTGAATTTATCAAGACCTATAAACATTGCTGTACTGAATTGAAAAGACAGAAAAAAAAGAATATAAAAACTGAAATACGGCATGATCAACCGCATATCGGGGTTACTGAATTTGGCGGAAATAAAATCCGTCATAAAATACGAAATTGCCGATCCGAGCGCCCCCAGAGACGCGAGTATAATTATCGTTTGTACAACAAACCCTTTTCTATGAGGGTTATCAAGTTTGGGCATGAAAAAAAGCATGCTTGCAGGCAGAGAAAACATCAATATCATCGATATAGTGTTTACGATAAGAAAACTCTGACGGTATGTGCCGTAATCGCCGGCAGATAAAAACCGAACCAGCACGATACTGCCTATGGTACCTGCCGCCTGAGATAAGAAAGCGACAAACGTTAGAAGCGCAACCTTATGGGATCCTCTCAAGGATTCACCTTAACCCGAAAGTTTTTGTTTAAACAATATTTTATGAAAATGCTCATGCATACATCCGCAATACGATAATGCCGTTGTTTCATAATAAAAACTTTCCACAGGTTTGCGTTTTAACGCGAAAAATATTGATTTTAAAAAATTTTTCAGTATCAGCGCCGGAATATAAAGCGGCAACCCAAAAATCCGGTATTTCGACTCAAAATCATGAATCCTATAAGTAACTCTCCCCACATTATATAATCTTTTCCGAAAATAATGTTTTTGCGCCTGTTCGGTTTTTATGGGATGGTATGCCACAGCATAAGCCGCGTAAACCCAATGCTTCTCATTTTCGGCAAACCGGAAAAAAAGCTCGTATTCCGATCCGGGAAGAAGTTTTTTGCCTTTTAATCCTAAATCTGTACGAAACATACCGTATTTCTCAAACAGCTCTCTTTTTATCACCATATTGCCGCCGACAGGCATAATATTATTCTCATCAAAACATATTACTTTATTTTCGCTACCAAGTTCAACAGAACTTACAATCATTCCTCTCGCATAAGAGCCCTGCACAGCTAACCAGGCAGGCAATTTGAATTTGGGAAGTTTAATTTTTGTTCTTGATCCAAAAATAGAGTAATCAGGGTATTTTTTAATAACTTTCGCGTACTCAAACAGAAAATTTTGCTCAACCGTAATATCATCGTCAAGAAATAAAATATAATCGCCTTTGCTTGCTTCTATCCCGCTGTTTCTGGCGAAATTTATTCCCTGTCGCTTTTCAAAAAGGTATTTAATTTTTAAATTTTTGTGCGGATTGGATTTAATATATTTCTCAATAAGCAGTTTCGTATTGTCGGTGCAATTATTGTCGACAATAATATATTCAATATCAAGCCCTTCAATATTCTGAGCGAGTATGCACTTTATAGTTTTTTCAAGCCATGCCGGCCTGTTGTAAGTAGGAGTAATTATCGATAACTTCAATACAATACCTTTTCAGCCCATTTCCATACATTACATCTAACGAGATTAAATATTCCAATTTCTCTATTATTACTGTCAATTATATAATCGGACTGATAATATATCGCTTAACAATAAATGCCTGTTTTTATATTTTTTTAAGCTCAATTGACCAAAAATCACAAAATCGACAGGTGATAATCGAAATACCCTGAATATTTTATCAACAGAATATCTTTATAAACCGACAGCAAAAAGTTTTACCTAATATAAAAATTATATTCCGGCGGTATCCTATAATTTTATTGCAATTTTCTGTTTTAAATTATATATTATCGATAAACTTCTACCTAATAAAAACAGTAAAGTTCTAAAAATATTATCTTTTTTGAAAGGAGGGATTTGTTGTGGCATATTGTATCAGTTCAGATTGCATAAGCTGTGGGACATGCCAGTCGGAATGCCCCGTTGAAGCTATTAACCAGGGTTCTGAAATATATGAAATCGACGCTGAGAAATGTATCGATTGCGGTTCATGTGCCGAAGTTTGCCCTGTATCTGCAATAGCAAAAAAGTAATTTAGAGTTTTGGTATGCGCGCAGTTGTACTGCGCGCAAACAGTTAAACTAATTGGTAAGGTCATGGCTTTTTATGAGCGCTAAAATTAATGTCGCTATTTTGATGGGCGGCCCTTCGCTGGAACATGAAGTATCCCTTTCTTCAGGAATTACCGTAATCAAAAACTTAAATGCAGACAAATATAATACCATACCGATTGTAGTGGGCAAAAATTCAGCATGGTATATCTGCGAACCGGAAAAATTTAAAAATATACATCCGGCGGAATTAAAAAAATGGATCTGCTATACTGAAGAATTATCACTGTCCGATGCAATAAATGAACTCAAAAAGAAAAATATCGATGTTTGTTTTATAGCTATGCACGGTTCATACGGCGAAGACGGAACTATTCAGGCAGTGCTGAACGCCCACAATATCCGATATACAGGATCAGGAATGCTCGCTTCGAGTATCGCTATGGATAAAATCGTATATAAACGAATATTGCTCTCCGCGGGAGTAAACACTCCGGATACGGTATTTGTGTTTCCCGATAAAATCGAAGACGAAATAGAGCTTATCCAGCAGGTATCCGGCCGGATAGGGTTCCCATGCGTGATAAAAACACCGTCATCCGGTTCAAGCATCGGCGTTGAGTTATGCTCTTCAAAAAATAGTTTTTCAGATATCATAAACAGGTTGTTTCCCATAGACAACCGCCTGCTGATAGAAAAATATGTAAACGGCAGGGAATTTACATGCGCCGTTATCGGAAACTCATATAGTAAAGATATCAAAGCGCTTCCGCCGACAGAAATCATAACGAAAAACGCGTTTTTCGATTTTGAAGCGAAATATACGCCGGGCGCCGCTCAGGAAATTACCCCCGCACAAATATCCGCCGACCTTACGAGCAGGATTTCGCAAACCGCAATCCGGGTTCATAATACAATCGGATGCGCAGGTATGTCCAGAACCGATATGATCGTTGATACCGACGGACAGATATTCGTTCTGGAAACCAATACCATACCCGGCATGACGGACCAATCCCTTCTTCCGCAGGCGGCAATCGCGGAAGGTTTGAGCATCTGCGAACTTCTCGATAAAATTATAAGTTGCGCTATGGATGAACATTCCCGTAAACCCCGGTCGGCGCTGAGCAAATGCAATAAAGAATAATATACCGTCATCAGGAAAACTAAAAAGATTCCTGTTATTTTTTTTCGGAATGCAAAACATTCCGGTTTAAAACAACAATATCAAACACGAATCAGAATAACCACTTCTGGGGAACCGTGAAATGAAACTGATTATCGGAATCACCACAAGATTCGGATCAGGGGCAACTTCTACAAAAAAACTACTGAAAATCTGGAAAGGATTTAAAGAATACTCATTATCCGAAGAATTAAAAAACACCGCAAAAAAAACATACCCTGATTTTGAAACCAAAAGCGAAAACATAAAACGAAAAATCCTGCAGGATATCGGCGATGAGAAAAGAAAACACAACCCCCGCGTACTGGCAAACAACATAATCCGCAAAATCAAAAGATCAAAAAACAAATATTTCGTTGTCGACTGCATAAAAAACCCCGCTGAAATTCAGGCGTTCCGGGAAACGTTCAATAACTTTTTTCTTCTGGCTATCGACGCTCAAACAGAAACACGATGGCAAAGATTAAAAGACGTATATAAAAACAACCGGGTTCAATTTGATATCGACGACGAACGGGACGCCGGCGATAATGAGCAACCATACGGCCAGAAAGTTAAAGAATGTATGGAACTGGCGGATATACTTATAAACTGCGATGAAAACTTTTTCGATTCCCAAAAGAAACTGAACAAAAACGCTGTTTTCAATTATTATACCAATCTGGCTTATTATATTGATATGATGGAAAATCCCGGAATTTTAAAACCGCGTCTGGACGAATTATATATGAACTATGCATACAGCGCGTCTTTAATGTCTATGTGTCATAAAAGGCGAGTTGGCGCGGTAATAGTGCACGAAAAATATGAATTTATCAAAAAGAAAAAATTTATTCGTGAAAGTTATGTAATTGCAACCGGCCACAACAACACCCCGAAACTGGTACAACCGTGTGATAAATGTTACAGGGACAAAATCAGGGAAGATTATTCCAAAGATATGCATTACTGCCGAAATTGCGGGCATAAATTAGACAATACCGATAAAATATGCACATCATGCGAATTCAACAACCTTACTTTCCCAAGCAAATTGCTGGATTTATGCCAGTCCGTTCATGCGGAAGAAGCGGCTATCCTGCAATCCGCGAGGATAGGAGGAATACCTCTTGAAAACGCAAAACTTTACACAACAACTCTGCCTTGTTTGTTATGCGCTAAAAAAATCATCTTTTCCGGTATAAAAGAAGTGGTATATCTGGAATCGTATCCGGTAAAAGAATCTCTTGAAATGCTCAGGGAAGCGGGTATAATTGTAAATAAATTCGAAGGCGTCAACGCGCGCGCTTTTTATAGACTGTTTAAAGAATAATTTCACCGGTATTTTTAAGGATATAATTATGAGAAATTTACGGTTTTGCCCCAAATGCAGACGGCTGGGCGTTGAAAACGACCCGCTTACCGGCACAGAGAGATGTTTGCGAAACGACTGCAACTGGATAAACACCACTAAAGAATATATCGCTCCGGAAAACATGGATTCATCCACAGACGCGGAATTCAGCCGGAATTTGCGCAAATTCATAAAAATAACGGAAGGGGCAGTTCTCTAAATGGATGATAAATCCGGTTTTTGTAATGAAATCAATTTCCGATAACCGCTTTAATGTGATTCCAGTTAATAAATCTTGCGTTCCGCCCTATATCCGGTTATCTTTTACCGCAATAAAACAGTTGTTTTACCTTTAGAGCAAGAGGATTTATGATGCATCTTAAAGAAATAGCGTTATTATTTTTAAAAATCGGACTGATTTCTTTCGGCGGGCCTGCCGCGCATACCGCGATGATGGAAGACGAAATTGTTACCAAGCGCAAATGGATGTCCAGAGACCATTTTCTCGATCTTGTGGGCGCGACAAACCTTATACCCGGCCCTAACTCTACGGAAATGGCTATTCATTGCGGATACCACAGAGCCGGTGCACCAGGCCTGATTACAGCGGGAATATGTTTCATTCTGCCGGCAGTAACATTGACTGCAATAATTGCTTACTTCTACGCAAATTTCGGCAAACTGCCTGAAATAGAGCCGCTGTTTTACGGTATCAGGCCAGCAGTTATTGTGATTATACTCAACGCCGTTATCAAGCTCGGAAAAAAATCGTTAAAAAGTTTTGAGCTGGGGATAATCGGCTCTTTTGTAGTGATATCTGTTTTGTTAGGACTAAGCGAAGTTACAGCTATTATCGGCGGCGGGATTGCCGGGATGATCTGGTTAAACATCAATGAAAAACGAAAAAAGGGGATCTCTTTTTTCGCGTGTATGTTCAGTGCGGCAATAATTCCGGCTAATTTATTTGCATATACCGAACCTGTACGCGGTTTGAGTGAAAAATCCGTTCAGGTTTTTCTGACGTTTCTAAAAATCGGATTGGTTTTATTCGGAAGCGGTTATGTATTAATCGCATATCTTGACGGCGAGGTAGTTGATAAATTCCAATGGCTAACCCGCCAACAGCTTATGGATTGTGTTGCCATCGGACAGTTTACGCCGGGACCGATTCTATCCGCATCGACATTTATCGGGTATCAGATCGACGGGATTGCCGGAGCGGTTCTTGCCACAACCGGAGTTTTTCTGCCATCGTTTGTGTTTGTAGCGCTGATCAATCCGTTGATCCCTAAACTTCGCAAATCCGTGCTTGCATCAAAATTCCTCGATTCCGTAAACATAAGCGCGGTAGGAGTTATGGCGGCTGTTACGTTCACTCTGGCAAAATCGTCTCTGACAGACTGGAAAACAACATTAATTTTCGGCGCCGCTATGGTATCGGTGCTAATTTTCAAAAAAATCCATTCTTTGTGGCTTGTTGTCGGCGGGGCGGTTGCAGGATTTATTCTTTATAAATTTTTCTGAGGATGAATGGTGTTTCATATTGCACAATTGCGGTGTTTCCGGCCTAAAAGGCGAAAGAAATTTTGGTATCTCCGCAAAAAATATCGGGAAACAACCGGACTTATTTGCCGGAGATTTTGTATGTGGAAAACAATTTTATACTTAAGCTAAATATTTGTCATAAAAATACTTAAAAGATATATTTTTCTCTTTTGCTTTGTCGATAGAAAATTTTTTTAATATTTCAATTTTGAAATTACTAAAATTATAAAATTTCTTACTGATGAAGGGTTATCTTCAAAAAGTTTTTTTATATACCCTTTACCAAAATTTTCAGTAGTCTTGTCAGAAGAGAGAGATTGCCAAGTTCTTACAATCAGTATCGTCTAATCCAGCAAGATACCAACTTTCTATTTTTCTAATAACAGCGATAATTTTTCTATCATCTATGATGTAATTACTTCCATGTGAATTTAATCCCAAAACCGTAGGGAATTTTCCCTTTCCTTCGGTTATACATTTTAAACTTATGCAGATTAAAGTTTGACTGTCGGCAAAACGCCGGCAGTAATCAATTGAGCTTATTTGAAACCGTGAACACAATCGGAACTTTTAAAAAACGGGGGTTCTTCGGTTTATTGCCTTGACATAGATCAGTTTGAGATCATACAATTATCGGATTAATTTAATAGATAAAATTCATACAAGGAGAACACTATGGAAATATCGGCAGGGGAACTCGCGCGCCTTATACGCGGTGAAGTTGATGGCGATAATAATGTAAGAATTTCACGGTTGGCGGATATAAGTTTCGCGAAAGAAGGGGATCTTGTGTTTGCCGAAAACGATAAATGGCTCGATAAAGCCGAACTTACCGGCGCGTCAGCGGTTATTGCGCCGAGAGGTTTGCCGAAAAAATCCAAAACTCTTATTCGTGTGGATAATGCGAAATTGACTTTCGGTTATCTGATGAATATGTTTTCGCCTGCGCATAAATATGAAACCGGAATACACCCGACGGCAATAGTGGGCAAAAATGCGGTTATAGGGGAAAACGTATCGATTCAGCCTTATGCGGTAATTGAGGATGACGTAAAAATCGGTAACGGATGTGTTATCGGGGCGTTGTCGTTTATAGGCAAAGGCGCGGTTGTCGGTGAGAACTGTGTATTCAATGCCCGCACGGTTGTATACCCGCGTACAGTTATCGGAAACAGGGTGATTCTGCATTCAGGAACGGTGATTGGGGCGGATGGATTCGGTTATGTTCAGCATGACGGAAAACGAGTCAAAATTCCGCAAATAGGGAAAGTGATCATAGAAGACGATGTCGAGATCGGCGCAAATTCTACTGTTGACTGCGCAACTTTGGGAGAAACTGTTGTCGGGGCAGGTACGAAAATAGATAATCTTGTGCAGATAGCCCATAACGATATTATAGGCAAAAACTGCATATTTTGCGCCCAGTCGGGAGTATCGGGCAGTTGTGTTATAGGCAATAATGTTATTGTTGCCGGCCAGGCAGGATTGGCGGATCATGTGCGGGTAGGAGATAATGTAATTATCGGGGCCCAGGCTGGTGTTCCTTCAAATAAAATTATAAGAAGCGATCAGATGGTATTTGGTTCTCCGGCGAGGTCGGAGAGAGATACGAAGAGGCAGATGGGTGCTCAGGCGAGGCTTCCGCAGTTTATAGAAAAAGTAAAAGAAATGGAAAAAGAGATAGAGGACCTCAAGAAAATGATCGGTAATTCAAATAGCTGACGGCGCTAATTTGCATTTTTATATATTGCGCCGCAATGTAAAGCATTGCGAAAAAGTTTTTGGTTCTTTTTTCAAAAAGAACGAAATCGTTTTAGTTCTTATTATCCTTCCCAAATCTATATAAATTCAAATGGTATACGGATTGGTTTTAATCTCATGCCCGATGGTTGTCTGATGGCCATGTCCGGGTAAGACGACGGTATCATGATCCAAAGTGTATAGTCTGGTTAAGATGCTGTTTATAATTTTGCTGTAATCGCCTCCCGGCAGATCTGTTCTTCCGATGGACCCTTTAAATAACGTATCTCCTGAAAAGAGGTATTTTCCGGTTAAAAAACATACGCTTCCGGCGGTATGGCCGGGTGTATGTATGGTTTTGAGATTGTATTTACCGAACTCAAAAATATCGCCGTCATCTATAAAACTTTCAGGCATAGGTACATTAGATATTTTTATGCCGTAAAGGCTGGCGTGGTTTTTTGCCTGGGATATAAAAGGAAGGTCATCGATATGGACTGCCAGCGGGATATTAAATTTATTTTTTATTTGTTCGACGGCACTACAGTGGTCAAAATGCCCGTGTGTTAAAAGAATTTTTATAGGTTTTAATTTCATGTCCTCGATAGTTTTTATAATGGTATCCGAATCGTCCCCCGGATCGATGATAATTGCCTGATGAGTTACATCACATCCTAATATATAGCAATTAGTTTCAAGCGGTCCTGCCGAGATGGGTTTTATATGCATAAAATAGCTCCTTCTTTGTTCTTTGAACTCCAACAGGCTATTTTAATCTAATTGTTTCTTATTTGACATAAATAAATTCGGTTTTAAATTTAAAAGATGATTTATTGTGTTTGATGTGTTTAATATTTAAACAGTATTTGTTGAAATATGGAAAAATTTGCCGGTACCGATTATTTTATGCCGGAAAACAGCAGGTGGAAATTTATTAAATAATATTCATGTGAGCCGATGTATAGAATTACGCAAAAAATAAAATCCCAAAAACAGAATGAAAATCCAGCGATGGCATTTTATTTGCTTTTCTGTGATTGTTGATAAAGGGAGGATTCTATAATGTTGAAACCGGCGCTTTTTACTTGTTTGTTCCTATCGGCGCAGTTATTCTTTACCGGAATTAACATTTCTTACAATCAGCCTAAGGATATTTCACTGCGGTTTGGAAACACCTTTGAGGAAATTTTAAAATACTGGAACTTGAAAACCATTGTCGGGCAGGCGGAATACGAGGTAATACGCAGAGAAAACGGGAATGTACTGCATATTTTAAGTAACAATTCCGCCTCGATTTTATTCAAAAAAATGGATATAGATATCTATAATTATCCTCATATCCGCTGGCACTGGCAGGTAAACAAGTTTCCAAAATATAGTTTAGGCTCGCTAAACGAGAATGATATTGATGATTACGCGGCAAGGTTGTGCGTAGTGTTTCCGTCATGGTCGATTATGACAACGAAGTTTCTCGTTTATGTATGGGATGATCGAGTAAATGAGCAGAATGTGGTAAAACCAAGTTCGTTTTCAAAAAATTGCAAGATTCTCGTTACCCAATGTGGTAAGGGCAATAAAGGCAAATGGGTAACCGAAGAGCGCAATATTTTGGAAGATTATCGGATGGTGTTTGGAAAAAAACCGCCCAAAACCGCCGGAGGTATAGGAATCATGAGCGATTCAGACGATACCAAAACCTCGACGGACGCCAGTTACTATAATATTTATTTGCGTTATAAAGATTAACGCCGATGCCGAAAAAAATTAAGCGCTATATCATAGTCTGGTGTTTTCTTATAATTTTTTTGATGTTGTTGAAATTTTTTGTGTTGCCCCTATTTTATCAGAAATCCGCTGTCGCTTATACTCAGTCTCAGATAAGCGCTCTTGAGAAATCAATAAAAACGAGTGTCCAATGGCAGCAATTTTATAAAATTTTCCCGCATAACGTTACAGTTCCTTCCATGCCGAATTATTATGAGCAGGGAGAATCTTATCCGGTATTTTTATGTGTTAAAGACATTTATTACGAAGGTGATTTAACGATTGACGCATGGCTTTTTGCCCGCGTGAACGCGCAGAGACAATCGCTTGCATTTGAGCATTGTATCTTAAGGATATATTTCAAGAAAAACGGCGCAGTATTTAATGCCGCGACATTAAATAAATCCCAGACGGAACAAATTCTTCAAGCGCAATCGGAAAAAGAGTTTCTCGACTACCTCAAATCCAATTTTTTCGATCCGGCGACGTTTTCTTCAAATTGAACATGAATTAAGGAAAATTCTATAAAATGATTGATTTTTGTAGCAAAAATTATATTATTGAAAAGAAACAAATTTAATCTTTAAATAAAAATGTTTACGGCGAATCAAGAGGAGGGAGGAGAGAGTTATGAAAAAAATCGAAGTAGTAGACCTTTACGGAATCGATTATTCCAAAATGACTGAAAAAATTAATGAAGTAATGACAAATCTTCAGGAAAAAGGTAAAAACATCGTTGATTTCAGAGTTATCGGAAGCGCTTTGAACAAATGCGCTGTTTTTATTTTATACGAAGATTGAGATTTAGGTTTTCGCCTAGAATATATCTTTAGCTGTAAGAATCGGATTCAGTTAAATCCGTTTATGTTATTGTTTTTTCAAATGACCGTGCAATCCGGCGCGTAGCCGATTTAAGCAAATATTTTGTTTTTTGCAAATTCAGCCCCGATGTTTCAGATAGCCATTGAATATCCGGCAGATTGAGTTTAATTATTGTTTTTATCCGTTTGAGGTAATGTCGTTTTTTTGCGATAAAATATTTCAGTTTAACTTTATCTTCTGATTTAATACGTTTAGCGAATGAAATCGCGTAAAGGGTTGCTTCAAGGTCGAAAATGAGTTTTTTAAGAATCGGCAGGGTGTTTATTTGTTCGCAGGTTCTGCGCATTGCGGATATCTTTTCAGATATGGATTTAGGTGTGGTATTGGATTTGCTCGCCAGCAAATTGGTTTCGCTGTTTGTGATTTTTATTAAAGGAGAATTCAGCAGTCGCAGTTTAAACAGAATTTTGCGCATGGGCGGAATTCCTTGCACAACAGAAACGTATTGTGCCGTATAGCTTTTAAGAAGCGGATACAGATATGGATAATATAAAAAAATAAACTTTTTCTCGCCGGTTGATAATGAGTTTAGGATAAAGTTTGTTTTTTCTGGTTGCGGTTGTTCTTCTGAAAGTTTGCCGGTTTGGCTCATTTGGTTTTGAAATGAGCTGTTTTCTTCCGTGGAATTAGTTTGAAGAATAAGCCGGCTCAGGTTTTTGCTGTAAAGATATGAAATAGGGACATTGAAAATGCTGGCGATCCGTTCAAGGGTATTTTCTCCGACTCTATAGGACCCGTTTTCTATCTGGGACATTTGAGGTTGTGACCTTATACCGAGTTTGCGCATCAGGTCTTTTTGCCCCATATCTCTGGATTTACGCAATAACCTTATATTTTTTCCCACTAAATATTTAATATCTTTGCCCTGCAATCCAGTCACCGAAAACTTAGATGTTTACACCTATAGCGTCTCTTACCTTCTCTAAAGTGTCTTGCGCGATAACCTGTGCCCTTACGGCTCCGTCGATGAGGATATCTTTTACCAGATTGATATTTTTTTCGTAATAAGCCCTTTTCTCGCGATACGGTTCGAAATATTGTATAATTTTATTATATAGCGCGTCTTTTGCGGTTTTATATCCCATATTCCCTTTGCGGTATGCGGTTGCCAATTCTTCTTTTTCTTCATCCGAAGCGAAAAGCGAATACAGTGCGTATACGTTGCATTTATCCGGATTTTTTGGCTCTTCAACCGGTGCGCAGTCGGTTACGATACTCATAACTTTCTTTTTTATCAGATTTTTATCCGCGAAAATCTCTATCGTATTTCCATAAGATTTGCTCATTTTTTTGCCGTCGGTACCGGGAATTACGGCAAACTTTTCGATGGTGAATTCTTCGGGTATTTTAAATACTTTCTTATAGGTCTGGTTAAATTTTATAGCGATGTCGCGTGTAACTTCGATATGTTGTTTCTGGTCTTTGCCGACAGGTATTATATCGGAATTATAAATCAAAATATCGGCGGCCATAAGAACCGGATACGCGAATATACCGTGATTAGGGGATATGCCGTGAGCGATTTTATCTTTATAAGAATGGCATCTTTCCAATAGCCCCATAGGTGTCAGGGTAGTTAAAATCCATGCGAGTTCGGTTACCTGAGGTATATCGGATTGTTTGAAGAATATTGTGCGGTCAGGGTCAAGCCCGAGTGCGAGATAATCGAGTGCAACGCCTAAAATATTGGTTTTCAGCTCGTTTTTGTCGGTTATTGAAGTAAGCGCATGGTAGTCGGCTATAAAATAGATCGCCTGATTGCCTTCCTGCATTTGGATATGCTGTTTCATTGCGCCGAAATAGTTGCCAAGATGAGGTTTCCCTGTAGGCTGGATTCCTGATAAAACTCTCATATACGCTCCTTTATGATTTATATTCCCTGAAATTTTTAAAGATGCCTCTCGCGCTGTATCAGTTGCGTTGCTGATTAAATTTTTTCATCAGTTGTTCGGCTTGATCGGTTTTTCCTAATTTTTTATAGCAGGTAATAAGCCCCTGTATTACAGTTTCGTTATCGGGATAGGTTATGGATAATTTATTATATATTTCTGCGGCTTTGACGTAATTGTTTAGATTAAAATAACAATACGCGAGATTAATCATCCCGTCAAGGGTAGATTCAATTTTGTTCATCTGCTCAAGATAATCGATTGCCCGTTGCAGGTTGCCTTTTTCCATATAAATTCTTGCGGCATTGGAGTATGATCCCGTAAATTCGGGGTTGATTTCAATTTCCTGAATATATTCCGAGATGGCGAGTTCGAGTTTGCCCTGTGCGTAATAAGCGTTGCCGATATTGAAATGTTTAAATACGGAACTTTTAGCGTCTTTCATTGATCTTTTGTAGCAGGATATAGCTTTGTCATAGTCTCCAAGATCGGCGTATACATTGCCTAAATTATGGAAATCCTGATTGAGGGTATAGCTGAATTCGCTGAAATGAATGAGGGACAATGCGAAAACCAGAACCGATACGGCAGAAACCGCCGTTCCTTTTAAAATTTGTTTATTCTTGAAAAGGGTATAGAGCTCATAAATTCCTGTAGATGCAAAAATTATAAAAAACGGGATTGTGGGGAGCCGGTACCTGTCGGTTACGAAAAAGAGTATGGATACCGTAAACGTAACTGTGAGAAAAATATACAGCAGAATATATCGTCTCCATTGTGAAAACGACAGTATCAGTCCTGCCGAAGCGAATAACATAATCAAACTCAAGTTCAGCGGGTTATATTTCAGTATGCGGGAGAACTTTTTAAAAAAATAATAGCTGTGATGGTTTGATACCTCGAATTTATTTATCATAAGCAGGGTTTTTTTAGCCAGCAGTTTTGTGAATTCAGCAGGGTTATTTGAAATAAATTCCAGTCCTTTTTTAAACCAGTATTTCGATACACCGCCTGGTGTAAGCAGTGATTTTGTATTTTTTTCGGCGCTATATTTGGAACTGATGTATAGTTTGTGGTCCCACAAGCCGGAATTTGCTGGCAGATGAAACATCCCGTCAGCGCCTTTGTGGTTGCCGATATAAAAGTTTATTCCGCCGTTAGTGGTAAGCAGTATAAACTCTTTTTCGGTAACCCAGTTTATCAGGGTAACGGGAAGAATAGTTATGCTTACAAAGATAAACAGATAAAGAGTTCGTAATAATTTTTTTTTGTAATTTACGGTACTGAAAAAAACCCAGAGCGCCATAAAAGGGGCGAGCATGATGGTATCCGGTTTGCCCAGAGCCGTTAAACCTAACGATATACCGGCAAATGCGAGATAGATTAATTTGTTGTATTTTTTGAACAAAATAAACATCAGGCACGAGATGTTCAGAGTCAGGATCACAACAGGTATCATCAGCAGGTCGCCTTCAAAACAAATAAATACGGGGTATATGCTCATAATAAAAGCGGCAATCAGTGCTGGAATTAAACCGGCGGTATTAATAGCGATAAAATAAATAACCGCAACATTGATCACGCCGCACAATGCCTGAATTATTCTTGGGCCTGCGAGATTTTTTGTCAAAGCGTATGTTACTGCTAAAAAGTACGGATAAACCGGACTACTGTGGAACGACGCTTTATCCGGCAACAGGTTGCCGTTGTATATTTTCATTGCCTGATCTACATAGATTTTAGAATCGGCGACGGGATGATCGAAAAATGGGATTTTTTTTATCTCAAATAAATAAACTATTCGCAAAACGGAAGCTAAAACCAGAAATATAACAAGCCATAATAATGGTTTTTTAAATAAAATGTTCATCTATAATCGGTTTCTCTGTCGAATATCTTTATTCTTGTTTTTTTAAAGAGTTTAAGCGTTTCTCCGACTAAATAAAACGATCCGCAGATAACGAGCAATTTTTTTTCCTGCCGATTACCGGTATTATACCTGTTTAAAATTTCATGTAAGGTAGCTCCTGTAAATACACCCGTAGAGGGCGAAGCGTATTTTGCACAACATTGTGTCAGTTCAATAGCCGGAAGTTTTCTTTTGCTGGGTGGTTCCACGCAATATATCCGGTGCGCCACAGGCGCGATAATCCGGGCGCAACGGTCATAATCTTTATCGGAAAGCATACCGAAAACGAATGTGTATTTCCATCCGGGGTATTTTTTCAAAATCGATTTTCGCAAAGCCTCGAATCCTGCCGGATTATGCGCCGGATCGGCAATTATGGGCGGATTAGAGTTTAACAGTTGAAACCTGCCCTGAATTTTTAGTTTGCTTAATCCGTTGCGGATATATTTTTCAATATCGGTTAAGCAAATTTCCGGCATCGCTTTTTTAAAAAATTCATAAACTATGGCGATGGATAAAGATATATTATCCCGTTGATAGTCTGCGCTCAGTCCGGTTGTCAACCCGTAAAATTTTATGTTGGCGTTAACATAATCGAATTTACGGGAACTATTTTTTTTGAATTTCAGGTTGTTTTTGCCGGAAATTACCATTTTTGTGTTTTTGTCCGCGCATATTTTCTTGAAAATTTCAATTACGTTTCGATTGTTAGACGCTGTGCAGAAAATAGAGTTTTCTTTAATTATCCCTGCTTTATCCGTAGCGATTTTCGCGATAGTATTTCCCAGATACTCGCAATGGTCGAGCCCGACGTTAGTTATGGCGGATACAGTTGAGTTTACGATATTTGTGGAATCGTACGATCCGCCTAATCCGGTTTCCCATATAACTACGTCGGTTTTATTTGTGTGAAAATAATCTATTGCCATAGCGGTAACGGCCTCAAAAAATGTGGGGGACATATCATTTTTTTTAAGATGCTCTACTGCCGGTATAATTCTTTTTACCGCAGACACAAAATCCGGCGCTGTAATAATCCTGTTGTTAATCTTAAATCTTTCGCGCAGAGAAATCAGGTGAGGCGAAGTAAAAACGCCGGTTTTGAATCCTGCCTGTGTCAATATGGAATTTAAAATCGCGCAAACTGATCCTTTTCCGTTGGTGCCTGCGATATGTATAAAAACCATGTTTTTGTGCGGGTTGCCGGCAAAATCAAGAAGGTGGGCGATATTAGTCAACCCGAGTTTGGCGCCGTTGAGTGATAAATCGTATAGAAATGATTCTGCCTTAAGATAATCCATGTTTAATAAAATAATTTCAGGACATAGTCTTCAAACCGGTAAGTTCTTTTAATGAACCTTTGCCGTTGTTACCTGAAGCGGATTCCTCCGCAGGTTGCGACTCGGCAGGCGGTTTCGGTTCATTTTGTTTTTTTTTATTATTTTGCATAAAAAATTTCAATATGAATTCGAGAGTGTTTCTGAGATCTTTTCTGTCGACGATCATATCTATCAGTCCGTGTTCAAGAAGAAACTCGGATTTCTGGAACCCATCGGGGAGGTCTTGTTTTATTGTCTGCTGAATGACTCTCGGCCCCGCGAAACCAATAAGCGCTTTCGGTTCGGCTATAATTATATCGCCGATGGATGCGAAACTGGCTGTGGTGCCGCCGGTAGTGGGGTTAGTGAGAATCGAGATATAAGGGAGTTTCTTTTTCCGCAACCTTCCCAGCGCGGCGCTTGTTTTTGCCATTTGCATAAGGCTTAACGTAGATTCCTGCATGCGTGCTCCGCCTGAAGCGGATAGAATTATTACCGGCATATTGTTATCTATGGCGTATTCGATAATCCTCGTTATCTTTTCGCCTACTACCGATCCCATGCTTCCGCCCATAAAATCAAAATCCATTATGCCAAGCCCTACATTTATTCCGCCTATTTTTCCGTATCCGGTTATTACGGCGTCGTTTAAACCGGTTTTGCCGATAGAATCTTTTTGCCTCTCCGAATACGGTTTTGAGTCCACGAAATTGAGCGGGTCGCCGGATTTGAGGTTTGCGAAAAGTTCGACAAACGTTCCTTCATCAACAAGCGATGCGATCCGTTTGCCTGACTGGAACGGGTAGAGGAAATTGCATTTCGGGCATGTCATTAAATTTTCTTCAAGTTGCGTTTTATGAATTATTTCCTGGCAGTTCTTGCATTTTTCCCACAGGCCTTGAGGTATATCTTTTTTCTTGATTAATATTTGCGAATATTTAGGTTTTCCAAACAGAGACATTTTAAAAATCCCCCTTTAAAGTGAGAGATAACGGGCTTTATGTTATGGTTTAAAGAACCAGATTTTAGTATATTTATAACGGTTGAGTCAATAAAATAAAATTTATCCCTGATTGAAGCGCTGTTCGGATAGTTTTGGATCGCTGAAAAAAGTTTTTTAATTGTCATCACGAGAAGTTTTGCGAAAGCAAAACGACGTGGTGATCTCAAAATCATAAAAGCTGAGATTGCCACAGCTCCTTCTTTGCTTCGCAATGACAACAAAAAAGAATTTTTCAGCGATCCTAGGTTGATTTCAAAAGTGCGTTATAAGATTGAGCGAGCGTTTGGGACGTTGAAGCACAAATTCGGCATGGATAGAGCACGATATTGCGGAATAAGCAAAGTAAATGCGGAGTTGTGTTTAAAAGCGATTTGCTTCAATTTGAATAAAGCGTTACGAAAGGTTCAGGCGGCATAATCCGTGAAAATCCCCGAAAAATCGAGGTAAAATTGAAAAAAACAAATGCAAAATAACAAT
>Ga0067045_1002491_pt1 | contig 99521 bp, 65 predicted proteins | sample TerdegcTABiofilm_FD_59184 | JGI IMG/M metagenome (GOLD analysis project Ga0067045, IMG submission 59184) | Combined Assembly of (Gp0054472, Gp0054536) Wastewater bioreactor microbial communities from Singapore -Terephthalate degrading...
ATCGACGACTAAGTGTTGACTATGAGCGCAACCCGCGCAGCAGTGAGGCGATGATCTATATTGCGATGATACGTGTTATGCTCCGCCNACTAGCGACGATTAAAAAATAATTTCGGGAAAGGCTCTAAGAGCGACCGTCAGGTTTGGCGAAGAATCGACCCGGGCAAATCAGACAAGCTTACATTAAGCGGTGTTTCTAAGAATGCGGATGCTGTTAAACTAGCAGTACGGGTTGGCTCGACCCAAAGCTACCATGCACTTCGGTGGGTACTCTCCTCGGAGGTATTAATCCTCCATATCGCAGATCAGCAGGATGTATCGGTGAGTAATGCAATGGTGCATCACCATTCGAGCCGTGCGAGAACCGAATAAAGCATTAGGTTGTGTTCGTTTTTGCATGCTGTCGCGCTGGGTTTCCTGGCACGGAAGTTGTCGGTGTGCTTCGCGCTCGACGGTTCGTCAGGTTTTCAAGTGAGGCAACAATTCGCTGCAGAGCGGGCCAATTCGCAGGATATGGAGATCGGCCACCCCCTCAAGTGTTATCTGTGGGGCCCGGCCGTGGACCAGATCTTGGCTGAAGAAGCAGTCAACGGCGGTGCCGATGAGACGGTCCAATGGACCTTGACCGATCATTTGAACACCGTCCGCGATATTGCCAAGTACAATTCGCAAACGGATACGACGACCGTGGTCAACCACCTTGTGTATGACGCCTTCGGCAAGGTCACGTCGGAGACCAACCCGGCGGTGGATAGCCTGTTCCTTTTCACCGCCCGGCCCTTCGACGAAGACAGTCCACTTCAAAACAACCTCAACCGCTGGTACGATGCTTCTGTCGGCCGCTGGCTGAGCGAGGACCCCATCGGCTTCGCCGCCGGCGATGGGAATTTGTATCGGTATGTCAAAAACCGTTCGTTGAACAGAGTTGATGCCTTAGGCTTGACCACATGTGAGGCTACGGGTCAATATTATGCTCGTGGTGCAGCTGTGATACAGGCAATTCCGTTTGTTCTTCAAATCGATTTCCAGACCAATCCGGGAGGGCATGGGGAGGTTCTTCTTCAACGGCTAGTTTGTATGTTTTCGCAACCCGTTGTTGCAAAGTACCGATGTTGTTGCCATTCCCGTTACCACGTGCGATATGCAGATGCAGAACTCTTTGGCTATTCCATCCTCGATGTGCTTGGTCATAATCTCATGGTGAAAGTAGAGCATGAGATCTCAGTGCCATTGCCCAAGCCTTTTGACAAGCTACCTTTCGCTCCATCGATAGTGGTGGTTGGTAAGTTCGTTGACCATGCTACTTATTTGGAGGCTCAGCAAATTTGCGACAACATCAAAGGTGAGCTAATGAAGCAAGCGAGAATCGACCCTTCGCAGACAACTTGTCCGTTCCACGATTAGTCGCTTGAGGGAGCAGGAATATGGGCGGATTTGGGTCCAGGATTTTTCGTCGCTACCGTCTAGTTCTAGCGTTGCGTGTCCTCACGTTCGTACTGATTGCACTGGGTGTAGGAGTAGCGCTGTATGTTTTGCTCGTGGCGAGGCCACTGGTTGTTTCTCGCCGTGAGTTTCTCCGGGACGTAACAAGCCGCGGTGGTTATTTTGTGGCCTTGTGTGGTCAAGAGAATGCCTTCACCCTTTCGGATCATGACGAGGTTTGGGCTCGCTGGCTGGCATATCGCGATGGAAGAAGGTGTGATGAATATGTAAATTCCTGGCTCCGCTTCCTTTCTGAAGAAAGCCTGAAAGGTGAGTGGAATCTGAGCCGTGACTGGGCTCTTTGGCGGATGACAGCGGTCACGATCAATTTTCCCGAAGGCACGCAGCCGGGTGAGGATTGGGTTATTCAGGGATTAAAGCAAATGCCTCATCTTATATGGATTAGGTTTAGTGGTACGAGGGTGACCGTTAAGGACAGCTCTCTTCTAGTTTCGAATGTGTCATCGCTGTCGACCCTTCGGTTTTCAAAATGCACCTTTGCCTCGCGATCCGTGGAACCGCTTCTACAACTCGAAAATGCGACGGTAGAGTTTGATGAATGTCAGTTTGGTCTGGATGCGATTCAGGAAGGTCTGCCACGAAACGAGATCAGGGGGTTATGGGCAGGGACGATGACCCTGGATGAGAAAGTATGGCTGTCCCTATTCCGTCGTGTATCATGCCGTTACTTGGTGCTAATTGGCTGTGATGGAATTTCGGCTGAGGCGTGGGATGAAATGCTGAGCATGCCATCACTTGAGCGCGTAGAATTAAAGTTTAACCAGCAAAGAACGTTGGAGACCCTGTTAAATGCCACCGCGACAAACAAGTCAGTGAAACATTTGTCAGTGTATCTGCCTCATGATTATGACGCTGATCAGGGGATCGTAAGGTGTAGTGCCGAAGTTCTCAAAGCGCTTCCTGCCCGCTTTCCATCGGTCACCAATCTCCGACTTATCATGCTGCGGATCTCGGATGAGTCATTGCAATATGTCTCCAATTGGAAGGGTTTAAAGGAGTTAGAAATATACGTGAGCGAGGTAATCGGATCGATGAGACCCTTGGAGGATTGCCAGACTTTACAATCTGTGAAAATTTATGCTGGCCGTATCGGCGGCGAGGCGACGTTAGACGTGTTGAAGGCACGGGGCGTCAAGGTTTCTTGCGAGAAGGCGGGTCTTCCAACGAGGCCCTGAAAGCGTCTTGCCAGCCGCGGGAACAAAGGAATTATTGTGAGTCGCAAAATGGCATAGCGGGTCAGCCCATTGTAACGGACAAATTCGGATCGGGGAGGGCGGCAGTAGGGACCAGGAGCATTGTGGTCCTTGAGAGAGTCACTGGCGGAATAACGCTAGGGCAGAGGCTATATGCCCGAGCCGATATACAGGGCTTGCGATGGCATTTCAGGAAAATCAGCGTTGTCGCCCTCCGTTTTTACGAGAGCATCAAAGGCTGCGCAATCAATTGACTCCGATGGCTTCCGCCACTTTCCCTACGGAAAAAGCGACACTGGCACGGTGCGCTTGCCACTTGGTAAATTTGGAGTTGCCGGATCACCTCTTAACACCGTCCGCGAGATGGCCAAGTACAATTCGCAAACGGATACGACGACCGTGGTCAACCACTTCGTTTATGACGCCTTCGGCAAGTTGACGTCGGAGAGCAACCCGGCGGTGGATTCTCTTTTTCTGTGCGCTGTCCGGTCATGTCGGGGCGAGCGAAAGCCGCGAAGCGACTATGCGGCCCGAGCTTACGACCCCGATAGCCAGCTTCAAAACAACCTCAACCGCTGGTACGATACCCGTGTCGGCCGCTGGCTGAGCGAAGACCCGGTGGGGTTTGACGGTGGCGAGTGAACACAAGGGGTATTCAGGTCGTCATTGGCAGGTCAACGGGGAAATATGTCTTTTCTTTTTTTCTTTAAGGTCCCGTACTGCGGGTTGGCGTGCAACGTTTGTCACTAGAATGTGGCCACCTCTGGCGTTGTGCTCGATGCCCTCGTTACAATAGCCCGCAACACGACCGTTAAGAGCTTTACGCTCACATTGGATGCAAAGAGCATTGTTCGATCCCACCTGCAAGGAGTCTCACCATGCGACGGCTGATACATGTCCTCTCACGTAATCGCAAGTTGGTCTGGCCCTGTGTGATGCTCGTTGTGCTCGCTGGTCATCTAATAGGGCAGTTTTCTGTCCTCGGCCAGGAAATCGTTCTTGAGAACGATCTTGTTCGCTATACCATCGGCCAGAATGGCCAGAATATCAGCTTCTTCGACAAGAAGGCCAATCGTGAGCAATTGATTCTTGCCCAGCCGGGATACTTCCTGACGATTCGTCAGGCGGGGCGAACTTTTGTCCCGCAACAGTGCCTTCGTGAAAATGACACATTGACGGTCCAGTTCGAACAGTCGCGTGTGATCCTTCAGATGGCCATTCGTCCTCGCCATCTGTTCTTTAATGTTAAATCGGTGGAAGGCGATGTGGACGAGCTTCGCCTTTTCAATCTGCTTGTACGACCGGGGCAGCTTGTGAGCGGGATCTCCGGTGTCGTCCAGGACGATAGTTTCGCCGTTGCTGTGCGGGCCACAAGCCTGTCGATGCTGGGCCAGGTTCACGGTCGGTCTTCCTCGGGTCTTTCCCCCAAGGGCGACGCGGAACCTTTACCGAACAGAATTGCAGGCGTGTCGGCTGTGGCAACGAAAGAACATGGTTTAAGCGGGGCTTCCGTCATTCTGGTCGGTTGCCCCACTGCCGAGGTCCGAAAGGTCCTTCAGGAGGCCATGGAACGAGAGGACGCCGTGCGTTCCTCCCTGGGAGGTCCGTGGGCTTTGGATGCCCCAGAAACGCAGGGTTCGTATGTCTTTGCGACGGTTTCTGAGCAAAATGCAGATGCCTGGATCGCCCTGGCGAAACAGGGAGGCATCGCGGAAATTCACATGATCAGTTGGGAGCAAAGCCTGGGGCACTACCAGCCCAGAAAGGACCTCTTCCCGAACGGGCTGGAAGGGCTGAAACAAGTCGTCGAAAAGATTCATGCGGCGGGACTTAAAGTGGGAATGCATACGTTGACGGGGTGCATTTCGCCATCCGATCCCTGGGTAACGCCAAAACCAGATCCACGTCTTGCGGTCGATGTCCGATTTACTTTGGTTGCTCCCCTTGACGAAAAGACTGACAGGATTGTTACGAAAGAAAAACCGGAGAATCTCGATACCGTCTGGGCCTACGGCGGCCGTGGTAACGTGCTCAAGATAGGCGATGAACTCATCCAGTACAGCGGTCTGGCTCAGGAACCACCCTACGGATTCACCGGTTGTCGTCGTGGGGCTTTTGGCACACAGCCGCAGAAACATGAAGCTGGCGCCACTGCCGAGCACTTTTTTGTGCGGTACGGGTGTTTTCTGCCGGATGAGAATTCGACGCTGGTCGATGACATCGCCCAGGCCATTGCCGATGTTTACAACACCTGCGGTTTTGACATGATCTACATGGACGGTGCAGAGGGCATGCCTGGCGGGTGGTACGGCATCAGCCGGATGCGAGAGGCCATCTTTCGTCGGCTCAAGCGACCCGTCTTAGTTGAGGCAAGCTGCTGGGACTACCACTCCTGGGCGTTTCATTCGCGGCTTGGGGCGTGGGATCATCCCAATTGGGGTCTTAAGCCTTTTGTCGATTGGCACTGCCGATCCAATGAGGAACACCGTCGTAGCTCACTATTGCCGGCTCAGCTTGGTTGGTGGGCCATTCTGGGTCCAAGCCGGGATTGCGATGCCGAACTTCCGGACGAGTTTGAATATCTGTGTGCAAAATCCCTGGCTTTCGGGATGCCCATGTCTTTCCAGGGCATCGCCCCTGGCGACAACCCGCCTTGTGCTCGGCAGCCCGAATACCTTGAGATGCTTGGCCGCTATGAACGACTGCGGCTTTCCAACCAGGTTCCTGGCTCAATCCGAGAGCAATTGAAGCAAGAGGGCCAGGATTTCCATTTGGAAGTCCGCGACGATGGTTCATGGGCCTTTCGGCCGGCGGATTACGTGTCGCACAAAGTGACGGGAGCCGTCGCCGAAAGCGCAACCTGGTCGCTAGAGAATCGCTATTCGGCTCAGCCCCTGCGGGTGCGAATCCATGCCCTTTACGGAGTCCAACCCTACGATAGCAAAGAGGGGTTGGAGATTGTGGCATTTAATGATGTGAAAGAGTTCACCTCGGCTGGCCAAGCATCCGGGGTCAAGGGTGAACTTCAAATCGTCCAGGACGAGGTCAAAGCAGGCAGTGCGAGCGGGAAACTCGCCGTTGTCAATGAAGGGAATTCCTCGCGCGGTGCGTGGGCACGATACACAAAGGCTTTTGATCCGCACGTCAATTTCCAGGACCGTGCTGCTCTGGGTGTATGGGTCCATGGCGACGGGAGTGGCGCCCTTCTCAATTTCCAGTTGAGCAATCCCCTCCACTACTGGCCGACATGCGACGAGCATTATGTTCGGCTGGATTTCACCGGTTGGCGCTACGTGGAGCTATTGCTCCGAGAGCGAGACGCAGATGATTTTCACCGTTATGTCTGGCCATATGGCAGTAATTACGCGGTGGTGTACCGGTCACCTTTGATCCGGGATCACGTCAGTGAATTGAACCTGTACGTGAATGAAGTCCCTGCGCAGGGGAAGATGACATGTCTCATCAGCCCCGTCCGTGCGCTGCCGATTGTGCCGATCAAATTGACCCAACCTACTCTGGAACTTAATGGGCGAAGAGTGACTTTCCCCGTCGTATTGACCAGCGGCGGTTACCTGGAATTTGACGGCCAGGGAGACGCCCGCGTTTACGACGAACGCGGCAAGCTCATTCAGACTGTGGCCGTTGCGGGGGAGATTCCCCAGGTCAACAAAGGCGCGAACGAGATTCATTTCTCCTGTCAGCCTGAAGTTCCGGAAGGTGTTCACCCGCGGGCCAAGATCACCGTCATCACGATGGGCGATCCCTTGCAATAACGAACGTGCGTGATCAACCCGTTAGCGCTGCTCCGCGAAGGTTTGTTCAATCTGCGGTGGGCGGTTATCGGAGGAGGTCTGGGCTATGCGTTTTTCCCCAGCGAGAGGCGGTGGGGGCACGACCCCCGGACATCCATGTCTCCTTGGACTACTGGTGTTAGGGGTAGCCATCGCACCCCTACATGTTCTGCCCAGTCGAGCGGAGGAAAAGGACCTCCTGGCCTATTGGAGTTTTGATGAGGGTAGCGGGACGGTTGCCCACGACTACTCGGGTAATAATTTCCACCTGACGGTCCCCGGTGCTGTGTGGACGGCGGGAATCAGCGGTCACGCCTTGCATTTTCGCGGCAATGTGTGCCCAAGCCTTGGGGACGGATTCGAGGATTTCTTTGTTCTTTCTGGCGACTATTCCGTGGAGGTCTGGGTTAAGCATGAGGAGACGACTTCCCAGATTTACGTCTCGAAGTGGACCGGGGCCGGCGCGAGTTCGGCCTGGTGGCTGGGGTTCTTTCAAGACAACGTCCAATGGGCCGAGTATAACGAGCAATCCCAGGTGAGATTGAAGGGTCCCAATATCGCCGATGGCCGGTGGCATCACGTGGTGGGTGTACGGGCTGCAGACAGCCTCGCTCTTTTTGTGGATGGCCAACTTGTCGCGCAGGGCAAAAGCCCCGGCAAATTGGTTGGAACCAATGGAGCACCGGTAAGAATTGCGGGCTTCGGTCCCGGAAGAACGGGATCCTGGCTCTATTTTGGGGTTCTTGATGAGATTCGGGTTTACAGCCGTGCGCTGGCCGCCGATGAAATCCAGCAAAGATTCACCCTGATTTCCTCAGGAAAGAAATCCCCGACAACCGGCCCTATCGCCGAGGGGTTGCCCGCACGTGTCCTCGTCCGCGTGGCCGTGCCGGAAATCGTGCCATCGGGTTCGCCCGGCTCGCTTCGGTTGTCCCTTATCACGAATCGGAGCTTTTCGGGCGAGGCCGTCGCAATCCATTTTCGAATCTTCGACCATCAAAGGAACCTCGTCAACGAGTGGCAGACATCGGTCCAGCCAGACGCAGGTCGCCGGACTTACACGTGTTCGATCTCGTTGCCAGAGCTTGCCGAAGGTCACTATCACCTGGTTGCCTCGGTTTCCGGCAGTGAAGTCACTCAGTCGATCGAGGTGCGGGACTTTCGGCCAATTATCGCGGAAAACCTGAAGATCAAGGAGCAACGGGCGCGCGAGAGTCCGTTTTATCGAGGAATTGTCTCGGCATACGCTGGTCTGCGGTACAAGCCTGACGGCGATCCCGATGTGGATGAGACGTTGGCTTATCTGAAGGAGCTGGGAGTCAATGTTTACACGTATTTGATTTGTCCGCGCTCTCAGGCGGAACTCGCGGCTCTGGGGGAATTCTGCGAGAAAGCGGCAGCTTCGGGAATTGAAGTTTGGGTGTACCTTGTACCGCCTTCCGAGGCGCCAATCGACGGCGACAAGCCCATCCCGCAAAGACGCTATCCTCCATTCGACATGGATTATCTGAAATGGGCCGAGGCGGTTGCCAACATTTCATTGAAACATCCCAATCTGACCCTCTGGATGATCGATGATTTTGACGGCAATCTGGGCTTTTTCACGCGCGAATATACGCGGGACATTTATCAAACATCCAAACGGATTAACCCTCGCCTCCTTTTCGGTGTTTGTGTGTATCACGAGAGTCTCGAAAGATTTGCCAAAGCCGGTTATCTGGAGTTTGTGGATGCCTTGCTGTGGGGCTACCAACACAGCTCGTCGCGGTATCCTGAGTGCGGCCTGGATGCCACGACGTTACCCCTTGAGATTCATGATTATCTGGCGACGGGAAAAATTGCCATTCCCTGTATCTACTTCACACCCCATTCGTCCTGGCCGGAAGGCCGTCCTACGAAGGCTTACCTGGAACAGGCCATGACGACCGCTTTCGAGCAGTCGGGGATCGTTTGGGTGTTTACAACGCCTCCTCCCGGAAGCTTCCAAGAAACGGTGGTCAAAGAGTTTACGAGGCAACATTCGCTGGAAAAATGGAAGTCACCATGAAGAAACAGAGCTATGGATGAATGGTAAATGAAAAGCATGTGAACACTCATACTGACATACCACAGACAGTTTTTTGAGGAGTCTAGACATGAGGCTCAGCATTGGCAACTTCTTGGTGTTGTTGCTTTCGGTCGAATCGACCGTCGGGATCTTCACGCTGCAGAAACAGATTGTGACGGCTGCTGAAACGCCCGCTGCTGTCTATGCTCCGCCATTCGAAACACCCGGTCGGCTCTCCTTGCTGATGTTACCCGCGGGGGCAGTGACGCCAGATGGCTGGCTGCGGGATTGGTGCGTTGCCGCACGCGACGGGTACACCGGTCACATGGACGAGGTCCACGTTGAATTCCAGCGTGCCTGGGCCGAGGACCACCTTATGACCGGCGATCGGCTTAACTGGCCCAAAGGAGCATGGCCCTATGAAGGCGGCGGATACTGGTTCGACGGTCTGGTGCGTTTAGGATACATCCTGCATGATGAATCTCTCCTCGAACAGGCCAAAAGGCGTCTTAATGTGGTTGTGAGCCATATGCATCCGAACAGCATTGTCTTTCTGTGGTGGCTCAACAAGAACAGTCCGGAGGACACCCAAGCGGTCACGTGCGATTCGGGTTGGCCAATCTGGGCATGTGGCCTATTGGGTCGCTCTATGGCGGCGTATTACGCCGCTTCGCGAGATCCCGGCGTGCTAAAGGCCCTCCAAATGGCCTACAGCGGTGACCCAAGCTGGGTTCGTCTGGGCGGCGGGATGTCCAGTATTTGGCCCGCGCTGCAAACGTACACCTGGACTGGGGACAAACAGGTCGCGCAATTTCTCACGGCACGCCTGGCAAAAGAAAACCCGGACTTTATCCCGAGTCCCCCGTGGGACCGTTTTCGTCGAAAACCCAATATGGCACCGGACGGCGAGCGACCTGAACATGGCGTTTTGTTTCATGAAGCAACCACGGCCTGGGCACTCGGATACCTTTGGACAGGCGATCGAGAATACCTGGAGACAAGTCTGGCCTGGCACGAACTCCTTCACAAGGTGGCACTCCAGCCGACCGGCGTCCCGGTGGCAGACGAGTATTATGGTCCGACCGGTGCATTTCGGGGAACTGAGACCTGCGACGTGGCGGGCTATGAGTGGAGCCAAATCGTCTTCCTCATGATCACCGGCCAGGGCTTTTTTGGCGACCGCATTGAACGGGCTTTCTTCAACGCCGGTCCTGCGGTTGTCACCCGAGACTTCAAGAACCACGTTTATTTCCAAAGCCCCAATCGCGTCATGGATGGGTCGCCGCTTGCTCCGCATGGTCCGGGGGCCTCGGGTTTCTCCTACAAGCCCTTTCACTTTCCCCTGTGCTGTACGGCCGCGCTAAACCGAATTGTACCGAATTACGTGATGCACATGTGGATGGCCACCCCCGACAATGGCTTGGCGGCAACGATGTACGGGCCATGCAAAGTGTCGGCCCTTGTTGCCGATGGTGTTCCCGTCGAAATTGCCTGCCAAACGTCCTATCCGTTCGATGAGACGATCACCATGACTGTGCGGTTAGAACGTTCCGTTGCTTTCCCACTTCTTTTGCGTATTCCCAAATGGTGCCTCAGCCCACAACTCCAAATCAATGGGATTGCTATCCCGGTCACAGCCGGCGACAACGGCTTTGTGCGTATTGAGAGAGCGTGGAACAACGGCGATACCGTGAAGCTGGAATTGCCTATGTCGGTCCAACTCGAGTCCGGGAACGACAGAAATGCGGACCAGGCGCCGTATGTCACTGTGTCGTATGGTCCCCTGCTCTTCGCGCTGCCGATTCGGGATACGGATAGTGCCAATACCCCAGATTCCACAGTCCCTTGGAAGTTGGCCCTTGATCCCAATCAGACATCGGCCGATGTTGTCGTCGAACGCCACGAGCTTCCTGCACAATGGAATTGGCCACTGGATGCCCCTGTTAAGATTCGGGTCAATGCCTGGCCCATCGAATGGAACCTGGAGCCTCAATCGCCTAGGCTTCCCCTTCGGCCAACTCCTGTAGCCGACCGTCCTGTCCAGACGACCTTGGTTCCCTACGGGTGTACCAAGTTCCGCATTTCAATGTTCCCAGCGATCGTCCGCCAATCTGACGCCAAGTGACGTTAAAATGGAAAGAAACCCAAACAAGACCGTGGGGTGTCTCTTTCCCTCGGTTTTAAGTCGTAAACCGGCCATGTGGGTTCGTGCCGCAATCGGAGCACGTTATTAGAGGTTCCAATTCTCAATACGAACACCTCGCCGCGGGTAGGGGCAATTCATGAATTGCCCCTACAGTTCTCTGGCGGCATGCGTTATGAAGTCATTTGACGCCGGCGGCTGCCTGCTCACTCGCCCCCATTCGGTTTTTCTCCACGGAGCTGCTCTAACATCTGGATAACGGCCTCGGTAATCTTCACGGAGGCCTGTTCTTCGACTTTGCATGTCCCCAGCCAGGTCTCGTAGCCGCCCAGTTCATGCTGGCGAGGTGTGGGAAGATATCCGTAGGAACCATTGGCATGAGAAATGGTAAACGTTAGCCGGAATGGACTTTTCTCTCTAATTTCTAGCCCGATTTCCGCAAAGACCTCAAAGGGGATCGTTGCAATCCCAACTTCACCAATTCGCAAAGCCTGGAGGGGAACAGACACCGTGTCGGGGGCCTCTTCCTGTTGAATGATCCGGCGGGCGTAGGTTTCCTCGTGAGGGCGGTCCGGGAGCGGCGGCGCACCGCCCAGGATTTCTTTAGCCCGTTTCAGTTGCTCCGGCGTCGGTTTCCGGACCTTGAGCTCGAGGTCTTTCTGGAGCATGCCAAGCGGCACCCACTCATGCCATTGGATGTTCTGATGGGCCTCGAACACTTTCTGGGCGACATCGTGAGCCACATAGCGCATCTGTTCATATGGCTTCTTCGCCGGTCGGGGGTTTTGGAAAGGAACGTTGTTCACATCCCCGCTTGCCCCGTTACAAAGGATGCCCACAAAGGGAGGTTCTAGCCGATCCGCCCCTAGCAACTGCTGGATGCGATCCGCAAACATAGCAAAATAGTCTGCTGAAATATGCCCCGCACCAACCCCACCGACATAATGGAGCGAGTAATTGGCCAGAAGGGCAATTGGTCGTCCATCACGCGATTGAACGGAAATGAAACATACCTTCGGATCAACCGGCCCGGCAGGCTTCACCAAGTCCGGACTGCCTACAGGCGGATTCATCCGCACTTTATCCAGACCACCGAAAGGATTGACCAGCTTCATCTCTGGTTTCATGAACCAGCGGCGATTGTTGAGGTGCTCTGGCACATCCACCGTACCCCAGCCAATGCGGGCCGGCTCCAGATTCACGACGGCCCGGCGAACTCCGTCGGAAATCCGCCGCGCCAGGAATTGCCCATACTGGCTTAAGTCTTCCTCCGGTTTTAAGACACTGGGTGGACGCGCAGTGATGGAAGAATGGGTGTGAGTGGCCGCAATCAGCACGTGGTCCTCGGCAATATCGGTGTGCTTGCGAATCAATTGTTTGGCCAAATCGCAAACCTCACGAGCCAGCCCCAGGTTATCCACAATGACAATCGCCAGACGTGTGTTTCCGTCATCCAAAACAAGGCACCGGGCATGAAGTTCATCATGGATGTACGTCCCTGGCGGCGATGACCATCCGCCGACAATCCCTTCATCCAGCCAGGGCGTGACATTGCTCGCCGCCGCACCAGCTTTGAATACTTTGTCTGCTCCCGCAGATTGGCCGGGCGGTGTCTCTGCTCGTGCCGTGCCAAACGAAAGCAAACCGACAAGCGCCATCAGCACAAAGACCACACGATATCTTGCCGTCATTGCGAGACCTCCTGGCATCACTAGGATTGTTTGAAGTTGTCAGACCGTATCCAAACTTTCCCTGCCCCAAACTCTGTTCGCCCAAGAAAGAATGTTGATCGCCTGAGGAATGCTATCCATCTTGTCTGCACCCCACCGACGATTCAACACAAGTGAAACCCTTGCTGTCGCTATCTCTCCCCCGCCATTCGCGCCACCGGCGGAGCCATCATCAGATTCTCAATAACGGAGGCCACCTTCTGCGGCGACGCGGCCAGCCGTACATAGCTGTGTTTGCCCGCCGGATCGGACTGCCAGGTAGTATTACCTTCGGAATCGACTTCGACTCGACCACCTTTGACCGCTTCCCACAAATCCGGTTCCAAACCGCGGACAGCCATCAGGGCGGCTGTTTGGTCCCAACTTGGCTGACCACCGTTGATAGCCGGTCGGCGATTGAAAGGACGCAATTCATAAGCCCGGCGAACCGGATTGCCGCGGGGAGTCAGCTTGAGACCTTCCCCTGTGAACACGATATTTCCAATTTCGAATCCAACCCAGATGATTTCGCCAGGCCACTGTTCCGCGACGATTTTGGCTGCCTCACGATGCGTGCGGATATTCGTTTCGGGCGTCTTCGAGGACGGGAATTCACCGCCCATGATCACGAGGCGTTGGACCTTCTGGCGAACCAACTCCGGCTCTTTCCGGCATAGTTCCGCAAGATTGGACAGCGCCCCAACACTACAGATGGTCACGCTGCCGTCGGGTTGTGATCCGAGGACCTGTCGGTATATGTCGAGGGCATCAGGGGCCTGGTCATCCGGGCCAATATCGTTTGGGAATTCGTCGCGCAAAGCCGGCGCGTAGGCACTCGTTCTTTGAAGGTCCGTAGGACCTATCTTGTCGGTTCCAATAGGAAGATCACCCCGCCCGTAATACGTGTTAATAGCATCCACAGCAGAGGCAGAGGCATTGGTCTTATCCTTTCGGTTGACAATCGTGGCCAGAATCTCGCACTCACCACGATCGGCCAAAGCATGAAGAAGGGCCAGGGCGCCGGCATCATCGCAATCGCCCGACATATCCGTATCGAGAATGATCTTGACCGGATGTTCGACGTGCCGAAGCCGTTCGACGGTCACGTAATACGCCCCGGCAATCTCCTGGCCACGATCATCCAGAAACATCGTTTCGAGCGTTGTCCGCCCGGCATCGAGCGAAACCACACATCGGGCTGCGATCGCGTCACCGGAGACGGGAACAACTCGTTCTGTCTTGCCAACGCGCATTTTTGCGAACGCCACCGGCCACGCTTCGCCCGCGGTAAGTACGCCGTCCGTCACCTTCGTTTCGCCGATACCATCGCGGAGTTTCAGTCCCGCCTCATACGGCCAGCGACTCATCACGAAGGCATATTCGCCGGGTCTTGCTACTTCGATATGCCAGATGCCGCTTTTCTTTTCCCCTCGTCTCACCTGGGCTTGTTGGTCGAGAAACACATCCGCCCATTCGCAGGCCGTCAATCGCGTGGGGTTTTCCGCCTCGTCGCCTACAATCACGGCCTGAAACTCGTTGATCCGCGGCTTCACGCCATCCCACCATGCATTGAGAAAGGCCCGCATCTTTGCTGCCACGTCCGGATGTTGCTCGATCACGTTGTGCTCCTGAAGGGGGTCTTCGTCCAGGTTGTAAAGGGCCTTGTCTTCCAGCAGACGCCAGCGTTTCCAAAGGACGGCCGCCCCTTCTTTGGTCGGCACGGCGTCGCTGTCCGTCGCAGGACGCACATTCTTGATCGGCATTCGACTGTAGTTGATCACGACCATTCGATCCTCGGGAACGGCCGCTCCGCGCAAGGCCGGGGCCAGACTAATGCCATCAAACCGGGCGCCGGAAGGAACGTCGAGTTGCAGAAGATCAATAAGCGTGGGAAGAATATCCTGAACCTGCGTTAATCCCGGCACATCGCCCGACGGTCGCAAGTTGCCACCCGGCCAGCGGACGAAACAGGGAACCCGGTGGCCGCCCTCCCATAGCGTGGTCTTACCGCCTTTCATTCCGGCGTTGAAGTAGCGCGGCCCAAACGTGCTGCCGTTGTCCGTCATGAAGATCAATAACGTATTCTGCCGAAGGCCAGAGCGGGTCAGGAACTCTTCCAAACGACCAACATTTTCGTCGATGTTGGCAATCATGGCTAGGAATCGAACCAACTCGTTTTCGAAGGCGACTCGGTTTGCTTGCTGACTTCCAGGAGCGAAACTCAGTAATTGCGGGCGGGCAGCCTCCAGGGCCTTGCGAATAGGCTCACGATATTGCTCGGGAACAAAATGGGGGCCGTGCGGTGCTGCCGTGGCAAGATAGCAAAAGAACGGTCGGCCTGCTTTCGCCTGGTCCTGCATCCAGCGAATGGCTTCTCCGAAGAGGACGTCGGTCGTGTAACCCTGAAACTGACGGGGACGACCATTGTGACAATAAATATCGTCGAAATAGTCGTTTTCCCATGCATCGGGCGCCGAGCCGATATGAGACGAGGGATACCAGATGCTTTCCTGAAATCCTCGGTCCTGGGGTCGGTAAGGATAGTTGTCGCCCAGATGCCACTTACCGAAAAGGCCTGTGGCGTAACCCGACCTGGCGAAGACATCTCCCATCGTGGGGAACTCGCGGCGGAGAAGCGTCCGTCCGCTGCTCACGTTCATCGCACCATTACGGAGGGCATCCACGCCCGTCATGAGCTGTCCCCGGGTTGGCGTGCACATTGGCGCCACATGAAAGTCCGTAAAGCGGATGCTCTCATGGTGTAACCGATCCAGGTGAGGAGTCTTCAAGACGGGATTTCCATGGCACGACAGGTCGCCATATCCCTGATCGTCGGTGATTAGAATGATGACATTCGGACGCTGAGAGGATGACAACCCGTCTGCCGCCGATGTAACCAGGGGCATCATGCCACACAATAGGACGGCCAGCAAACGGGACCACTTCACGGCCAACCTCTCCCTCACTTCAGAAAGCAGCAGACCACGCACTGTAGCGATGAACCCCCATTCGGATTCGTTCATTTATCCACAGTCTAAGGCTGGCCGAGGCAAATCGCAAGGCGCAAAAGTAAGATCCACACCGCAATCGGAGAGCGATCGGGTAGGCACCTCGGATTGGTCATACAAACTGCAAGCCCACGGGTAGGGGCAATTCATAAATTGCCCCTTCTGTTTTCGGGCAACGGGCTACCCGATCTACTTGCGGAGCGATTGATTTAGGTTACTTCTGGAAGACCTTGCGGATTTCGGGATGAAGTCCGGGGAAGCGATCGATGAACTCCGCTCGATGTTTCTCCAGTGCCTTTTGCTTTTCCTCAAATACATCGTATGGGAATAGCTTTTCCGGATGGAAGAGGATGGAATCGACCAACCTCACCGCCGAGGGAACAAAGAGTTTCGTTCGCGGCGAGTACACCCATTCGTCGAGGCCGCCCCGAAGGACGGAATCAAGGATCCCCATGGTATCGGCCAGGCGGATGTCCCGCATGGATTCGCCTTCCCCAACGTAACCCGTGTTCAGCAAATAACATTGGATGTGCGGATTGGCCTTGAGAATGTCGTAGAACAGATTGGCATGATCGGCCCGATTCCCTGCCACAAACGGATCGTAAAAGAAGGAGTTCTTGATTTTTCCGGCCTGGGTTGGATCACCGGCAGAAGACTCCATGGATTGGCCCAACACCATAAAGGCCGCCGCCTCTTCCTGCGTCAGTTTTGCAATCGCCGGGATGGTGCTGCCGCGTGTGATGAGGAAGAGGTTATCCACCCGATCCGTGTTGATCGACTGAGCGGCATGCATGAAGTCGCGCCGCTCGACAACGGCCCGGCCATTTGATGTCCGCTCCATGTTGAAAAAGTCGATCGTCCCGTCTGGTTCAATCCACACGTTTTCCAGGAAGGTTTCCCGCTTCAAGCAGGCGTAATAGGCCTCGACCTGGTCGCCGGGGTTCAAGCCGTCCGTTTTGATGAAGATTCCCCCCGGCTCAAAACCGTGGAACGACCCATCTCGATAAAGAGCGCCGCCGTCATCCTGAATAAGCCACGAGCGTTCACGTCCCTTGCGGGCCAGGACCTTGCACGTCGTGCTTGTCTTACCATTGGCGCTGAGGGCCGCAAACAGGGAGCAAACGTTGCGATACTCCCCATGGGTTGTTTCCAGCGTATCGCGGCGGCAACCAACATGAAGGAAAATAGCATTACCTTTTTGTTTGACCCGCCAGTCTTCGCCTGCAAACACTCCCTTCTTCCATTCGCCGAAGTAATTGCTGTTACGGACGAACTTGACCATTCGGCCATCTGGAGAATGAGCCAAGCGAATCGTGATATTTTTTTCCGGAAGTTTCTTGCTCTTGTTGGCTTCAAATTCAGCATCGGTAAACATGATGACCTGATAGGTTGGCTCATCTGTGCTCGTCGGCTTGAAGAGTTTTAAGCCAGCAAAGGCCACGTGCGCAAATTGTCGCGGGACGATCAGGCGTGCGGTCACTCCCTCCGTTCCGTCCCCGACCTGCACGTCGATACTCACAAGTTCACATTTCGCAAGCTCACGCTTGGCCTGTTCCAGGAGGTCGTATTCCTCTTTACCAAACTTCGTATCGATATTGTTCTTCGTGAACATCGCCGCGCGGGAAGTAGGCTCCGACTCCACAGCAACATTACCATAACGCGTCTCGTGGGTCTCCGGCTCCTCCAAAGCCATCACCCGAAGTCGTGCAGTGTCTGGGTTACGAATAAGACGGCCTTCATGCTGGGCCTGCTGAAAAATCGAGCGTGCAGCCTGGAGGAATTCTTCGAACATGGATTCACTCCCCGAAAAACGGCGACGATACACAAGAACAGACAACTCTGCCGGGGCGTACAGTCCCCGACCCTTCCAGAGCATCTGGCCTAATAGTTTGACCATAATGCAAACCGCGGGAAGGCGACAAGCCCCCCTGAAGCCGGTCCACGTTCGTTGCATAATTCCGGGGGCAAATCTGAAACACGAATCATTAAGAAACTCCCTGAGGAGATTGGAATGCCTGCTTTGCGAAAGCAACATGGGGCAAGTCATGAATTTTCCCGACCAATTGCTGGGATTTTTGCCCAGCATGTTTTCCTTTGGCGTTCCAGGGCGGTTGATTGCGTCGCTCCCGCGCAAGAGTGGCGCCCAAGTTTCCTCCGCAAAGGACCACCACATCAATCCCCAGACGTGACCGCCCTCCAAGATGCGCCGCTCGTTTTTCGCGATGAGCGGTGACTCCAGCCTGGTTATGGAGAAGAGCTGGGGTTCGAGCAATCGCACGCGATTACCCGCATCCTTTGGTTGACAAGCTAAAGAAAGGGTTTTAAGATTAAGCTAAATGGTGAGTGATTGTCCACCCAGTTTTCCCGCCATGATAACGGGGCTTGTCTTGGCCGCGATCGCTTGCGCATGATCCGAGACACTTCTGGGGTGATAGTTCACTGTGCCGCTGTTTCGGCTCAGATTTCGTCACTCCGGCTAAAGTTTTTTTGTGCCTTTCGTTTCAATTTTTTGGAGGCCAATTGCATGAAATTGTCTTGCAGTCCTTGCCCGCGTAGCCCTCATAAGGGTTTCACGCTCGTTGAGTTGCTCGTCGTGATCGCCATTATTGGGATCTTGATCGCGTTGCTTCTCCCAGCCGTTCAAGCCGCCCGCGAAGCTGCCCGAAGAACCCAGTGCACCAATAATTTAAAGCAACTTGCCTTGGCAATGCAAAATTACCATGACGTTTATACCCGTTTTCCCGCACGACAAGCCGGTTCGGGTGATCAGAACTCAAGCAGCAGCAATACGCACCGTGGTCGCTTAAGCGGCTGGGTGGCTGTCGCTCCCTACATCGAACAACAGTCTCTTTATGATCAAATCAACGCCAATCCCCACCAGCCGCCGTGGAATAACACCAGCTGGTATAACACCGAGATTCCGGCTTTGAACTGTCCCAGTGATCCGGCGAACACTCCGCCAACAGGTACAGCTCGCGGAACCGTGACATACTGCATGAACGGCGGCGATTCGCCTATCGACAGCTTCAATGCACCACCGACCAGCACGAGTGTCCGAGGTGTGTTCCACGTCTTCCAGTGGTCCACCATGGCGGAAATCAGCGACGGTACGAGCAATACGGCCGTGATCTCCGAGCGACTGCGTCCCCGTGCTCAGAATTCGCTGGGTAACATCGTCGGACTATCCCTTGGGACCAATCCCCTGACATGTCGTGCCGCTTACGACGCCTCCCAAAAAAGGTACATCACCGGGAGTTTCACCACGGATACGGCCCCCGGGTTCCGCTGGGCAGATGGCGCTGCATGGTTCGCAGGATTCACCACCATCTTACCGCCGAACTCGGCCTCCTGTGCGAATGCCGCCAGCCACTGGGAACGGGGGATCTTTACACCGAGCAGCCGACACCCGGGTGGTGTGAACGTTGCATTTGCAGATGGATCGGTCCGGTTTGTTACCGAGACGGTTGACACCGGCAATCTTGGCGCCACTTTCCCGGCAGTCACCGCCGGCGGCCCGAGTCCCTACGGTGTTTGGGGCGCCCTCGGAACCAAGAGCGGCGGCGAAAGCACATCCGATCTGTGAACGTTGCCGTTTGGTACAAAAAAGCCCCGTCGTTGAGGATTAGAAATCTCTGACGGATTTTGAGATGGCCCCCCTCTTCTTGCCGACTGGAGAGGGGGGTCGTGCCGTTTGCCAATCGTAGCTCGCTTTGAAAACAGTCAACGACCAACAAACCAAGACGCACGGAGTTTGAAAGACAATGCTTAGGATTCGCGACGTTTTTTCGGTTATTTGTCTCATCGTGCTGGGAATGGCAATTTCGCTCGTTGCCCTGTCCGGTTGCAGCGGGCGGGCCTCCGTTCCCGGGCGGCCGAAAACGGTGCCGGTGAAGGTTACGGTGACTTATCGCGGTTCACCAGTGGCTGAAGCAAACGTTCAGTTTCTCCCCGATGGGTCTGGTAATGCCGCCACGGGTGTGACAGACAGTCAGGGAATTGCTCGTCTGACGACGTTCGAGCAGAACGATGGCGCCGTGCCGGGAACGTATCGTGTGACCATCCGCAAGTCTATCCAAGTCGGAGGTTCAAATCCGGCCGATCCCGACGCCCCACCTGTTCCCGCGACGTATCGCGAAGAATTGCCGGCAAAATACGGAACCCCCGAGACATCTGGGCTAACAGCGCAGGTCAGCGAGTCACAAACCGCGTTCACCTTTGAACTTACGGACTGATCACCTCGCCAACGGCAACCACGGCGTGGCGTGAATTCCTGAACTCGATGACAAGGGCGTCGAAGCGTGGCGATGCTGCGCCGGTTACGCCTAAGCTTTGCTTGATCCAGCAGCATTCCCATTGAGAATAGCGATTCAGTTTTCCTGAAGAAGGCGAGACGGGACACTTCGGCCCCGATGCTCTTGGTCTTCTCTTCCTTTGTTTGTTATATTGCATGTCCAGGGAAATGAGATGATTTTGCGGCAGTACGAACCGCAGTGCCTGGTTCACATTGGTCAAAAAAACGGATTGACGTGCGGAGATGAGTCGCGAACCAGTCTTGAGACCGCCCGTTGCCACGGATGAGGACGAACGACTTCTCCGTCCGCAACGGATGGAGGAGATGGTTGGTCAGCGGGAAGTGTATGAACGTCTGCAGATCGCCATTGACGCCGCTTTGAAACGGGATGAACCGCTGGGGCATATTCTTTTCGATGGGCCGCCGGGGTTGGGAAAGACGACGTTTGCGATGTGCATCCCGCGGCATCTGGGAGTCAGCGTTCAAATTGCCAGCGGGGCCACACTCAAGGCCCCCAAGGACTTGATCCCATACCTCACGAACGCCGAGGAGCGATCGGTGCTCTTCATCGATGAAATCCACCGGATGCAGAAATCGGTGGAAGAGTTTCTCTATCCCGCCATGGAGGATTTCCGGATTGACATCACGCTCGGCGAAGGGGTGAATGCTCGGACGCTCAATATCCGGCTTAAGCCGTTTACGCTCATCGGGGCAACGACCCGATCGGGATTGCTTTCGGCCCCGCTTCGGGACCGATTTCATATGCGGGAGCATCTCGATTTTTATACCGTGGATGAATTGGCGGAGATCGTCCGGCGGAACGCCCAAAAGCTTCAGATCGCGATTGAGGATAACGCCGCCGAGGAAATTGCTCGCCGCAGTCGCGGGACACCGCGGATTGCCAACAACCGTCTTCGCTGGGTGCGGGATTACGCCACCAGCCGTGCGAATGGCCGAATCACGCTGGCGGTCGCCGAGGACGCACTGGCCATGCAGGGTGTGGACAAACTGGGGCTGGATCTTCAGGACCGCAAATACCTGGAGACGATCGCCCGGGTGTTTGGTGGCGGTCCGGTCGGCGTGGAAGCCGTTGCCCACACGATGAATCTTTCGCCCGACACCCTCATCGATGAGGTCGAACCGTTCTTGCTTCGTTCAGAGCTGGTTGTTCGGACCCCGCGGGGTCGTAAAATCACCCCCAAGGCCTACGATCACCTCGGCATGACCTGCCCGGCGCCGCAACACGGCTACTTGTTCTGATTATTCTGAAGACGGCTTCGAAGTCTTTGGTGAGGTCTGTTCGTCCTCTTGTTCCGAGAAGTCGTCCGGAAAATCGTACACTGCCAGTTCAGCGTCAGTAACGGTTACAGTCGGATCATTCGACATAATCGCCGAATCCGAGGTGGAACTAACATCAAGAGTCGTGTTCGTCTCAGAAGAATCCCCGGGAACCTGACCCGATCCTGCCGACCCCTTCTTTTTCTTCTTTTTCTTCGATTTGCTGACGACTTCCGGATGGACGCGCCTGAGTTGGCCGCAAGCGGCCTCGATTTCAGAACCTTTCCGATAGCGAATGGTGACCTGAACCCCCATTCGGTTCAGAATGTCAGCAAACCGCCCAACGTCACGGCGGTCAGGGGCCTCGTAAGGAAGTCCCTGGATCGCGTTGTACGGAATCAGGTTCACAAGGGCATTTCGGCCTCGCAGCAACTCGCCCAATTCCTGGGCATGCTCCGGCCGATCATTAACGTTGCGGATAACAACATATTCGTACGTGACGCGCCGACCCGTTTTGGCAAAGTAATCATCCGCGGCCTGGAGAATCGCCTGGATACCGATCCGACGGTTTGCGGGGACCAACCGATTTCGCAATTCGTCATTAGGGGCGTGTAAAGATACGGCCAGGTGGTACTGCGGATTCAGCTCGGCCAAGCGTCGAATCCCATTCGGCAGCCCCACTGTGGAGATCGTCACATGCCGGGCGCTGATTCCCAGACCATCTTTGTGCGTCGCCCGGTGCAAGGCCCCCAGCAAACGCCCCAGGTTCGCCAGCGGTTCTCCCATCCCCATCACGACGATGTGGCTGAGACGTTCCTCAGGGGCGAGCAACGCTTTCAGTTGCAGGATCTGCTCCAAAATCTCTCCCGATGTAAGGTTTCGAACGACGCCATCGAGACCACTGGCGCAAAAGACGCATCCCATCCCGCATCCGACCTGCGTGCTGATGCAGACAGTGCGATTACCCTTGTCGTCGCGGAGCAAAACGCACTCGACGAATTCGCCATCCTGTGTTCGCAGGAGCAACTTTTCCGTGCCATCGGAACCTTTGCGATGGCTGGCAACCTGCATGCTGAAGACCTTGAATGCCTTCTTGAGGTCCCGCCGCACCGCTTTGGGAACATCCGACATTTCGTCAAAGGGGACCTTGGGCGATTCGTAAACCCAATGCAAAACCTGAGCAACTCGATAACCCGGTTGACCTTTGCTGACAAACCAATCTCTGAGTTGCCTCCAGGAATAATCGAGTAGGTGTTCCACGACTAGCTACCTCCCGTCTTAATCGATCTCGCCCTGGCTCGCCCATTCAATGTAATTGTTCACAACTCTGAGCATTTAACAATGGCTTTGCCAAAGGCTTTCGGGAAACACTTGTCCCTAAGAGTGCTTGACTGTTCTCAAAAATGGCACAATTTTAGAAACCCTGCATCCTCACGCTGTGTTACTTGTGTTTCTCGCCAGCTTGCGGTATCTTAACACTCATGCTGACGTTGACCCGACGGATATTACCAAAGTCATACTGCACTTAGTTTAGCCAAAGCGTTGATATCTGACTAGGTTCCTGTTCCGTTTCAGCTGTATTCCGCTCTCTTGGGAGGACTGCATCCATGCTTCAAAACCTCTTTACTGTGTGTTGGCGATCATCGCTCGCCATGGCCATCGCCTTTGCATTCACCGCACTCGGACTGGCTGAGGAGTCTGCGAGTCAGAAGGCGCACCCTGACTCTTCTCAGTGGCCGGAGCTTTTTGCCCGTGATCTTTCCAACGCAGTATTTCCCGCCGGCGTTTGGGCATTCCAGGACGGCGTCCTCACAGCCACCGAGGACCAATGCATCTGGACGAAAGACCAATATGCTAATTTTATCCTTGACCTGGAATTCAAAAACAGTGAGGGGACCAACAGTGGCGTCATTGTGTATTGCAGCGACCTCAAGAATTGGATCCCCAATTCCGTTGAAATCCAGATCGCGGATGACTTCGCAGAAAAGTGGGCAAAAGCACCAGCGTCATGGCACTGCGGCGCGATTTTTGGCCATGTTGCACCCACGAAGTCTGTGGTCAAAAAGCCGGGGGAATGGAACCGGATGACGATCACCTGCCGCGGTCCGATGATTGAAGTCGTCGTCAATGGACAGTTGGTATCGCAGATGGACATGCGAAAATGGACATCCGCCAAGACTAATCCGGACGGAAGCGAGATTCCGGCGTGGTTAAGCCGTCCCAAGGCGGAGCTAACGCAAAAAGGCTATATCGGCCTTCAGGGAAAACATGGCGATTCGCCGATTTATTTCCGCAACGTCAAAATCAAAGTGCTTGACTGAGATCAGAGATAACTTCCCGGTCCACCCGATGGATTGGCTGGGCATTACATGACGTTGGAAGAATCTCGGGACGCACTGGCATGTGCGTCCCTTTCTTTTTTCTGGCCTTTTTTTGGCAAAACGTTACACTGAATACGAAAGGGCTTAAGGTGTCCCGAGTGTGAAACGAGATCGTCAACAGAACTGAAACGATCATGATCGAGCCTCAACAACTCGGCCCCTATCGTATCATCCGACGGCTTGGCCGCGGGGGTATGGGGACGGTTTATGAGGCCGTCCATATGGAGACGAATGAACCCGCAGCCGTTAAGACCTTGTCCGAAAGTCTGATTGAGGAACCGGATTTTCGAGCACGCTTCGAGCTGGAAATCGAAACCCTGCGGAAACTTAATCATCCCAATATCGTCCGTCTCATCGGTTTTGGCGAAGAACAGGGGATCCTCTTCTACGTGATGGAACTGGTGCACGGATCAAGCCTCGATCAGGAACTCCGAGCGGGTCGAAAATTTCACTGGAAAGAGGTGGCCGAAATCGGCATCCAGGTTTGCCGCGCCCTGAGACACGCACACGATCGTGGGATCATCCATCGGGATTTGAAACCGGCCAATTTGCTGCGTGCGGAAGATGGGACGATCAAGCTCTCGGACTTCGGAATTGCCCGACTCTTTGGCGCCCCCAGCCACACGGGCGTGGGAAGTATTCTCGGCACGATCGAGTACATGGCCCCTGAACAGGCGGAATCGCTGCCGATTGGGCCAAGGGCGGACCTTTACAGCCTAGGAGCCGTCCTCTACGCCCTGTTGGTCGGGCGACCGCCGTTTAAGGTCGCCTCTTTTGCCGAGATTCTTCATCTTCATCGCACATCGCAGCCTGAGCCGGTTCGAAATTTCGTTTCGGATTGTCCGGAGGAACTGGACCGAATCATCCGCGAACTCCTGGCCAAGGACCCAGACAAGAGAATTGCAAATGCTTTGCTGGCAGGGCGACGATTGCAGGCCATGCTCTTCGCCCTCGGCAAGCATGAGCTTCCGGGTCACGAAGACGTCTTACGCACTCCTTCCGGTAACCTGATCGACTTCGGTGTTGGGGCAGGACAAGGACAAAGTCCATCTGTGGACGGCGAATCCCCTACCGCTGCACTTCCCGAAGCAGCAGACAAAGGTCGTCCTCCGCCCGGCCCAACGGTGACCGCCTCACGACCTCCGGAGCCATCGCTGGAAGGTCATCCGGCGCCACGATTGGGAACCCCTTCCATGTGGGAGCCGACGCGGGAGACCGATGTCTTTCGACACCTGGAAAAGGAGCCAGAAAGTGCCAGCGAAGCGGAGGTCGGGCAGGCTGCATCTGTGGTCGAATCACCGAAGGCTGGCGAGGAACGACCTGCCTCGCCGGCAGCTGTCTCAATAACCCAAACGTCGAGCAAATTCGTGGAGGTTCCGCCGGAAGAGCTTGATAAGATCGAACCTCCATTGAGCCAACGCCAGCCGATCTTTTCCCTTCAAACAGGAATCCTTCTGGCGGCTCTGATCATCCTGGGAGTCGCGATCTGGTACTTTCTGCAACCACCCACCGCTGATCAGCTCTATAATCGCGTCATGGCCAAGGTCGGAGATGGAAGCGACAGCGATGCTCTTCTCAGCGCCGCTCCTGAAATCGAAGCGTTTCTAGCTCGTTATCCAGAGGACGTTAGAGCATCAGATATGCGCGAATACCAACAGGAAATCGATCTCCTTCGCATGGAGCGCCGCTTTGAACTTCAAAGTCGTCAGAAGGCCTCTGCCCATTCGCCCATCCCGATTGAGCGGGATTACCTGGAGGCCCTTCGGTATGCGCAGCTCGATCCCGAACTTGGGATACAAAAGCTCGAAGCCCTTCTGGCCCTTTACGATTACGCAGACCCGAAAGAAACCCCTGCCAGCAAGGAAACCAAGAACCCGGGGACCAAGGCCCAGCGGCCCGTCGGACACACCGCGGAATGCCTGGAATTGGCCCGGCGACGCCTGGCTCAACTAAAGAAACAGCTCGCACCGGCGATCACCAATCAGCGTGATTTGCTCCAGGGACGACTCGATGAGGCTGATCGGATCGAGCGTACCGATCCCGATGAGGCAGACGCCATCCGTCGTGCAGTAATTACCCTTTATGGTGAGAAAGACTGGGCAAAGCCGTATATCCAACGGGCTGAGGCGGCTCTTCAGAGGAAGACAAACCAAACGTCAACTCCAACCGCGGAAGCCCCAACTTCACGTTAAATGGCCGCCGATCGACAGATCACGTTGCGCTCACCTTGGTATATGGATCCACAGCATAATCGGGGTGCACTCTGACAAAGGCCTGATTGCCAAGACAGATGATTCGTCCCGTCGTTGGGAGTAATTCATGAACTGCTGTTTTCGGCCAATGGGGAGTCCGACTTCCTTGTAAAGCCATTCTTTTCCCGAGACGAAAAGAGGTCGTCGTATCCCTCTGCCGCCCAGATCGCCAGGGTAGGTATCAACGGCGCCCGCATTCGCATATTGGTCCAGTAGAATGTGTGGACTCCTACGACTGTAAGAACCAGCGCACATTCCAAAACCCAAACAACATAGTCGAGTGCCTGAGTGTTGCGTGCTTTGATTCGGCCAACAATTGCAAACGCGATGAGGATGTATTCAACAAGATAAAACACCCCTACCACGTAACGTGCAACACGGTGTGCAAAGGATTCGTTCTCGTTTAACCGATGGGGCACGATTCGCCACAATTGCCATAGCCGGTCGAGACAAGCGCGGAGAAACATCCCCGGTTGATTCCGAATCGTGTCAAAGGCCATTTCGTAGGCAAGGTGATCGGCTGCCAACTCATCGCCGCCAGCCTGTTCGCGCACGACTCTTTCCCATCGGGCGTTCAACTCGGCAGCGTCCCAAACCGGCTGGGAGCCTGACCGGCGAAGATAGTCATAAAACCAGGGGTTATTGGCGAGATAAAACGTGTATCCTCCATGGGTCGTTCCCAGGATCGGTCGGCCCAGCACCAGCCAGTTACGCACGCCCCACGGGATGATCGCCAGAACAAAGCCGAACAACACGAAACCGACCTGTGCCGCCTGAGTGAGGCACATCCCACGAGGCTTTAATCCCCCGCCACCAGCAGGCTGGGCTTTTTGACCGGCCAGAGAACGTGCTTGCGCCGAAAGACACGCCCCTATCATGCCGAGGCACACGGCTACAATCGGCCAGGGAAGAAATGTCGGTCGGGTTAGGGAACAAAGGCCCATCAGCAGGCCACCCAAAAGCCACCAGATCATCCCCGGTCGATTGGCTGCCCGATGAAACGCCACCAGCGTCACTGCCACAAGAAAGGTACTCTGCGTCTCCGTCATGATGAGACGGCTATGGTGCAAAAGGAGCGGATCAGTAGCGACAAGCACCACGGCCAGAACACGAGCCTGGACAGACCGAACGCCAACAAGGTACGCCACGCAAAGGATCGTGCCTATTCCGAACAACCAGTGGACGAGACCAACTGCCAGCCGCCAGTATGACCCTGTGGCAAGCATGATGCCCGAGAGCACCAGCGGATAGAGCGGTGGGCGATAGGCCGTGGGTGTTCCGTCGAGCGCAAAGACGCCTTTTTCGGCAAGATTGATTGCCACTCGCTGATAGGAATCGGGATCTGTGGCAAATGACCCCGGCCAAAGCAAAATGACCGCCCTGAAAAGGGCGGCCAAGATCAGTGCTCCAATAAGGACCCTAGATTGCCCCGCGGCGCAGAACCGACCCATTCCACTGCGAATGTCCATGGAGCTGTCCAGGCTGCGATCCGGAATCTGCACTTTCGGGCGTTAGACCAAGCGTCGCCTTTTTCGATGCGAGTTCCAGGGCTTCCCTAATGTTACCAAACCACATCAAACCCCAGAGAAATCCCCTGGAAATACACCGTCCCATTGTCGTTGATCACGCCCGGGGTTTTCAAACTGAAATCAAGCTGTTCAGGGGCCAGGGCCACACCATCCAACCACATCATATCGTAACTGGCGAAGGCCCGCATTCGGGGGAGGATTCGGTAGCTCGCGACAATGCTCACCTCACCCATGAAACACACATCGTCATCCTTGGCATAGCGGACGACATGCCCGGGGCTGTGCGCCAAAGCGATGTCCGTGGTCTGTTCCGCCCAGTTGAACATCGGGGCTGCTTTGACCCGCGCACCCCATTCGAAACGATGACGACGGAATAACAATTCGGCTGCGAGTTGCAGGCCGAAGGTGTCGTTCTTCGACCTGATGGTTTGACGGCCATAAAGTGTTTCGGTCCCCTCTTCGGAGACGATGCTTCCCCGGCTGTCGAAGATGAATCCTTCATCCAGGGATAACCCGCGGAAACCAAATGCGTAATTGAAATACGTGCCGGGCTGGCATTGCCGCTGCCACTTTCCATTAGGTAACAGCGCCAGCCGATCAGGTCGTGGGCGCGGCTTAAACCACCAATTCAACTCAAAATTGTTGATCTCGGACTCGTAACGGATCCGGTGGAGATCCGCGTAATTAAAGTCCATGAAGTTGTAGAACGTGTACAAATCACCGGCCGTAAAGCTTGTACCACCGAAAAGATTCGACTGATAGGTCACTCGCTGCCCATTGACGAACTGCTCGTCCTTCCACTCGTTCAGTCCCCAATAGACAAACTCGATGAACTGGTCACGATTCTCGAGGTCATTCCCGAGGAAATACTGAACGCGAGTTTCGTATCCCCCGGCCACATCAAAGTTCGCATTGTCCGCATTGAGCACACCTTCGCCGTCGGCGTTGATACTCAGGAGTTTGGACCTCGCGCGACCACGGTTGAGAATCTTGGCGCCGTTATACCAAGTCCATAATCGGGGACATTCGTATCCCGCGCCACAGATTTCGCAGCAACCGGTAGTGCCTTCGACGGGAACGGATTCTCCATGCGAAGCTACTCGATCCCAGGTCCCCACGGGCCAGCCTTCGTCACCGGTCTCTAATGTGGTTTCGCCCAGCGCATAGTTCTTTCCCCCATTGGAGCTGGGTTGACCGGCCTCCAGGTGGAGCACCATTCCCAGCGCAGAAAACAGAACCGCGACCCAAATAACGACCTTGGAACGAGTTTGACAAATCACGCGTTTCCCTCCGTTTCTCGGTGCTAAGACTCCAGAGAGGGGGACATAAGGCTTGAGCGATTGCCAGAACGCTGCAATTGGGTCATCGGCTAACCGACGCCGGAAGAATAGAAATAATCGATAAATTTCCCCCAGACCGCATATCCGGTAAGTTGGATGCGTGTGTTCTTTTCGGCATATCACGCCCGTTTTCCGGGAAGGTCCTTGTCCTCAGTTTTCCCTGATTCTGCGGTTGATACGGCGGTTCCACAAACTCACTTGACTCTTGATTCTGTTTCATTTCTCCCCGGCTGGCCCTTCGTAGCCAGGCACCTCATACCGCCCATTTAGCCCAGTCACTACATTCAGCACGGATTCTCTGTCTTTTAAGTGCGGTAGCGGGAATGACGATGGCAATCCGTAGAGCATAAATAAGATAGCCATTCTGCGAGTAATGACTGCGATCAGATGTCTGCGACCTTTTAGTGCTCTGGTGAATTCTAGCAGTCTGCACGTTTTGAGCGGGATAAAAGTATCGAGATATCTGAGGAAAACAGGAAGAAAATGTCAACCTCTGTGGGTTTATGTCACCCAGTGGTTTTAGGAAAGGGAACGCTATGGACACCAGCCAAGGATGGCAACTCTTGGTTGAGCGATTGAGAGCGAGCCGAAACGTGGAGCCGATCACACCTAAGTCTTTGAGAGTTTACCGCGAAGAGGCCCCGGCCCCCCCTGATTGCGACCTCGCGGCACTTCCAGGTTGGCGTCAGTTATGCCGGTCATTTCTGGAGACCACCGGTTGTCTCCTCCGTTTTCTGCCGGGCCAGCAACCAAGCAGCCCCGACGACATACCGGTGATCCCCCCTGTGGCTGAGATGGCCTCCACCGACGTCATCCGGTCACCCCTTGGGCACTTGCGGATTGATCCGACGGCCAAAGCCCCCAAGGGTCTCAGTACGGCTCATCCCATCTACCAGATGGCCCGAGGTATGGCAGAGGTCCTCGGCGAACTCCTGGCGACGCGAATTGCCCTTTGGCAGCGCGAGGCGGAACTGGCCGCCGGGATCCCGGTCGTCCCCCACCCTGACGAAGACCAACACCTGGCGCAGCGGTTGGATGAGATTCTCCACTCGGCAGTCCGAGCCGTCGATGCCCAGGCCGCCGCGGTTTACATTCTGGATGAGGGGACAAGTCATCTCAAATTGCGGTCGGTGTGGGGGTTGCCGAAGACCAAATTACTGGCCCCGCCACGTGCTCTGAAAACAGCGATGGCCGATCTGGAGGCGATGCTAGGGCATGCCGTGATCGTCGATCGCTCACAGCCTGTCGATCGGTGGAATCCTCCGGAGAATTACCCGGCTTCTGTCTGTTTCCCGATTTCTACCCCGACAACGATTCTCGGAACGCTCTGGGTATTTTGTGAGCACGAGCGAACATTCTCGGATCGGGACATCGATCTGCTTGAGGTTGCGGCAGGCCGAGTGGCGGCTGAGCTGGAAAGGGAGGCGGCTCTCCAAGCAGCCCTTCAAACGGTTCAGCTCCAGCGTCAGGTCGAAAGTGCCCAACGACTCATTCGGAGTCAGCTCCCCACCGTGTCACCCCTGATGGACGGTTGGGAACTGGCCGGGTGGATGGACACCGAGCGAATGGGGGGAGGCTTTTTCGATTGGTGCTGCCCCAAGGATGGACGGATCCATTTTGCCCTCGGTGAGGCTGCCGATGATTCGGTTTCCACGGCGTTGACGATGGCGGCTGTAAGAGCGGCATGGCGGGCGCACGCTCAGTATCAGCGTGAGGTAAAGAAGCTCCTGGAACAACTGAACCTGACGCTCTGGACGGGATCGGCGGGGGATCAATCGGCCATCATGGTGTGCGGCACCGTCGATCCCAAAACAGGCACATTGCGAGTGGGGGCAGCGGGAACGGCACATGCCGTCTTGATTACCGAGAAGCAACATCGGGTCGTGCCGCCAAGTGGAGCTGCCCTGGGAGTCGATCCCGAATCGACCTATCTCCCCAACCGTTGGAAGTTTCCAGAAAACGCCATCCTCGTGGCAACCACGACGGGAATCCGGGAAGCAACCGGTGTCGATCAGCGCCCGCTTTGGGAAACTCAGATTCTCCCCTTCCTCACGTCCAACCTTCATTTGCCAGCGAAAACCCTGGCGCAGAACATTCAGCGGAGCCTCGAACAGAACGCTGTTCCGCCCAAGAAGGTGCCAGCAGTGTTGGTCGTCAAACGGCGGTCCAGCTAGAGAAACGTTACACGATGAACGGTTAAGAAATGTCATCACCGGTGAAATCCAAAACTAAATGTTTAACACCTCCATAATGGAGGTTTTCCATGTTAACATGGTTCGTGTTTGTTATTGTGGCGACGCTCAATCTGATTCTGGGGATCGTGATCGCCATCTGGATGAAACGTGAAATAGCCTCCAGCGAAAGCAGGGCAGAATCTTCGGATCTGGGGGCGTTTGGCGGAATCGCGCCATTGAATCTGGAAAGTCTCGCGCAGCAACCCCTGGGAGTGCCCAGAGGAAGCTCCCTGTCAGAGAAAGACGCTGCCATTGACTTAGATCTGCCCGACACAACAGTCTCCCCAAACGCCACATCTGAACCCGTGGAAGAGAAGGGAAGCATAACTGAAGTGTTTGGGCTTGATCCTGCAAGCGACGGCCAGTCAACAAATCTCTCAGGGACGCCTGATCCTGGCATAATCGAAAATGAACTGCTGAAATCCCCCGACAGCGGCCTGGCAGAGGGCGATCTATCCGCGACGAACGTTGATGCTTCGACAGACACGTCTTCGGCAACCACGGAGAACCGTTCCCCGATGGATGAGTCCACCGAGGTTCCCACGGAGACAACGGAGCCTCAGGACGAAATGGCACCGATCGGCGGCACCTTGGGTCTGACCCAACTCCTCGAGACCTGTTCCCGGACGATTTCGGAGTTGATTGCTGTTTTCGACCGGATGCGGGCACAAGCCATTTCCAAGGGGGAACAATTGAACGCCATTCAGGCCTCAATCACTCCCATCATGGAGCAATTCCTCGAAGAGTATCACCAGGTGCTACCCAAGTTGGTTTCCACCGAACACGGAGGGCCAATTCTTGAGGAAACGCTGGCCTGCCTGCAAGAACACACGCTGGCTGCCAATCAAAGTGTGGAACGGTTGACCCTGATCGATCACCGGGGCGACCTTCAGACCTCAGTTCAGCAGGTTTTTGCGGAACTTGGTCGGCTGATCTCGCGTACTCAACGTGTTCGTGACGAACTTGAGGCCGCATTCGCACAATCCCTCTTCTCACCCCAACCAGGTGCGGGAATCGACGAGAAAATACAGCGCGACCCGTTAACAGGTTTGTGGAACCGAACAGGTGTTGAGGTCTTCTTCGATAAGAAATGGGGACGCGAACACCGACGTGAAACACTCTCGGGCGCCCTCCTTGATCTCGATCAATTCAGGCAAATCAACCAGGAATACGGATACGCGCTGGGCGACCAACTTCTGAAAGGGGTAGCAAATCTCCTTGAGGAGATTGTCCCGCGTGGGACCTTTCTCGCTCGGTACCGAGGCGATCAGTTTCTGGTGCTGAAACCCGAGTGGGATTCGCGACAATTTGTCCGAGCCGTGGAACAAATCCGACAATCCCTGGAAGTCGCCAAGTTCCATTGCGGAGGCCAGACGCTTACAGTGACTGTAAGCTGCGGAGTTACAGAATCGCGAACGGACGATGTGATAACCTCGTTCTGCGAACGTTTGGACGAGGCTGTGTACGAAGCAAAACGAGCCGGCGGGAATCGCACGTTTGTTCACAACGGGGAGTATGCTCAATCGATTGTGCCGCATAACCTAAAAGTGACCGAACGTGAAGTGTCCATTGCGACTGCGGGATGATTTCCACCTGGAGATTGCGGGCCAAACATTGGTTCCCTCTTATCGTCACGGTTCTTTTCCACAATGAGCCATACTCAAAGTCAATAAATTCGGTACACTTTAGTAAGATGCGATTGGGTTTTGGCACCCCTGGAACAAGGGTTGCTTTCTTGAGTTCTGTCGTCTTTGTGAAACTATGAGCGATTTTCATCCAATTGGACCTGATCCTCTGGCACGACCGACACCATGGACGTACGACGGATCACCCACCAGTGGCCGTCAAATCGGTCAGGGGGATAATTCCGATTTCGACAACCACACCAGGGAGGCTCCACCCTCGCCACAGGTCATTGTTGCAGAGCTTGCCGAACCACCACCTCGTTCCCGGGCGCGGTTGATTGTTCCCCTTGTGTTATTTGCCCTTACGGCGATCAGTACCTATGTCGCCGGAGGAGGAATGGAGCAACCCATTCAGGGGTTAAAGTATTCAGTCTGTGTCCTGGCAATCCTTTTGTCCCATGAGATGGGGCATTTCTTGCAAGCGTTGCGTTATGGGGCACCAGCAACGTTACCCTTCTTTCTCCCCATGCCATTTTCACCTGTGGGAACTTTCGGGGCTGTCATCGCGATGGATACCCGACGTCTGGACCGCCGCGCCCTTTTTGACATCGGCGTGACCGGTCCCCTGGCCGGCCTGATCCCGGCGTTGATTTTCACCGTTGTCGGCCTGTATCAGTCGCACGTCGTTCCCATGACCCGCGCCGCCGGCGTTATGGAGTTGGGTGAACCTCTCGTTTTTACCTGGTTGACTCGCCTGATCCATGGGCCACTTCCAGAGGGTTACACCGTTATGCTCGGTCCGATGGCCTTTGCCGGGTGGGTTGGAATGCTCATCACAGCCCTGAATCTTATTCCAATTGGACAGTTGGACGGTGGCCATATTCTGTATGCCCTGCTCGGTCGAAAAGCCAACATCGTGGGGATGTTCCTTCTCCTAGCCGCAATTGTGGCGGTAGTCATCGCGGGCTACTGGGGCTGGTTGATTATGATCTTTCTGCTTGGTCTATTAGGACCTGAACACCCACCGACTGCCAATGACCGAGCGCCGCTTGGGGCCTTCCGAATCATTCTTGGCTGGTTGGCACTCGCCTTCATCGTCGTGGGATTCACACCCGAGCCATTCAAAATCTTCACTCACGGATAGAATGATCTTGGCCCAGATTGGCGAGATGACTCCGCGACAGAATCCGATTGCATTGACCGGAGCAATCGAAAGTCTATGTCCCATAAGCTAAAAGTCCTTTTCTTGTGCACCGGCAATTCCTGCCGAAGCCAAATGGCTGAGGGATTTGCTCGTTCCCTGAAGGGTGACCAAATTGAGGCCTATTCGGCCGGGATTCGACCCCAGGGACTCAATCCACGTGCCGTTCAGGTCATGGCCGAAGCGGGTGTTGACATTTCTCATCACACCAGCAAACATCTCGACGCTCTTATGGGCATTCCGTTTGACTATGTCATCACTGTGTGCGATGAGGCCCAAGAAGCCTGCCCGATTTTCCCAGGGAAGCCCCGGGTGGTTCACGTGGGATTTCCCGATCCTCCCCGAGTAACCCGCGATTGGCACGAAGAAGACGCGATTCTTCAGGTTTACCGCCAGGTTCGGGATGCCATCCGCGATTTTGTCAAAGGGCTTCCAGACTCTCTCATTAAGACCGCTTAGATTGCGGGAACCGCAGGTAAGGCGTCGCCCTTCTGGGGCGAGCTAATCAAGCGGCGTCGTCGATCGAGGAGCTTTTCCAGAAGAAGCCAATCCGACTGGGGCGATAGGTGCGAATATCCCATTCATCAGAAAATGGAAAGTGCCCAAAATCGACTTCTTCGCCAGCCTCAACAACGAGAACACTATCGTTTGGTAATTCACGGATGAGGCCCGTCACGAGCTGAAGCATTTCGTCCCGGCAGGAATGGTGGACCTCATATGGTGGGCAACAGAAGACGACATGCGGGTGAGGGGCCAACGCTGGATGATGTCTCCACCAGACAAAGGCGTCCGCGGCAATGACCTCGGTCTGTTGTTCCAGTTGCAGCGTTGCGATGTTGCGACTCAGCACATCGCAGGCCGTGGAGTCTCGTTCGACGAATTGAGCAAATGCCGCCCCACGACTGAGGGCCTCAAGCCCCATAGCCCCCGTGCCGGCAAAGATGTCAATAACATGAGAATCAACGACGGTATCCCGCAGGATGTTGAATATGGCTTCTCGCACTCGGTCGCGCATCGGCCGAATCGACCAGGCGCCACTGTAAAGGAGACGTCTTCCCCGAAATCGACCGCCGATGATTCGCAGCCCAATCGGCGTTCGACGCATGGGTTGACCTTTTTCTCCCGCTTCACCTCGTCGCCTGGCCATACGTGCAATCATCCAGAACCGATGCCCTCAAGTAACTCACAAAAAAGCCTTTTACGACGTTGAATTGTAGCACGAAGAAACGGTGTTCCCAAGTTCGCAAAACACACGTTACGCCAATGAATCATCGTTCCCAAATGGCTTCTTTGATTCGGATTACCAACCGGAATTGGTCAGTTGCTGGCGATCAACGGCGTGACCCGTCGTAGGGGCAATTCATGAATTGCCCCTACCGGAAATCATGAGGGAATACAATCCGATTGTGGCGACATTGAATCGACGAGCATTTCGGAGTCAGAGAAACAACAATGGCGACGCGAAACACTCACTGCTCGGATGCTGCCTTCGCCAACCAGGCTGCCAATTCTTCCATGCCTTCGCCTGTTCTGGCTGAAATGGGAAAAACCGGGGCGTCTGGATTCAGCTTGCGGAGATCGTCCCTAACCCGTTCTACACGAAAATCAAAATGCGGCAACAAGTCGATCTTACTGATGATCACAGCGTGCGATGACTGGAACACGGTGGGATACTTGATGACCTTGTCGTCGCCTTCGGGAACGCTCAGAAGGACCAGCCGCAAGTTCTCCCCCAGGTCAAATCCTGCCGGACAGACGAGATTGCCCACATTCTCGATGAACAACCAATCGCAGTTTGCCAGATCAAGTTCACGCCGGGCCACCGCAATCATGTTCGCATCCAAATGGCAAATCCCTTCCGTGGCGATTTGCACAGCGGGAATGCCGCGGGCGATCAATCGATCAGCATCAACGGTGCCCGCAAGATCGCCTTCAATCACAGACAGCCCCCGTTTCCTCGGCAGTCGTGAATGAAGAGCCTCAATCAAGGTCGTCTTGCCGCCCCCCGGTGAACCCAGAATATTCACCACAAAGACACCGGCTGCGCGAAAGTGGTCCCGATTTTCGGCGGCCAGTTGATCGTTAGCCTTCAGGATTTTCTTTGCTGCAACAATCTTCATAAGAGAGAACTCGATCCGGACGCACGCCAAACATGACAGAGCGCTGGCCTCAGGGATTACCAACATCCGCGATGTCCAACGCCACTCTTATCCAATTTACGTGGTCACTTTGCCCACAGTTCAGCAGTCGCCCTATTGGTGATGGTCGCCCAACTCTCCGGGGACACCCTCAGCCGAGGAATCTTCTGACGGGCACTCCTCGTCCACTTCGATCGATTGAAGCAAAAGCTCGCGTCCCCCTTCCAGTTGGATCGCTTGACTGCCGCACTGCGAACAGAAATAACTCAGTTCCGCAAGCTCCGTGACCGCACCACACTCGCGACATCGGCACAACGCTGGCTTGGTGCGAATTATCAGCTCACAGCCGGGGCCAAGACTCTCCGGCGCCAGAACGTCGAAGGCAAATTGGAAGGCCTCGGGCACAACACCCGACAACGGCCCAATCACCACCTCGAGACGCCGAACCCGGCCCACAATTCCCGAGTCGCGCAGTTGTTCGTGAACAGATTCCAGAAGGGCCTCAACCAAAGCAACTTCATGCATCTGAGTTTGCGGATCCTCGTTCTCTCAAACGAGATGTCATGTGGCAGCTAACTGGACTCGGGCCGATTCCAGACGGTTAGCAAGAAGTTTTGCAATCTCCCGCGTCAACTGGTAACCAACCACCGGGTCTTTTTCGCACAATTCCCGCAACGGTTTGGCCTTAATGGCGATAACCTTGGTCGGCTTGGAAGTGGTTCCAATCGCAGTCGTCCGATAGGGTTCGATCAGGGCCGACCATACCAGGATGTCTCCCGCCACGAGTGTATCAACCGTTCGCTTTTCGCCGTTGCCCAGTTCGTATTGAATTTCCACTTCACCGTCCACGATGATGTTGAGGTAATCTGCGGGGTCCCCCACATAAAACAGCCGCAGTCCGGCAGGATATGACCTCTCCTCCGAGAGCATGGCAATCTCTTTGAGTGTCTCTTCGCTGACCTTGGCGAAATAGGGATACCGACGAAGCATTTCGGGCGACACCATAGTCATTCTCCTCTCCAGTCTTGGTGACCGCTGAGACACCACCCGTCGAATCTCATCGCAATGGCGAACACTTTTCTAACGGGATGACAAAGCCAATCCAGCGGTCACAATTCCCGCACGTCTTTTCCACACCCGAGACCTCACTCGCGGTCAGCTCAAGAGTTGTCCCACCCGGCGAGGAGATCCAACACCAGCCGCACCGCCTGGGGAATAGCGGCCTCCACAGGTGGAGTGCACTTTTCCCCAAAAGTCAGTATATCGAGTGCCTCGACGGCGACAAGCACGATTTCATGATCTTCGGGAAGATGAAGCCCCATTTTGCGACCGAAGGCCAGGGCCGTCGGCAAGTTCACATCGTGGGCCGAGGCACTGTGCTGGGTCGGAATATCCTTTGGCGACAGCGTGCGTACAGTTCCAGGTGGCTCGCCCGCCTGAATGGCATCAATAATGATGGCCCGATCGAAGCCCGCCAGTCGTTCCATCAAACGGAGACCGCCCCAGCAATCTTCATCCACGGTGATTTCGGGCCGCTCAGCCAGGAGCGTCTTCAATTCCTCCGCCACGCGCAAACCGACGGCATCGTCTGTAAGGATTGGATTTCCCAATCCGAGAATTAAGGTGCGTTTCATCGTTCCCAGGATAACATTCCGGCAGAATGACGACCGAATCACAGGCCGTGCAAATCAGAAAGCCAGTGCCGAATCTCCGTGGCATACTCCGAAGCTAGATCACCCTTGACAAGTTGCCGCAAGAAAGCTGCCGCACCATTGTTGTCCAGATCGGCGGATTCGGCATTGGAAAATCGGCGCGCGGGATCAGGTGCGATTAACATCTTGCAGAAACTCATGAGGGCATCACTGGCCACGCATTCCGGCGGCAAAATCGTATGCAATCTCTGCGGTAAGAGGCGTTTCGCCTCCAGGAGCTGCGTTCGGGGCAGATTGGAAGGAAATGGCGGCTGACCCGATAGCATCTCGATTAACACATAACCCAAACTCGCCAGATCGGACCGGGGCGATATTTCAGCGCCTTCGCTTTCGAGGACTTCTGGCGCCGCATACAAGGGCGTGCATCCCCGCAACGGCGGCGGATTCTCTAAATCCACAGCCGAACCGACATCAACCAGTTTGGCCGTCCCTGTTCGTTTCAGCATGATGTTCGACGGCTTGACATCGCCGTGGACGATCCGCCCTCGATGGAGCGCCGCGAGACCTGCCAGACAATCCCTGACAATCGCCACAGCGACGCCCGGCTTGAGCCGTGGTTGGACCGGTCCTGCCGTCACAATCACCTCATTAATGTATTGCCAGCGGATCGGTTTGACACGCTGCTCCAGGAGGTGATACATCCGTTTGGTTAACAGGCGGGCAAGGTCAAAACCGTCCACCCACTCCATTTCCATGATGCGGATGCCGTCGCGCTCCAGCCAGTTTTGAACGTCCAAGAGATTATCGTGGGCGATTTGGGCAACCCGACCGGAGACCCACCCGATCCTTTCCATGGCCTCCTCGTAGGCGGCATCACTCGGGTAAGGATCAGGGGCGAAAAACTTGAGCGCCACAGGCAAGGTGAAACCGTCGGCGCCGCGCCGCTCGCTGAGATAGACAACCCCCTGGCCTCCGTGGCCGAGCTTGCGGATCAACCGCAAATGCTCTGTCCAGTTCAGGCGACGTCGCTGCTCGATCAGGTTGCGATAACTATCGCAGAGGATTTGCAGCCGTTCTTTGCCCTGCGTCCCGCCCCAGGTTCGTGTTAAACCGACCCCGTCAAGCGTTCTCGTCGTATTTGTCGTACTCATGTATGTGAAGAATCCTCGATAGAATGGATAAAGTCAGACACCTCCCTGTGATCTTCTCAGTAATGATACGAAAAACATCGCCCGGACGTAAAGAGAATCGCCTTCAATTGCCTACAAAATGCGTGCCCCAACTCCACCCATGTGGGTGAAATCATAACGATTCATGTGTGAGACCAGGGCGCCCCGCGGTCCGGACTTAAGGCTCTTAAGCAACTCCACAAACAGACCCGAGCGCCCGTTATCCGACAACGGTAGGGGAATTTGTGGATTGCCTTTACCGGCCTGCGGATGATCGTGTTCCGATGGCGATACGTACCTCTATCACCGATAAGACCTGCGGCAATTCCCGACGGTTCGGGGGCTTGCCAGGCGACATTGTTCGCCAGGCGTGTGTTTTCCCCGCTTTTCATTCCCTGAGGTCGGAAAGGTCAACCCCGTGCGGAAGGTCATTCGGTTTCGATTGCGGACTGAGCGTGTTTCCACCGTGTCGTGGACGTAGCTCTTCCTTCAGTGCTACAATGACATAATTGGTAACACTGATTGCGCACGCGTTCTCTCACGGTTTGGCGTTGTTTGACCGCGATGTTGCCTCAAACCACAATGCCCGAACTGGAACCATCAACATTCTCGGCTTTGGGTTGTTCAATGACCACGAAATGCATCGGGAAAGTATTTCTGATGTTTGCTCTTGCGGCCCCGGTGATCGTTTCTCCGGCTGAGGCCCATTTTCTCGTTTTGCTGCCGTCCACGGATGTCGTGGATTCACCCCAGGATGCGGAACTCACTTTCGACATTCAGTTCACGCATCCGATGGAGCAAGGGCCTGTGATGCCCATGGAAACCCCTGTCCAATTCTTCCTCGCCCGCAATGGAAAACGTGTTGACTTGTTGAAGGCCCTGCAACCTCGACGACTTCAGGGACAACCTGCGTTTTTTGCCCGATATCGGCTGGACAATCCCGGCGACCACGTTTTCGCCCTAGAACCGGCGCCCTACTGGGAAAAGCTTGAAAAGAAGTGGATTGTCCATTACACGAAGGTCGTGGTCAATTTCATGGGAGACGAAGGTGATTGGGCTAACCCCGTAGGTTTACCCGTGGAAATCCAGCCGCTCACACGCCCCTATGGTTTATGGGTGGGGAATTGTTTTCGGGGAATTGTCCTCCACAATGGTCAACCTGTGCCTTTCGCCGATGTTGAGGTCGAGTACTGGAACACCGACAAGAAGGTTGCCGCACCCAATGACGCCTTCGTGACTCAGGTCATCAAGACGGATGGACAGGGCGTCTTTTGTTACGGGATACCGCGGGCTGGATGGTGGGGTTTTGCAGCGCTGGTCGACGGACCAGAGAAACGCCCTGGCCCCGATGGACAACCCGCTGACGTTGAACTGGGTGGCGTCATCTGGGTTCAAGCGATCGATATGGTCGAAACAAAGTCGCAGAATCCTGAAAAAACTGGGAAGTGATTCGGTTCGACTTTCCGTCAAGAGACTACGTCCCAAAGTTGTTCTTGGTCGATGCACATCCAAGATAGCGTCCTCACACTTTCGACAACGGGAACGGCCGTCCTGGCCCTGGGTTGGGCAGGCGCAGGGGTGGGAACTATGATTGGTCTGGCTCGCCTCGACGCCGATCAGGTCCCGCGAACCGGTCTTTTGACAAGTTTGTTTTTCGTGGTTTCTTTGATTCAGATTCCTGTTGGCGCAACGAGTGTCCATCTGGTTCTTAACGGTCTTCTGGGATTGGTGCTGGGATGGATCGCGTTCCCGGCCGTGCTGATCGCCCTGGCCCTTCAATGGTTATTCTTCGGAATGGGGGGACTGACAACGCTGGGGATTAATACTGTGAATATGGCCCTGCCGGGAGTCGTTGGGTATTACCTTTTTGGGCCGCTCGTGCGTTCTCAACGGCCACAGCTCGTAGCTCTTGGCGGATTTGCTGTGGGGGCCATCGCCATCGTTCTGGCAGCAACCATGACGGCCGTATGCGTCGCAACGGCGGGGCGCGGATTCGTTGCCGTTTCCTGGATTGTCTGGAGTAGTGACGCAATCCTGGCCTTTGGCGAGGGTGTTGTGACGGCGGCAGCCGTCGTATTTCTTCGGCGAGTTTATCCCCAGGTGTTTCACGCAACAACGCTGGAAAATCATGCACCCGGTTTTTGATCAGGAGGCAAACGATCTCGGTTCACGTCACAAGTGAAGGACGAACTGACAGGACGGCGACTGGTAATCCGACTCCTTGACCTAGTGATCGGGGAGGCCGCGAAATGCCCCCAACGGTTTTCGAGCAACAGGCGATCCGATTTCCCTATGGAGTCATTCAGTTACGAAACCGAAGAATCGAAGGTTGTTCCGTCCTTGTTCCCGGTATTTGTGATCGCTGCCTCGCTGGTTAAGAGCAGGGGACTTTACAGACGGGTTTAAGAGAATGAGTCATTTGCCTAACGTTATTGTGCTGGTCGGGTTTGTGCTGGTAAACGCAGTTGCGTCTGCGGGATTTGCCCATACGTTGTATCTTTTCGCCGCCGCGGATGGAGAGAAAATCACCGGGCGGGTTTATCTCCGGGGTGGCGTCGGCCTTCCCGACGTGCTGGTCAAAGTCCACGCCGCAGGAAAAGAGCCAATAGCGGAAGTCCGCACCGACGCTGAAGGGCGTTTTTCCTTTTCAGCTCCGTATCGTTGCGATTACGTGCTTCGTGTGGCCACAGAAGATGGCCACCAGGCCGAGGCGTCAATCCGCGCTGACGAGCTTCCCCCCTCATTGCCGACTCCGCCAGGAAAAGAGGCCGTGCCCGCCACTGCCGAGGCCAGGAAGGAGAATGCAGTCACCCAACTCCAGGAATCGTCGGAATCCCCATCCTCGTCCGAGGATCACGGAATTGAATCTTCTAACAATGAATCCTTGAAAGGGAGCCACCCAGAGGTACTGCAGCAGTTGGCCACCCTGCGCAGTCAGGTGATCCAATTGCGCGAGGAATTGCGGCAGTTCCAGACGTCAACGAGTTTTCGTGATATTCTGGGAGGTGTTGGTTACATTCTCGGTTTGATGGGTGTGAGTTTCTATTTTTTGGGAAAGAAACACCGCAAGGAGTAAATTGCGCTAAGTGACTTCAGTTGAATAGGTCCTCGGTAAGACAGAGGCATCAATTGGAGTCGCTCATGTCGCCAGCAACAATTACCCAACTACGCAACGTAACGGTAGGGACAATTCATGAATTGCCCCCATCCCTGTGATCAGCACGTAATCTGATTTTGAGGTAAGCCCATTAGCAGAATGAACTTTACGTGATCAGTCGAGATGAACCGTCAATGGGATGAAAGCCCGATGTTGCTGCACGGTGTCAGGTCGTTCATGGATCGCTTTGATCCACGACTTCGGACACTGGCCGTGGTCCTTATCGCCGTGGGAGCAGTTGCGGCAAGCCGCGGAGCGACGCTCCTGGGGTTGCTTGCGTTTGCCGTGTTTTTCGTCGTCCTTGCCCGGATACCGATCGTTGTCACTGTGAAGCGATGTTTGCCACTGCTGGGATTCGGTGTGGTGCTTGTGGCGATTCTTCCGTGGACCGTCCCCGGAAGCCCTATTGGAACGGGATTGTTGGCTCACGCGAGCTGGGAGGGGTTCATCCAGGCGTGGTCGATCATTCTTCGGGCTTTGATTGTTGTCCTTGGGGCACTTGGCCTGATCGGAACACTGGAAATTCCCGTCCTGGGCCATGTGCTGGCCCATTTTCGGCTCCCAGCCAAACTCATTTCTGTATTCCTGTTTTCGGTGCGATATCTGCAGGTTTTGCGAGATGAGTACCATCGCCTGCGGACAGCCATGGTAACGCGGGGCTTTCGACCGGGGATGAACCGTCACACGTACCGTACTTACGGTTACCTTGTGGGTATGCTTCTGGTGAGGAGTCTGGAACGGTCCGAGCGGATCCTGACGGCCATGCGATGCCGTGGTTTTAAAGGGAGATTCTATCTCCTGGACCATTTTCATTTCACTCACTGGGATGCCTTGTTTGGTTTAATCTGCCTGATTGCTGTAGGGTTCTATCTCGGATGGGAAGTCGTGTGGTGACAAGGCGAGCTGAGAAAAATATTGACGAAGGATTGCTTTCGACGACCCCGGATGCGGGCAACGAGAGGCCAGTTACGACTGACCTGCGTCTGTCTGAGAGCAACCTTGCTTTCGCGGACAAGGGGCCATCTGACCTCCCGAGTCCCCTCATCGGCGTCCACGGCCTGGAGTTTGGATACGAGGGACAGCCGCGTTTGTTCTCATCCTTGGACTTCACACTTTATCCTGGCGAAAAAGTGGGACTGCTGGGTCCCAATGGTTCAGGCAAGACGACCTTTCTGCATATTCTTATGGGCCTTATCGCTCCTCTTGCGGGGACAATCGAGATTCTGGGGCGTCTCCGTCGTCATCCCAGGGACTTTCGCGATTTGCCCGGACAGATCGGACTGCTGTTCCAGGACTCCGACGATCAGCTTTTTTGTCCAACCGTGGCGGAAGACGTGGCCTTTGGACCTTTCAATCAAGGCAAGAGTGCTCACGAGGTCCGGCAAATCGTCCGGCAGACCCTGGCAAAGCTAGGACTGGCAGGTTGGGAGACACGAATCACCTATCGGCTGTCCGGCGGGGAGAAGCGTCTGGTTGCCCTGGCAACGGTCCTCGCTATGGAGCCGCAAGTCTTATTGCTGGATGAACCCACGGCCGGCCTGGACGAGAACGCCTATCTCCGAGTGGAAGTAATTCTCTCCGAGCTTTCCCAGGCGATGATCATCGTTTCGCACGATCAGGCATTCCTGCGACGACTCTGCGACCGGGTGCTTCTATTAACCCATGGAACACTGGAAACCGTTGCTTTGTAAACGGACCAATTGTTACGCTTGCAATTCGGTTTTTCAAAACACGATCGTCTGCCCAGTTAAGATGAGGCAACAATTTCTTTGGATCCTACATGCCACAGCACACGCGGATCGCGATTTGGCCGAACCTGATTGCCAATGCCAATTGGTGGGCCAAAGGGTAGGGGCAATTCATGAATTGCCCCTACTACCGGCGGAGGAAATATCGTGGTGGCAATTGCGGACCGATCAAATCGCATTCCCATCGTGACACAGACCCATATGACCTCATAACCAATGTTACGGCTTGATATGGTAGCGGAGCATTCACAGACAAGTTATCTCCGCATTTACAATTCCGGTGAATTGGCGAGGCGGATCGAGGTCGCTCTGGCCGCGCTCGCCGATTGCGCGCTTTGTCCACGGCAGTGCCACGCTGACCGGCGGCACGAAGACACGCGAGGTTCGTATTGCGGCATTGGCCGACATGCATGGGTCTCCAGTGCATTTCCCCATCACGGCGAGGAACCCTGTTTGCGGGGATGGAATGGGTCGGGCACAATCTTTTTTTCCGGGTGCAATTTGAAATGTGTTTTTTGCCAGAATAACGACATCGGTTGGGAACGGACGGGGTCTCCTGCCGACGCCCATCGCCTGGCGCGACTGATGCTCCGCCTTCAGGAAGCAGGCTGCCATAACATCAATTTCGTCACACCGACGCATGTGGTTCCGCAGATTCTAGAGGCGTTGCCCCTTGCCATCGAAGAAGGATTGAGAATACCGCTTGTCTATAATAGCGGTGGGTATGAAACCGTTGAAACCCTGCGTCTGCTTGATGGGGTTATCGATATTTACATGCCGGATATGAAATTCGTCGAAGCCGCGGCGGCGAAGCGTCTCGCCCACGCACCGGATTACTGGGACGTTTGCCGCGCGGCGGTGAAGGAAATGCATCGGCAGGTGGGCGATTTGGTTCTGGACGATCGCGGCTTGGCGGTGCGAGGGCTTCTTGTACGGCATCTTGTCATGCCGAACAATCTCGCCGGGACTCGCGAAGTCATGCGCTTTCTGGCGGAAGAGGTCTCACCTGACACCTACGTCAACATCATGGCCCAATATCGACCCGAGGGCCGGGCGTGGGATTTCCCTGAAATCGCACGGCGCTGTACACCTGATGAATACCGTCAGGCCGTGGCATCGGCAAAGGACATGGGAATTCATCGCCTCTGTCGGGAGTGAATGGTTGCTTACAAGAACAAGGACGATCCTTCATGACGCGAAAGAAACCTTTGGGACTGTTCATAACGGGAACCGACACTGGTGTGGGCAAGACATACATCGGAAGCCTTATTGCCCAAGAATTGGTCCGCGCCGGATTGCGCGTCGGTGTTTACAAACCTGTGGCCAGTGGGTGCCGGCGTGCGAAAGGTGACTTGGTTTCCGAAGACGCACAAGCTCTTTGGGAGGCCGCCGGAAAGCCCCTCTCTTTGGAAGAGGTGTGTCCCCAGCGATTTGAGGCGCCTCTCGCCCCGCCGTTGGCGGCCCAAGCGGAAGGCAAATCTGTCGATACGCGGCTTCTTCGAGAGGGTCTTAAGCCGTGGTTAAAGTGGGCGGATGTGGTACTCGTGGAAGGGGCAGGCGGGTTAATGTCGCCCCTCAGCGAAGAAGATTACGTCGCCGATTTGGCGTATGAGTTCGGCTATCCTCTTCTGGTCGTCAGCAAGAACATTTTGGGAACGATCAATCACACCCTGTTGACGCTCATTGCGGCAACAACATTCCGCGAAGGAATCGACGTGGTGGGCATTGTCCTCAATGAACCGGCGGCTCCCGACGCCGACGACGCCAGTCTAAAAAGTAATCTGGCGGAGCTAAAGGCCCGATGTGTTCCACCGGTGCTTGCCCATGTCGCCCACCGCGCCCGTGAGTTTAACCCGCCTGTGGATTGGCAAACCGTTGCGCGGATTCGAGTCACCAGGGATGCCGGGGATTGGTGAAGCCCGCTGGGTTGTCAGCTCTCACAGGTTTGTCACGTCGAATTACAATAAAGGATATGAGCACAGCCAGCACCATCACCCGCTATTATGGTCCCCTCATCGACGAAGAGCCGCCGCTCCTCGAATGGGACGATTGGCCCATTCGTGACGATTGGTCGGTCCTGGTCGTTTTTTTGCTCGCTTTGATCCTTGTGTCGCTGGCCGTCTTTTGGGTCACAGATCGATTTCTCTGGACAGCTGTTGTGGATCTTTTTCTGATTGGCTCTTTTGCCCGTGCTCTCTTGAAAGCGACTTATCGGATGGGGCCTTACGGGGTAGAACGCGTGGTTTTCGGACGCTTGCAGCGGATTCCGTGGCGGGCTATCCGAGCCGTTCAAATAGAGGATTACGGCGTTTTTCTCTTCGACACCCGGAATCCCTGTCCGGCGGATGCCCTCCGTGCCGTGTTTGTTCCTTTTGGTCCCCACCGAGAAGCCGTGATGGCACGATTGGAGTATTACCTGGCTCAGGGGACCCAAGGTACGGAGTCGCTCAGTCAGCCAGCCGTATTGTGATAACGCGCGGGTGAGTCCAAAAACAAGAACGCCGACTCATTTGAGTCGGCGTCGTTCTTCGCATTTCAGAAAACACAAATGATAACCGTTATGTGTGCTGTTTTAAAAAATACAAATCACCGCACGCAACTGGCAGTCTGGCCAATCAACTTAAGAGTCGAAAGCCATTCTGACAGCGACCTCATGGATCGCAGCACACAGCGGCAGCACGGCGCGCAGCCACACGGTGGTGCAGGCAGCACGGCTTCACGGGGACCGTGATGGTCTTGGGAACCATCTTGCAAACCCTGACCGGCACTTCCTTTTCCACACATTGGGGCACCATGACCGTGCACTTCTTGACCACTGGCTCACAGACCTTCTTGCACACGGTCACAGGGACTTGCTTAACCACCGTGCGTGGGACACAGACGTTGCAGGTCACCTGTTTGACGCACTCCTGCCGTTCCCACACACAGCGTTTAACTTCTCGAGTCCTCTGTTCCGGTACCCAGGTGCACTTGGTGTACTCGCAAGGCTCTTCGACCCATTGCGGTTTGAGGCAAGTGACCTGGATTTCCTTCCAAACCGGATTCGGGACCCAAACCTTGCACACGCAAACAGGCTTTGCAGGAGCACACGCCGGTGCACAGGCGTTCGCCGCTGGATCACACGGGGTCGCGCAGGCCGTTCGCACCCGTCGATGGCAGTGACGGCAAATGCCGCACACGGGTTCACAGGGGCGTTCTTCCCAGTGACCTTGGTCAACACACACTTTTCGTGTTTCGGTGACTGGCACCATCTTGCACACCTTACGTGTTCCCTGGACCTTTTCCATCTTGGGAACCATCACGGTGTACTCGCAGACTTCCGTTTTCCATACGGGGCGACAAACCACAGTCTTGACTTCCTTTGTCCGAGTTTCCATCACCCATTCCGTGCAGGCCCGTTCCACCATCTTGGTTTCCGGCACCCATTTGACCACGTTCACAGTCACCTCGCGTTCCTGCGGAACACACTCAACACATTGCACCTTTCGCATTTCGACCACCCACTGCGGGACCATGATGGTCTTCTGCACGCACGTGACCGCCGGCTGACACGCCGGTTGGCATGCAGGCGCGCATGCCGGTTGACACGCCGATTGGGCCCAAAGCGACCCTACCGGGAGCAGAAAGAGACTCAAAAACGCCGCCATCCCAAAACCGTACCGAACCATGACTCCCTCCTCCTGAAACCAAGGGTGCACTAACTGGCGACAACACCTGATCGGAACCCTCCCGATCTTTCAAGAGACGTGTTCTGTCGCCTGCCGAGTTAAACCTCCAGTAACTGTAGCTTCCACAACCACGGTGCACAAACGACCGATCGTTCCGAACCGCCTCCCACGAACATTTCACTTAGCCCAGAGACCAGCCCAACATGGACCGATACATTCCCTCCCATCGATAGAATTTTTCTCTTTTGTCCAGCTTGATGTTATCGCACGGTCAAGGGTGGGTCAAGTCCCCGAAGCGTCTCGATTCAAGACCTGCATGGCCAACTGGATCCAGCTTTATCGAAACCTCCAAACCGTCACATGCCATGACGGTTTTACCCTAACGCTGTTCAACGATTCATGCGGACAAAAAGCGGACCATTGGGCACATGTCTGAGGAACCACAGGTCTATAGTGTACTCCAGGATATGCCCCAAGTGGTGGGGTATCTCCATTCCCTGTAATCGCCCCATTTCGGCGTTTGACAACAAAATTGTTGACAACGAGGGATTGCGAGACTATAAATTTCCTCAGGTTAACCATTTTGGCGATTTTGCCGTTTTTGCTAAATCTGAGGGTTAATCCGGCTGTGCGGGTCTTTCGGGTTGAGGTGGGTCGTCTGAAGATTCTTTTCGCCCCATGAAGCGCTCGATCAATTGGAGGCGCGGTCGGTTGGATATGTCGAGGGTTTGACGCTGGCCTTGGGTTCAATTTTGGAGTGAGCAACCATGCGACTGGACAACATCTTTGGTGTGCGAGGAGAGAACACGTCTCGGCGTCAACGGCGAAAGGCCAAGCGTGGCCTTCAAAAGACCAGGCGGCAGTTGCTTCTCGAACCTCTCGAACAGCGTCATTTACTGAGTGTCGTTACGCTAACTGCTAACGATGATCCAGGTGGCAATGTTGCCAACAACGGCGTCGCCGATTTGTTCCGGCTGATTCGTAGCGGAAGCAATCTGGAAGTCTATGTCAACGGAAATCTATTCACATCGACTCCCCTGGCCGGGCTGACAGCGGTGCAGATTGGTGGCTCATCAGATGCAGACGCGCTGGAGATCGATTTTTCCGGTGGGACTTTTGCGACGACCATCCAGTTTAATGGTGAAGCGCTGGGTCTTAATCCCGGGCCTCAAGACGCGCTCATCTTGACAGGCAATCCCGGAAGCGCCGTTGGCCGAATCACCTATGCTTCCGGTCCATTGTTTGGTGGGGACCAAGACGACGGATTCATCATCGTCGATCCGGACGATAACAACGGACCGGGCGGCGGATACACCACCGGGTTTGCTGCGTGGAACGGCGATGAAATGATGATTCAGTTCGCCAATCTCTCACCGGTGTACGACGTCGTCCCAGCGGCACAACTTGATGTTTTTGCGACGCATGCGGTCGAAACAATCTCCATTATCGATGGTCCGGTGGTCGGGGGTTTCCAGACAGCCGAGGTTACCGCTTCGACTTTCGAGAGTTATTCGTTCGCTAACAAGACGCGCACAACGGTCAACAGCCTCAATGGCGGTGATACGTTTGTTCTCAATTACAACGTGACGGTGCCGGGCCTGCAATTACTCGATCTCTACGGAAACGAGCTGACGGGTGGCATACTGAATCCGGACGATGCCCAGGCCGAGACATTCCAAGTCCTCGCCACTGGTCCTGGCACGGTGGCAAACCGTTTGTACGGGCAACGGGGATCGGAGCTTTATACCAATAGCCTCACAAACTACCTGGACCCGATCCAGAGCAACGTGCAGATGCACGGCGGCGAGGGTATTTCGATCATCAACCTTTCGGATGCGAACGACCCAACGGGCGATACAATCACCATTTTGGGCAACAAGATCATTGGGGCAGCGGCTGGGACGATTGAGCTGTATTTTGCCACAATCGAGGATATTCGTTTCGCTGCTTCGTCAGGTGATGACGTTATCACGATTCTTTCCACATACGCTGGAAGCGATCCTACCGTTCAATATAAGTACCGGATTTCTGGCGGACTCGGTTCGGATGTCTTTCGTGTCGGGTCCTATGATTCAGACCCCACGCCGGGGGTCGTTCTAGCTTGGGCACCTTGGGGGGGTACTAATACGATCGGCCAGATCAAAGGCGAATTGATCATCATTCCGGGGCCGGCTGGCGATACAGGTCACGACGTCCTTTATGTGGACGATTCCGGTGGTCTTGCTGGTTACACGGCCGCTCAAATCAACGATGCGGCGGGTGGAACAACATTAGCCCGTACCACCAGTTTGATCAATTTTGATGCCGCCGCTCCTATCCGCTATGAATACACGCCTGGCGGCTCGATGCTGGAAGGACTATTTATCAATACCTCCCAGGCGAGCGACACCGTCTGGGTCAACGCAACCTCAGCCGGATACACAATCCTGGATTTGGGACCAGGCAATGATGCCTCTACGGTTTACATCAATGGTGATGCACTGAGCGGCGAAAATTACTTCCGGGGCGGTAGCGGCTATGACCGGTTTGTTCTAAACGTTTCGTCCAATCTGGGCGCCTCGGCAATTCTACCGCTTTCTGTTGTGGACATCGACGGAGGGACTCCTTCTAGCGATAGCTCTGCGCGGGACGTTTTGGAGATCGTGGACACTGGCGGGTTTTCGAGAACCCTGGATTTTGCATACACAGTTTTGGTTCATCTCGTCGTTTCCGGATTCGCTGTGCCGATTGATGTCGTCAACATGGAAACGGTCAAGTATGTGGGCGACTCAGCAGCCGACGACGCCATTTCTGTCACAGGGACATCGGGGGACGATTTGATCACCGTGGCACCCACGGGTTTGGATTCCGCGCTGGTATTTTTGGGTGGTGATCCCTGGGACGGGCCAGCCATTGACGGTGACTTCTTCGATCAGTTCCCGGGTGTGGCCGGCGGGGGACTCGCTGCAGACCTTGTCATCTCCGGGGCGGCCAATCTCTATGTTGACCCCGCGGGCGGTTCGGCAAATCGGGTTTATATTTATGCACGGAGCGAAAACGCCCTTGTCGATCCAGCAACCACGATTGACCCATTCGGTTACGGTGTGGGCGTGATCGTCCCCGGTTCTGGGGCAGGAAATGCCTATGATTGGTTGACCGTTTCCGATAGCGGCGTTTCAGGTGCCTTTCTACCGATTCAGCTCAATAGCGGCGCCCTTGTCCAGAGCGATCCCAATGCATTTGGGTTAGTTGTCAATGCAGGCTTTGAGGCCTCACCTACTTGGGGCGTTGCGGACGTGATTGATGTCACACCTTCATCCAACTTCGCCATCTTGATCAATGGCGGCGATCCTGTACCGGCTTTTGCTCCGGAGGGCGATTATCTCGACATCATTTTCAACGGTCCAATCAACATCTGGGCCGATAAGAGCGATCCCACACAGGTTTGGTTTGGGACAACCGGAACGGCCGGTGTCGCTTTCACGTCCATTGAGAACCTGTCATTTTACTCCTGGGATGGCGTGGTCAACATTTATGGCGACGCCAATGATCCGGCCATCGATCAGAGCGATGTGTTTGAAATCACGGGAACAGGGTATCAGGCATTTCAGCTTTCCATTAATGGAAGCGCTCCTATCCAGTTCTACAACGTCAGTCAGCTCAACATCTTTGGTGATGATGAACTGGGAACACCTAGCGTCGGTCCGAACGATGTTGATACGCTCATTGTCACACCTTATGCGGACAATTCGCCGCAGGGGTGGGGAATTCATATCTCCTTCGATGAAGGCAATCCAACGGATGGGACGACCGTCATTCCTGACCCAATCGTTTACAACGCCCTGGCAGGGGTCTCGGAAGACATCGTTCTGGTTCCCACCGGAGTTGGCACCGGACAGTTGCGTGTGACAAACGCCGCTGACGGCTCGCTGATCACAGTCATTAACTATGTTGCCAACACCGGTTTCATCATCAACGGCAACGACGGTATGGCTGGTGATACAGACTCGTTGACGCTGCGGGGAACAAATGCAGATGATTCCTTCCATGTGACAGATGCGGAGAATGCCAATGCTGGCGGGCTGTACTCTGTGCACTTCACAAACTTCGCGGTCCTCAAACTGGAAGGTGATGATGGCTACGATGAATTTCACGTCGTTCCTTCCGGCCCCGACCTGCAGGTTGTGGTTGACGGCGGTACGCCGGACGGCGTTATTCAATCGGATGGCGACGCCCTGTTTGTCTGGCCAGGTTTCGCCAGTTACCACCTCATCCTAGGGCCAGAAGGGGATAATGGGACCGTCCAGGTGATAGGGGCCATTCCTTCCATAATAGCCACTATTACGTTCGATCGGATCGAAGGGCTTGGCATCCAGGGCAGCCTCTATACCTTACCCGATCTGAGTGAACCCAACGATACGATCGCCGAGGCGACCATCCTCGGTTCGATCCCGCATATCACACTGCGGGATTTAACAATTCACAGCAATCACCTGGGAACCACGAATGATGATTATTTCCAGATCACCGCACGCGACAGCGGCGCTTTGCTGGTCAACGTCTTGTTCGTGACCGACGGTGTGGGTGGAAACCAGTTCGCTGGCAATCTTTCGGCTGAACTTCTGGATAGGTTTGGCAACGTGATTGCCACGGCCAGTCCCACACCCGATGGCGTGCGAATTGTTGCTCCCGTGGTGTCGCAGCAACGGTATTATGTTCGGGTGTTCAGCACGGACGGCGATCCCAACACCTATACCTTAGAACTTGAAAACTTCGCAGCGCCGGCTCCCACGGCGGTGGTCATGCACTCGGCCTATGACACCGGACGCAACGATTCCGACCGCATCACAAATGCAGACAATCCTGTGATGCTGATTCAGGCGTGGCTGTCCGATCTGGTCGCCAAGGGGGTGCCCGTCCTCACGGCGGCCCAGGCCGCTATGGGATTGCCAGGTCTGGCCGTTGAAGTCTTCGTCAATGGCGTGAGTGCCGGTTTTGCCGATCCCTTTGGACCGTCAAATAACGTATTCTCCTTTGCGTTGCCGAGTGGTTTGCTTGCCGCGGGACTCCCTGGTGGCTACACCGGCAATCCGACCGCGTTCGGCTGGCTCAATCTTGTCAGTGCTGCCGTCCGAGTGTTTGACGCTCAAACCGTGCAGGCAACTGCCACACGGGAATTGGGGACTCCTCTGACGGTGACTTACGATCCGAACGTCCCGGCGGCTGCTGCTCTCACGCTGACACTCGCACCGGGTAGTGACAGCGGTGTATTGGGAGACTTCATCACGAACGTGCGGCAGCCCACATTCCAGGGCGTGGCAGAAATCAATGGCATCGTCCGCCTGTATGCGAATGGCCAATTTGTCGGCCAAGCCCTGGCGGGGTCAGACCTGTCGGATGGGGTTTTGGGTAATGGCCTGGGAAGCTTCTCGGTCACAGCAGCCCCGTTGACTGATGGCTCCTACACGTTCGCCATTACTGTAGAGGACGTGGCGGGGAACGTGACTTCCCTTGGCAACAGTCCAACGCTTGCCCTCACAATCGACGCAACTCCGCCGCAGCGGCCCACCATTGACCTGATCAATAGCTGTGACTCCGGCTGGTCGAACTTAGACAACGTGACGATGGGAGATCCTACCCGGGGTTTTGGAACCGTTGATGTCCGAATCTCTGCCGAGAGGGATAGCTTCGTGGCCATAAAGGACGGGGAATTTGTTTATGAGTCTTTTCTTGCCACATTATTGTCCTTTGACCTTTCGGATGGTGTGGTCGACGGCTTTGGCATCCGAACACTGCTCTTGGGCGAAGGCCCTCATCCCCTCACTGTCGAGGTTTTCGATGCTGCGGGTAACCAGACGCAGTCTGAACAGTTATTGGTGACAATCGACTGGACTGCTCCCGATCCGTCCACGATCAGTCTGGCGCCTTACAGCGATTCGGGCACTTCGGGCGACGGAGTGACGAATGTCACGGCCCCAGCGTTCGTCGGGTTGGCGGAAGCCAATGCCCGTGTGCGGCTTTACGTGGATGATGGCGATGGTCCCGTGCTGGCTGGTTGGACAATCGTTCAGTCTGACGAGAGCGACGGCAATCTCAGGGATGGCCTGGGGCTTTGGGAAATTACCGTCGAACCGCTGGCCGACGGCGAGTACACAGTATGGGTCGAGGTCGAAGACCAGGCAGGTAATATCAGTGAACCCTCGCAGGCGATTGAGATCACGATTGATACGACGGCCCCGCAGCGACCAACCATCGACCTCCAGGACGCCGACGATACCGGCTGGTTCGATCTGGATAATGTGACGATCGGTGATCCCCTGCAACTCCCAGCGATGGCGATCGTCGATCTGCGAATCTCCGCCGATTTGGGAACCACCGTTCAAATTAAGGATGGCAACACAGTGGTTGCTACCTTCGTTTTCGACAACGCCTTTGATATGAACGACGGCGTTGCGGACGGTTTCGGGCTTCGAACGATCAACTTCAACACCAATGAAACCGTTTACAACATCCCTGCCGAAGGTCCTCACCCACTCTCTGTGGAATCGATCGACGCGGCAGGCAACGTGACCCAGTCTGAGCAGTTGTTGATCACCATCGATTTCACGGCGCCCGGACCGAGCGCACCGGTTCTGGCCGGCTATTCGGACACGGCAACGCCTGGTGATGGAGTCACGTCAATTGCGGCCCCAGCGTTTACCGGAGTGGCCGAGGCCAATGCCCGCGTGAGATTGTACGTTGATAATGGTGGCGGACCGGTCCTCGCAGGTCAGACCTTTGTCCATAGCGACGAGAGTGACGGCAATCCCACCAATGGCCTGGGGGTCTGGGAGATCACGGTCGAGCCGCTGGCCGACGGCGAATACCTCGTTTGGGTTGAGATCGAAGACCTGGCCGGCAATATCAGCCCGTCTGATAGAAACCTGGCCCTCGCGACTGAGATCACGGTCGATACAACGCCGCCTCAAATCCCAACCATTGATCTTGTCGATGCCCACGATACGGGCTGGACAGACAAGGATAACGTCACGATCGGCAATCCGACGGCCGCACCCGGGATTGTGGACGTTCGGATATCTGCCGAGTACAACACGTTGGTTCTGATCAAAGATGGCGAAGTCGTCATTGACAGCTTTGTCTTCGACGCAGCGTTTGACGCTCTTGATGGTGTGCCGGGCGACAACTTCGGCATCAGGACGATCAATTTCGTTCTGAATCAGGGGGCGTTCTCGATTCCTGCCGAAGGCCCGCACCCGTTGACGGTCGAGGCTGTTGATCGGGCAGGCAATTTCCGTCAGTCAGAGCAACTTCTGGTGACAGTTGATTTCACGCCGCCCTCGGCTCCATCCGTTCCCGATATGCTGCCCGACAGTGATAGCGGGGCGTCCGATTCGGACAACGTGACCCGCATCAACAATCCGGCCTTCCGTGGCACGGGTGAAGCCAATGCGTTGGTTCGGCTCTATGTGGTCAATGTCGCTGGCCAGAGCCAACTCGTTGGAATCGGAACGGTCGGCTCTGATGAAAGCGACGGCAACCCCACCAATGGTGTTGGCGTGTGGGAGGTTACCATTGAACCGCTCGATGATGGTGTGTACGTCATTTATGCGGAAGTGGAAGATCAGGCTGGGAACATCAGTTCGTGGTCTAGCGGACTGATGTTCGAAATCGACACTTACGCCCCAAATACGCCGTATTTGGACCTCATCACAGCCAATGATTCTGGTCGAAATAATGTTGATAACGTAACCAACGACAATACGCCCATCTTCACTGCTGCAACGAGCGATCCCAACGCACCTATTCACATCTTCGCTAGCAATTTGCGATACCGCATCTATGATCGCTATGAAGGTAGCGGAGATGTCCTTATTTACGATAGCGGAGCGCTTCTGAACACCAACACGGTAACCACACCGTCTCTGGGACCACTCTCAGATGGCGTCCACAACCTCAAGCTGGAGGTGGAAGATCGGGCGGGCAATATCAGCGCCGATTACCTATTGACGATTGTCGTGGACACACAGGTTCCACCGGCCTTCTTCGGAACGACAGCCGTACCAACCGATGGTTTGCACGCGGATAGCGACACAGGCCTCGTCGGTCTGCCGGCCCTGAGCACGGATCGTATCACAAGCGACACGACGCCCACGGTATGGGGTCGGGCTGAGGCCAATACCATCGTCCGGGTTTATGCTGATGTCAACGGTAACGGCGCCATTGACGCGGCTGATGTGTTCCTGGGCCAGACAACCGCTGTGCCGCTCGATGGGAATCAGGCGGAACCCGGCGGTTACTGGCAGATCACGTCAGTCGTGGACTTGAACGATCCGGCAATCTTCGCTCAACGTGACGGCGTGCGGACGCTGCTCATGCGGGCGACAGATGTAGCCGGAAACAACTCGTCCACGCAGGTCTTGAACATCTGGCTCGACACGCAGGGTCCGCGGGTGGAGAGTGTGTTCATCACGGATGCTCCGGCATTTAATCTCTTCAATCCCAAGCCCACGGAAGGACCGACACCACTGGTCGATCAGTTGTCTATCCGTGTCGCTGACCTGCCAAACCGCGCGGCGGGCTGGGTGTATGAGGCTTTGGCTCGCGATGGTGCCCAATCTGAATTTGCAATTGATCCCGGTCATTTCAGCCTGGTCGGCGACGCCAACGGCATTATCCCGATCTTGAATGTGATGTTCTTTTCTGATGCGTTTGTGGCGGGCCAGCCCGCGCGTGGGACAATCGTCCTGACTTTCGGTCAACCGCTGCCGGATGACCGATTTACCCTGACGATTTCCGATGAACTCCGCGATCCCGCCGGCAATCGCCTGGATGGTGAATCCGACGCGGTCGAGCCGCATGAGGCGCCGCTATTCCCCAGCGGTGATGGCATGCCGGGCGGAGCATTCGTCGCACGATTCACGATTGACAGCCGACCGGAAGTCGGTGTCTGGGCCGCTGGCTCTGTGTGGGTCGATACGAATGGAAATGAGGTCTTCGATCCGGAGAATCCGGACTTCACAAATCGCGACATCGTGTATGCCCTCGGTCTAACAAGCGACGATGTCTTCGCCGGGAATTTCACTCAGAATGCAGGCGGAGTCGCCGACGGTTTTGACAAGTTGGCGGCCTACGGTCGGGTTAATGGCCAGTTCCGCTGGCTGATCGACGTCACCAATGACGGGGTTCCCGATATCAATCTCGTCGAGCCTGCTGCCGTCAATGGTCTGCCCATCGCTGGGCGGTTCGACAACAACAACGCCAACGGCGACGAAGTGGGTGTGGTGACAGCCTTCCCACCGGCCGGGCAACCGTCGTACTGGTATTTCGACACCGATCACAACTTCCAGGTCGATTATGTCCTGACGAGCCAGCTCCGCGGTTATCCCGTGGTGGGCGACTTCGACAGGGATGGGTTCGACGACCTGGCGACCTGGATGGACGACGTGTTCTACGTCGATCTGGCGAAAGGGACTCTTCGCGGCTGGGACGGCATAGCCGATTACTCATTCCGCTTTGGCTTCATCGGAGTTCGGGAACGGCCCGTTGTTGCTGATATGGATCGGGATGGCTACGACGACTTCGGCCTGTGGGTGCCGGATCGCACCGGCCAAATTGTTAACACCACCGGCGAGTTCTATTTCCTCGTCTCTGGTGGTCAGTCGGTGCTCAACCGAATTGTGATCGATCCGATTAAGGGTTATCCCAAGATCGATTTCACACCCAAGCCGTTCGGGAATGATCTGTACATCGCCTTTGGAAACCAGTATGCCTTGCCCGTCGTTGGCAACTTCGATCCGCCCGTCACACCGATGTCCACAACCTCCTCGGTCACGTTGACAGGGACCGCAGGTGATGACGTTCTGGTGTTCCAAGCTGGCAACACGGCTGCAAACTGGATTGTAACGCTCAACGGCGTCGTGCAAACGATCGATCCAGCAGCTACCGAAATGAATATCGATCTAGGCGGCGGCAACGACCAGGTGATCTTCACAGGAACGGCGGGGAATGACAGCATTTCGATGTCACCCGGTGGGTTCCTGTTCAGTGGTGAAGGTTATTCCGTCATCGTCGCCAACGCCGAACGACTCGTTGCTGACGCCGGCAACGGCGAAGACCAGGCCACCTTCTTCGATAGCGAAGGGAATGATTCGTTCACGGCCTGGAAGGGCAGCGCCCAGATGGTCGGCACCGGCTTTAACCACCAGGTGTCCAATGTGGAAAAGATCTATGCCACGGCAGATTGCGGTGGGACGGAAGACATCGCGTATCTCTATGATTCAAGCGGAGATGATCAAGCACAGATCACACCGACAGGTGCTGTGCTGAGCGGCACGGGCTTCCGACTGGAAGTTGCCGGGTTCGATTTCACGCACCTCATCGCTAGGGCCGGTACCGATTCGGTCACCTTCTACGGTTCGGGCGAAGAGGATTCCTTCGTAGCCCGGCCCGACTACAGCACGATGACCCTCATGGATGGGATGTTCTTCCGGGCCAAGGGCTTCGACCAGGTGGAGATCTTCGCTCCCGCTGGCAACGATAGCTGGATCAAGTTCGTGGATGGACCCGGCAATGACGTATTCACGGCTGATCCCTTAACGGCCACGCTGCAAGGCCCTGGCTACAGCATCATTGCTCACCGCGTGGCGTACGTCCACGGTTATGCCCGAAATGGCGGGACCGATAAGGCCTACCTGTACGGCACCGACGAGGCCGATCGGGTTGTGGTGGATGAGCAATCCGTCAAGATCTTCGGTGATAGCTACTATCTCCGGGCTAAGGGATTCGAGCTGGGGATTGCTTACGCCTTGTTGGGTGATGACTCCGCGAAGGTGCTTGACACGGCTGGCGACGATACCGTGACCGCTGAACCCGGCTATTTCCGTCTGCAAACGCGAAAGCAGGAATTCCGTGGTTATGGCATCGAAATACAGGATATTCGCTCCGTGTACGGCGGCATCGATACGGCCAGCGTCAGCGATTCGACCTACGACGACACGTTCACAGGCCGACCGAATTATGCGAGCATGGTTGGGCCGGGCTACTCCATTACCGTGAGGGCATTTGACTCCGTCTATGCTTACTCTCGGAGTGGTCGCGACATTGCCTACCTTACCGGAGGTGCCGGCAATGACCAGTTCGTAAACGACACCGTCTCGGCGCGGATCTCGGGCGAGGGATTCTTCCTGCGAGCGAAGAACTTCAGCGAGGTCTATGTGCAAACTGGTGGCGGCAGGGATACCGCAACCTTGAAGGCCACTGCGGCTGTGGATAATCTCTTCGCCAACGGTGTGGATACGGTACTGGAGAACGCCACCTTCAAGTACGCCTTGCGTGGTTTTGCACGGGTACAGGTCAACGGCAGTGGGGCCAACGATCTGGCGGAAATCTGGAACGGTCAAATCCTCCATCAGGAGTATGACCTCAATGGGAATCCGCTTCCCGAACCAGATGTCGCCGTCATGGTCACATTGACTGACGTGAGCCAGGTCCGCGTGCGGACAGAAGTCCCACCGCAAGACGAGACGGTCGATGGCCTCGGCCAGACCTATAAGTTCTTCTGGTAATCCCTGATCCAGACGTTGGATGAGTGAACAGTCGGCCGTAAAGTAGCCTTTGTGAGAAAGTGACCACAACGCCGTGTTGATGACTCAGCACGGCGTTTTTGTTTTCCTTATCCAAAAGCCACTATTTTCTCGTCCGTGCTTCTCTCTTTGGGGTTTTCTGTCGGGTGTTGTTGTGGACACAATCTGGAGAACCTAGAATATCATTCGCATTCTTCGAATCGTTTGACACACCAAGGCTTTCAACCGTTGGGAGGCCACGCCCATGTCAAAAGAGCATGATCCGACAAAACAACTTCAGAATTGTTGTTCCTCGTCTCGATCATCATGCTTACCCCGTCGAACCTTCCTCCAGCTGGCAACAACGGCTGCGGGCCTGGCTACATGGAAAGTGCCCCTCGTGGCTGGTCCGTTCGAACCCGCAGATACTGCCGACCATTTCGTCCCCGCTGACAAGAAACTGACCAAGGAATGGATCGCACAGCTCTTTGATCGGGGTGAGCCTGCGTGGTATTCAGGGGACGATCTCAAGAACATTGGTATGCCCGTTGGCGGAATCTGCGCCGGTCAGCTTTACCTGGCAGGGGATGGTCGCCTGTTCCATTGGGATATTTTCAACCGCCACAATTTTTCCGGATATGGGGCCGAAAACTATCAGAACATGCCCAAGGCTGACTATCCCGTCGAGCAAGGGTTTGCAATGGCTGTGGAAGTGGATGGAAAAGTCTTGCGTCGCACCCTCGATCGCGAAGGTTTTCCCAATGTCCGTTTTTGCGGTGAATACCCCATTGGTTTCGTGGACTATCAGGATCCCGACTTCCCGGTCAAAATCCGACTGGAGGCATACTCGCCCTTCATCCCACTAAATGAAGAGGATTCGGCCTTGCCGGTGACAGTTCTCGATTTCTCGGTCGAGAATCCAGGCGCTGAGGCGAAAACCATCACCCTAACGGGTTGGCTGGAAAACGCCGTAGCCTGTCACACGGGCGGTGGATTCTGGGGAGAACGCATCACCAAGGCAGAAAAACGCGAGGGTTCGGTTGTTGTACGTCATTCGGTTCGGTCCTTGCCGCCACCCGCTGAAACCCGGCCGGTCAAGGTCCTGGCTGACTTCGAGGGTCAAGATTACGGCGATTGGTCGGTCGAGGGCGAAGCCTTCGGCAAAGGCCCAGCTCGGGGCACACTGCCAAATCAACAGGAAGTGAGTGGTTTCAGCGGCAAAGGGTTGGTGAACACATTTCTGGGCGGAGATCGTCCTCACGGGCGATTGGTGTCGCCACCGTTTGTGATCGAGCGACGATATATCACCTTCCTTATTGGAGGTGGTGGGCACGCCGGAAAGACATGCATGAACCTCTTGGTAAACGGCAAGGTGGTCCGCACGGCAACCGGCACGAATAACGAACGGCTCCAGTGGCAGAACTGGGACGTGCGGGAATTCGAGGGCAAGACGGCTCAGATTGAAATCGTGGACCAGGAATCCGGCGGCTGGGGACATATCAACGTGGACCAGATCGAACTTCGCGACACACCTCGTCCCGCCCCGGAAGGTCCGCTCGAAAACCAGCCGGATTTCGGCGAAATGGCCCTTCAGTTCTTCCTGCCGGAAGTCAGTGGAGAGCTTGGTGAATATGAGATCCTTGCAGCCACCAATTGGGGTGAGGATTTCAGCGCAGAGCGTGTGTGGCAACAACTTTCGCCAGTCAAAGATGACATCCCGACGGGCAAGAAGGCTCTCCACGAACGACTGCGAGGAGCGATCGGGTGTCGGGTGAAGATTCCCGCAGGAAAAACAGCCCGGTTAACCTTTGCCGTACTGTGGCACTTTCCCAATCGACCTGAGCGGGGAAACTACTACGCTGTGCGTTTTCCGACCATAGCTGACCTCGTCGCTTACCTGGAAGGCCAGTTGCCACGTCTGCGGAAACAGACCCATCTCTGGCACGACACGTGGTACAGCGCCACCCTGCCCCATTGGCTGCTCGATCGGCTTTTCTCAACGGTCGCCAATCTTGCCACAGGGACCTGCCAGTGGTGGGCCAATGGGCGGTTCTGGGCCTGGGAAGGCGTCGGCTGTTGCCACGGGACTTGCGCCCACGTGTGGAATTACGAGCACGCCCTTGCCCGGCTGTTCCCCAGACTGGAACGGTCCGTCCGCGAGATGCAGGATTTCAACCCGGAGGCCGGTTTTGACGAACAAACGGGCGCTGTGCGTTTCCGCGGCGAGGGTTGGAAAATGTGGGCTGGTGATTCCCAGGGCGGTACGATCCTTAAAGCTTACCGCGAGCACCAGTGCTCAACGGATGATAGTTTCCTCCGAAGAAACTGGCCCCGCATCAAGAAAGCCCTGGAATTCCTTTTTGCCCAGGATGGCGATCTCAATGGCCTTATCGAAGGCGAGCAGCACAACACTTACGACATCAATTTCTATGGTCCTAACACCATGGTGGGATCGCTCTATCTGGCGGCGTGTCGTGCCGGGGAAGAGATGGCCAAGGAACTAGGCGACGAAGAGTTCGTCGCTCGCTGTCGCAAAGTCTTCGAGGCTGGTCGCGAAGCCACCATGAAGGAGCTTTTCAACGGGGAGTATTTCATCCAGAAGGTTGATCTGAATCAGCATCCCAAGCATCAGTATGCGGATGGTTGTCTCTCGGATCAGCTTTTCGGTCAGGGTTGGGCTTACCAGGTCGGCCTGGGCTACATCTACCCGGAAGAAGCCGTCAAGTCGGCTCTGAAGGCGATTTGGGTGTACAACTGGGCGCCTGATGTCGGTCCGCAGAATGCGGCCCATCCGCCGCAACGGTGGTTTGCCCGCCCCGGTCAGGCCGGGCTTTTCACCTGCACCTGGCCAAAATCGAAGCATCTCGGCCCGGACAGTGTCCTCTACCGTGACGAGGTCTGGACGGGCATTGAGTATCAGGTGGCCGGTCACATGGTCTGGGAAGGCATGTTGCTCGAAGCCCTGGCGATCTGTCGTGGGGTTCACGAACGCTACCATCCCCGCAGCCACAACCCCTGGAACGAAGTGGAATGTGGCGACCATTACGCCCGGGCGCTGGCCAGCTATGGGGTGTTTCTGGCTCTGTGTGGGTTTGAATATCACGGGCCAAAAGGTCACATTGGATTCGCTCCCAAACTGAATGCCGAGGATTTTGCCGCGGCCTTCACCGTCGCTGAAGGTTGGGGACGATTCACGCAAAAACGTCACAGCGGCGTCCAGGATAACACACTCGAGTTGCTCTGGGGTCGCGTAAGGCTTAACAGCATCGCGCTCGAAGCCCCCGCTGACACGCCCGTGAAGGCGACCGTCCGGGTCACATCGCCGAATGGCGAAAAAGAGTTAGCCGTCTCTCGTGTCGAACAAACAGGGCGCCGCGTGTTGATCCACCTGGCGGAGGCACTCACTGTCGAGTCAGGCCAGACGATGGTCATCCACCTGGCCTGATCGAAACGGAGTGACATCGCCATTTACCGGAGAGGGTCAGTGGCCATGAGTTTCGCGACTGTTGTCAACTGCATGGATGGCCGGGCACAATTGCCCGTAATCACCTATCTTAAGACACGTTTCGGGGTTGATTACGTTGACAACATTACGGAATCTGGGCCGGACAGAATTCTTGCTAGACAGGATGATCCGGCGATAGTTGCGTCAATCCTTCGGAGGATCGAGTTCTCTGGAAGGAAGCATCGTTCGACAAAGCTCGCCGTCGTTGGCCATGCCGACTGCGGCGGCAATCCTGCTTCGCCGGAGGAACACGTACAACAGATCAGGTCTGCTGTGGCGTTTCTTCAGCAACAGTTTCCCAATATGACGGTCATCGGTTTGTGGCTGAATGAAGACTGGTCCGTGACAGAACTAGCAACTCAGGGCAATGCTTGATGACTCGTGAAGTCCACCCGTCGCGGAAGAGTCCCCAAGAGTCTTGTTATGTTTCACCAGATTAGGAGGATGTTATGAATCGCGTCTATTTTCTGCTCCTGGGAATTGCCGGGATCACGATGGGAACCCACGTCCTGGCGGAGACGACTTACACCTATCGAGATCTCTTAATGCAAATGCTCGACCCCCGCTCGCCAGCGGTCCTTCCTGCTGACGGAGAATACTGCAAGCAATGGTCAAGCTGGGACCGCGGCAGTCGTTATGACGAAGCAACCGGAAAATATCTGCAATGGGATGCCAACGGCGACGGTCATCACTTTATTCGTGAAGAAAATGGCATGGAAGTCCTGGCGGAGATGGAAGGGCCGGGTTGTATCTGGCGGATTTGGTCCGCTTTGGCCCAAGATGGGCGAGTGAAGATTTATCTTGACGGTTCCGATCAGCCGGCGGTTGATTTGCCGTTCAAGAAATACTTCACGGGGGATACACCTCCGTTTAACTATCCCCAACTTTCTTACCACCTCGAGGAACAAGGCTGCCGCGGCCAGAGTCTTTACCTGCCGATACCTTATCAGAAATCCTGCAAAATTGTGGCCGAGAAAGGCTGGGGAAGGTATTACCACTTTGTTTATCGGACATATCCTCAGGGCACCAAGGTTCCCACCTTCAGCGCCCAACTCGTAGCAGAACACGCCGAGTTGCTGGGAAAAATCAACCAGTTCTTCGCGGAGAAAATGGGCGAGCTGCCGCCAGTCTACGCGGGACAGGAACTGGAAACCCACGGCGGAGTCCTTGAACTTGGCCCCGAGGCAAAGGAAACACTCAACCTCACAGGCCCCAAAGCGATCGTAGCCATCCAGGGAAGGATCAAGTGTGGCGATCGGGCGGACGAAATGGCGGCCCTACGGCGGGTTGTCCTGCAAATCACCTGGGATGACCAGAATAAACCAGCCGTGTGGTGCCCCGTAGGCGACTTCTTCGGCACGGCCCCTGGCTGGAACAAATATAAGAGCTTTTTGACAGGCGTAACTGATGAAGGAGGTTACACCTACTGGTACATGCCTTTCGCCAAGAATGCCCAAATCGAGGTCCTTAATGAGGACAGCGTCACGCGACAGATTGAATACAAGATCACGGTCGCACCGCTCGATCGGCCATTCGATAATCTGGGCTATTTCCACTGCAAATGGCATCGCGACACATTCGAGGTTCCTGCCGACCGCTGGCCCGACTGGTCGCTCTTGCGAACAGAAGGACGGGGGCGGTACCTCGGCGTGATGCTCCACGTTTGGAACCCCCTGGGCGGTTGGTGGGGCGAAGGCGATGAGAAATTCTTCGTTGATGGGGAGAAATATCCCTCCACGTTTGGGACAGGGTCCGAGGACTACTTCGGTTATGCCTGGTGTGACCCACACCTCTTCCAGCGGGCCTATCACTGCCAGACGATGACGCAGAACAACAAAGGCCATCAATCTGTGTTCCGATGGCAACTTGTGGATAACGTCGCCTTCCACACGGGTTTCGACGGTTACATCGAAAAATACTACCGCACCGAAGAACGTGGAACTCAGTATGCCGTCACCGTGTGCTGGTATCTCGATCCGCAGGGGAAAGACCCCTATGATCCCGTACCCGTGGAGCAAAGGCACAATTACTATGAGAAGCGGCTGCTCAAAATCGCGGGTTTCAAGATCCTGAACGAAGCCCCGGGCAATTTAGAGGCCCAGGGGATGCAACATTTCCAGAGTGGGAAATGGAGCGACAACAATCATCTCTGGTGGACCGGTGCCAAACCGGGGGATGTGCTGGAACTGGGGTTTGACTGTCCAAAAGCTGGAAAACACCAGGTGGCCGTGATTCTGACAAAGGCCCGTGATTATGGGATTGTCCAGCTTAGCATCAATGGCCAAAAGGCCGGTGATCCCATCGACCTGTACAATCCGGAGGTCATCCGCACGGAACCGATCCCTCTCGGAACCTTTGATCTGAAGGAAGGAGAGAACGTCCTCCGGGTGGAAATTGTGGGGGCCAACGAGAAGGCCATCAAGGCCTACATGTTCGGCCTGGATGACGTGGTCTTGACGCCGGCCCGTTAATCCGACCGGCCTTACTGCATAGGCCTACAATGCAATGGGATCGCGATCTCCCACGGTCCCGATCGCCCATGCAGATGTCTGACTCAATGGTAGGGGCAATTCATAAATTGCCCCTACCGTCTCTGGACAACGAGTCCTCCGATGTTCGTGTGCGCTGGATACCGATTTGGCGATTTCTCACGCGGCGGCTCGATAGCTGTCCGCGTGTTCTTTTTGTGGAAGAGCAATGCCCCGGTGCAATCCCGGTTTCCACGCCCTGACAATGACCCAACCATAAACAGGCAGGGTGGCGGCCACGGCGAAAGCCAACCCCATCCCTGCTCCGGAAAGTCCATAGGCTGTTGCTAACGGCGGGATCAACGCCAGCATGATGCCAAGCGTAACCCCGCGTATCACGACGTGTGAATGAAAACGCAGCACCGACGTCACACCCCGACCAAGCGGGCCTGTCAGATACATAAGACATACGGCGATTGCCAACCAACGGGTTGCCGGCAAGTCATCAAGAAGTCGTGGGGAGAAAATCCAGGCCAGGAGTGTCCTGCCCGGTTCCGTCAAAAGGAGGACTAACGGAATGACGCCCAAAAGCACCGTCATGCCGATAAACCGCGCCAGCAGCTTGACGAAACTGCCAAACTGGTTGGACTGGTAGTATCGCGTCAACCGCGGCGCCAGGGCATTTCCCATGGCCTGTACAAAGATCATTCCGGCAGCAGCAAACTGAAGTAAGGTCGCAAAAATGGCCAGGGACTCTCGCCCCAAGATCGAATCCACAAGATAACGCGGGAGATTGGTCGTGAGATTGATTTCGATGGCGACGATTCCCAAAGGAACGCTCAACCAGATTAACGACACCCACGTCTGCCGCGGACGGACCAAGCACAGCTCCTCGACAGTCGGAGCATTCACTGGAATCGCCGTCTGTTCAAATCCAGCGATAAGCCGTTTTGCGTTTCGATGACTCCAAAACAAGTAGATCAACGCGGCCATCAATGAATCGAATGAAGCAGCGACAATGAGGCCATGTCCCAGGACCAGGGCAATCATCATAACGAGCACACCGCCCACGTACCGCACGATCATTCCCTGGCCGATGCGGTCCATGCGTTCTTCTCGTTGAAGAAGACCGTAGCAAATATCGGAAAGCGAGTCGAAAGCCCTCCCCACGGCGACAACCAGAAGGAGCGCTAACGTTCCCCCCAAGCCATATGAGACGCTGCCAAATCCAAGCAGCGCCACAAGCGCCAGGATAGTCAAGAAGAAACGCACCGAATAGTAATCTTGAAACAGATACTCCCGGCGAACGTCACAAATCAGCAGCGGCCGTAATCCAAGCTCCGAAAAGGTAAACGCAGAGCTGCACAGGGAGGTGGTGATGACCCAAAGCCCTGCTGCCTCAAGTCCGCCCCATTTGACGATGACAACGAGTAACAACAACCGCGAGACAGCGTGTACGATATTTCCCAGAAACGTCCAGAAAAAATTGTGCGAAAGGCGAAGCGGGGGCAAAGTCTTTGATCGCGGCGCAACAAATGCATCATAGCCCTTTGGACAGGCGGCTCTTTCTCGTTCGGTCAAATCTTGAGAGCTGGTCAACATGATTGTGCATTCGTGTGTTGCCAACGCCGTGATTTCGGAATCAACGCTCGGTCTCGCTCCTGCTGACCACACTATCGGCCAACGTTTGGCGGCTGTGAACAAAATGCGGCCCTGCCAGGTTGTGGCCTCCGATTGGCACATTTTGAGCGGGCGTAACGGGTTGTGACGTGTAGCCGTATTGCCGCGCCTTCCACCCCGCGAGGAACCAACACAGGGCCTTTTGGAAATTGGTCAAATGCGATTGCCAGTCTGTGTCCGGTCGGATCGTGATCTGGCGCTGCATCCGCACGCGGTTACCGGCCACGACGTGGCCAGGTTCGAGCGGTTTGTGAGTTGTCAACATATTCAACCACGGTTGAGCAGAGATATTCAGAAAAGAAGCCAGTTTCAGCGACACCTGAAGGGTCTCGCTGGTAAAGTCTTCATATCGCAGGAAGAGTGTTCGCCCCAGGTCATGCCGTGAGCAGACTTTCTCTGAGACTGAGTTAACAAACAACCACACGAGGGCGCTCTTCCAAACAGGCCGTGGATATAGGTCATGGGCCACGCCCGCCCGTTCATCCCGTCGAAAGCTCTTGCGTTGTGACCAGACAAATCCCCGAAGGTCACGAACGAGATGGACTAGGTAAAGATCGATCAGGGCCAATTGTTGATCCATCATCGTTACAGCCAGGCCGCGTGCAGGGTTTTTGGATGAATCGATGAGAATCGGCTTTCCGCTGACTTCAGCGATCGCCCGATACAGGGCAACCGTCCATTGGGCGTAGGCCAAGAACTGACCGGGGCCTTCGCCCGACAGAGGGAGATTCTCAGGCCGTTCACTCCGGAGCATTCTCCAGAATGTGCTCCTCTTGTTCTCGACCAATGATCGTAGCCGTTCGTATTCCTCGGCCCGAGCGCCTGTCAGCTTCTCCCAAACGCTGCGGACATCGGCCCAAAAGGCACATTCGGGAACCCGCTGGCCACAGGAGCAATACTCACCGCCGATCCAACCTCTGTTGACGACATTGCACAACTCGCCAGCGCACTGAATTTTCGGATGCTGTCCGAGAAACAAATCCAGGACCGTTGATCCACTCCGCCCGGTTCCCATCACGAAAACGACGCGGGGATATCGAACAGTGGTTTCGGGAGATGTCGTTTGATTCTTCATAAGTTCGGCTCACACTTCTATCGCACAATTATTCCGATCTGAATGGTCTGACATTGTTGATGGTTCGATTGGATAGCCCTTTGCAAAGTAACGAAAACTGACTGTTTGGATTCCTCAGAAGGTATTGCCCAGTGTCTTCACGTGCGACTCAAAAAATACTTGGCCTACGCAGCACGGCGAGCAAACTCCGGAGGCGAAGTTTGGGATTGCCCGTAACCAGGCACATGACGCCTCAATTCCACAATCACGCGCGCGGGATCGGAATCAGCCCATTCCCGCAATTGTTCAATCGCACGTACCAGGTTGGCTCTTTCTATTCGCGAACCGAGAGCGATTCGGATTTTCTTGTGGCGCGTGGGGACAGTTCGTTCACCGGTGGCCTGGAGTTCCTCAAAAAGCTTTTCACCCGGGCGCAGCCCCGTGAAACGGATTTCGATATCTCGGCCGACCTCCAGGCCGGACAGACGGATCATATCCGCCGCCAGATCAACAATCCTGACAGGATCACCCATGTCGAGAACCATGATCTGTCCGCTTTCCCCAATCACGCCTGCCTGAATCACGAGGCCGGCTGCTTCCGGAATCGTCATGAAAAACCGCTCCATGCGGGGATCCGTGACCGTCACCGGGCCACCTTCGGCAATCTGTTGACGAAAGATCTGGACCACGCTCCCCGCAGAATCCAGCACATTCCCAAAGCGGACAGTAACTAACCGGCAAGATGAAACCTCCGTCATCGATTGAACATACATCTCAGCCAGTCGCTTGCAGGCCCCCATCACACTGGTGGGATTGACGGCCTTATCTGTGGAAATCATCACGAACGACTCAGCCTGAAACCTGTCCGCCAGATCGGCTACGTTCTTTGTGGCGAGAACGATGTTCTTGAAGGCTTCGCCCGGATGGGATTCCATGAGCGGAACATGCTTGTACGCTGCGGCATGAAAGACGACATCGGGTTGGTATTCACGAAAAATGCTTTCCATTCGCGGAAGGTCCAGCACATCGGCGAGGACAACGGCCAGATAAGGCGACGCCTTCCGCGTCGCAGATAATCTCCTTTGGATTTCTCTCAATTCGCGATCCAAGAAAAACTGACCGGTCTCACTGCGATCGAGAAGAACAAGGCATTTCGGCGAGAAACGCAACAACTGCCGGGCGATTTCGGACCCAATGCTCCCGGCACTTCCCGTCACAAGGAGTGTGCGGCCTTCCAGCCACTGGCGGATATTGTCCCATTCCAACGTCACAGGTTCCCGACGGAGGAGGTCTTCAATCGCAATCGGGCGGGGCTGGATGGCAATCTTGCCCGAGAGCAATTGCTCGTAACTTGGCAAAACCTTGACATCGATGGATGCCGGCCGTGTCTCGTCCATCAATTTGCGGACTTCCTTCCCCGTCAAAGCGCCCCCGGCCAAGAGAATCTGTTTGACGCCAAGCCGTTTGGCCATTTCGCAGGCTTGATCAAAAGTCCCCACAACGGGGATACCTCCAATCCTGTTGCCCAAGCGACGGCTGTCCCGATCCAAAAATCCCACCACGCGATGCCGATTAGCGTGATAGCGATTAATCGCCCGGAGCAGCTCTTCGCCGGCTTCGTCAGCACCGGCAATAAGAACCGGTGATGCGTTCGTGAAGAAATTATGCCAACTGCGGTCAGAAACAGCGCGGATTAAGGCCCGGCACCCCCCCAGAACCAGCAGGGTTGTTCCCCAGTCGATCAGAAGGATTCCCCGGGGGATCATGCGTGGCGGCAGCAGAAATCGGTCAACAACTGCCACAGCAACGAGGGCAACCGTGGTCGCCTCGACAAGGAGCAGAAGATCGGAGAACGTTAAGAACCGTCCCCAGCTACGGTGGATACGAAAACTGAGAAAAACCAGCAACTTAATGCCACAGATGTAGGGCGCCGTGTGGAGAAACCATCTGTTGATCCACAACCAGGTGTCTCCATCAAATCGCACGTAGTAACTGGCGAAATAGCTAACCAGAAAAACGAGTCCTAACCAGCTCAGCCCCAACACATCACGCAGCGCAACAGGCCACCACGCGCGGGTCACGACTTTGGAAAAAAACACGCATCTCAGCCAGTCCGCATTTAGCCCCAGGTGGCTTCGGAGAAAGAAACCCAATCTCTGAAAGGTGTTGGTCGGATCCGAAGAGGGTTTCGTATCCAAAACAGCCGATCTACCGATCTCGCTGATGGATTGGGAATTCGTGGTGTCAGATTTGTGTTGAGGTGTTTTGTCCGCACAGACGACACGAAGCGCAGGGACCTCGTTGACATCCTTTGATCGGTCTCTGCGACCCGGCGGCGATGGTTGCGAGATTTTCCTATCTCTCCTAAGTTCCACGCTAACCTCCATGTCAGGTGGTCATTCCAGGTAGCCCTGCCGGAGAGAATGAATACCCGATAGCGGGGTACCGTGACAAGACCGTTTATTTATTCAGCAACTCCAGAAACTCAACGAAATCGGAGTGCTTCCATCGACGTCCTGTAGGGGCAATTCATAAATCGCCCTTATGGTTTTCGGACGACGGGCGATCCGATCTTGTCGCGGGGTCATTGACTTATCGCAAAATCACCCTAGAACATCGTTGTGCGAGTCTCGGTTAAGTACCGAAAATCGATGGAGGCTGTGCCAATGCTCTCATCGATTGGGCGCAGGGTTCCCCATGGGCGCAAGCTCTGCCATTCGCCAGTCTCGTTTCTCGTCTTCCATCTTCATTTTTTTCTGGTAAAGGTTGTGGAGCCGAGTCTGAAGAGAGCGATGCCCCGGGCGCCGCTGCAAACACCAGCGAACATGCTCTTCAGCCTCAGCGAAGCGTCCCATTTCTTCCAGCCGAAGGGACAAATAATGGTGTGCCCGGTAGTCGAGCGGATCACATCGGACGGCCTGTTCTGCACACTGGAGAGCCTGTTCACGGTCTTCACCGTCAAGATAAAGAAAATGCAGTTCCAGCCACAATTCTGCGCGTTTCGAAGGTGCACTGTTGTCATCGCGGAGTTGGCCCGTAAGGGCCACTGTGTATGCCCGCCGAAGTGGTTCGAGCAATTCCGGCGTGTAGCGCTTGCGATATTGACGATACATGTACCGCAGGATTTCGAGGTCCGGCTCAAACGTCTCAATCAGGAATGTGATTTCCTGCCCAATTTGATCCGGCGGGACGTGCCCCATCAGACGCTCGATTAACCGATACTGATAGAATCGCCCGCACTGGAACGCCTGCCGCCAGAGGCGCATGGCCTCGTCCTGTGATCCCATCAGGGCACACTCGGCCCCGACGCGAAAGAGCAATTCACCGTCGCAGGGCCGCACGACAAGGGACTGACGGAACCACGCGATGACGTCTTCTTCCCGACCACCGTCCAGAAAGCTGAGCTGACCCAGAATGAAATAGGCTTCTCCCAACAATGGGCATAATCGCACGGCTGAAAGGGCCTCCTGTCTGGCCCATTGCAGGAGCTTGATATGCTCTCCGATCGCAACCTGCAACCACTGGTTAAGTTCCTCCTGAGATGAAAACCCCGAAGTCATAACAGCATCGCGGATCTGAGACAGAGGCATCGGGTTAGGGCTTTGCTCTTGCACAAGATGAAAGAGTCGGAGGCAGGCCTTCGCCAAACGCAAATGTGGCTCCGCGCGTCCCGGATCGTGTTTAATAACGGTCGCGAGGAGGGTGATCATTTCCTGTTCTTTGTCCACCAGGACGGAGAAAGTCTCGCAGTCTTCCTGTGGTAATGGCATAGCCTCACTGAGGGAATCAGCACCAGCCAAAGAGTCTTCAGTTTGGACGGCAGGATCTGCTGTCGTCTGGGATAGATTCTCGTCCACGGCAGTTTGAGTGGCCGGCCGCTGTGTATCGCTCCAATCGGCAGTTTGATAGAGACTGAGGTAGCGATGCCACGAGAACTCACCCACACCTGACGAAACGGCCCTCTGGACGGCCGGGATTTCCCACAATCCACAAAGCAGCAATCCCAAAACGGGAATTGCCCAGGGGACCAAGGACCCGGATGGTTGGGCAGCACATTGCACTCTGGATACGACGTCATCCTTCCGAATCGCCGAGGGGGCTAGCTGGTGAAGCCGGGCAAGACAACCAAAGAGAATTGCAACCATGGCTGCCAGACTGGGAACATACCAGACATAATCCACCAGACCGTGAAAGGCAAAGGCCGCCAGTCCTGCGGCCACAATTCCCGTTGCCGTCCGATGGCGAGTTGTCGGCGCAAAGTGCCATGCCCGCCAGGTCCAGATGACCAACGCCCCACATGCCAAAGCAAGGAGGATTCCGCCCGGCAGTCCTGTTTCGAGAAGCACCTGCAAGTAGCCATTTTCGGCGTGTGTGTAATAGAGGGGGCTGGAGCGTGCGGTCTGATAAAGGGGATGAACGGCCGGAAAACTACCGCAGCCGCTGCCTGTTGCGAGAAAATCCTGAGCCGCCCGCCATGTGTTTCGCCACACTGTCCTCCTGGCATCGCCCCGGTCGAGTTGTTCCCAGGAAAGTTGCATGACCCCTTCCCATCGTCGCGCAATCGTATCGGTTCCCACAATCAGAATCGCCGCTACCAAGAAGGCAAGGCCCAATACGAATGCCCCGATCCAGCGCGTCTTTAACCAGCCTGTGCGGAACAAAGTGACACCGCCGATCAATAGCGCGACAACGGCTGCCAGCGTTCCCCCTCGCGACTGCGTCAGAAGCAAGGCAAGCAGAACCACCGGCAATGTGAGCCATTTCAGGTACCGAAGACCGTTGTCACTCGCACAAGCTCTATCATTCACTGATTCCACACCTGTGTTCCGGCGCGTTTTACCAGAGCGCCGGTTGGCCAAGTACCACCACAGGAGTGGCCCCGCTGAAAGTGCTACAAGACTTGCGAAATGGTTGCGATTCGTGAAACTGGCCTTCACGGCATCGCTCGTCTTGGCAAAGGGATGCGCGTACAACCACAGGAACTTGTTGTTGCTAAAGAGGTACTGCAACAGTCCCACAATCGAAATCCCAATGACGATTGGCACGAACCAGCGGAGGACCTTTTCCACATCGTCGATATTCTCAATTCGTTGAACCGTATAGAAGAAGATGAGGGAGTAAGCCAGCCAAAGCGACAGTGCAACCCGCGTTTCCTCCGGCGCCACACTCAGGTAGTGCCAGCCGCCAAGGAGGCTGGCTGTTGTCCCGTGGCTCCAGGCGGGCAGGATATGCTCCAGTTGGGGAGAGAGAAACGAAAGCCACGCTTGCGGCAGTGGGATGATCTGAATGAGGGGAATGCTAGCACCGCCCAGAATCAACCATCCGGCACTGGTGCGGCGGATTCGACCTTGCTGGCGAATGATCCGATCTACGACGATGAGTCCCGCAGCCAGTAGTCCACTCAACATGAGGGCCGCATAACCCCACGGATGGCGGCCGCCAAAGAAAAGCAGACTTATGCCGAGTCCGACCAACAAGATTCCGTCGGACAATCGTTCCCAAACCACGGTTTGCTTCTGAGAGTGCTTGCTCGCCATTCGCCTGGGACCTGGGGCCTCCCGAGAACGTTGCTGCTCTATGCCACCTTTCGTGGGGTAATCCGTTTTACGGAACGTTCTTCTGACGGCGTCATGTGTTCTTCATCCTGTTCCGTCACATCGGTAGCCGCTTTCGTCCTGGTCGATTCATGGCCATAATAGTCACCCCCATAACCGGTGTAGTCTTTCTCATGCTGACTGCCAACGCGGTTTATCACCAAACCCAGCAACGGGATCTTGAGGATGGCCAGGTACTCGGCCGCCCGAAGCACGGCACGCCGTTTGTTCTTCTCTGGCTGGAGGACGAGGACCACGCCGTGGGCTTGTCGTCCCCAAATCGCCGTATCACTGGCAAGCGGGGCAGGAGGACTGTCAATAATGATTTGCTCATACCGCGTTCCCACCCACCGCAGCAGTTCCGTTAATCGCGGACCAGAGAGAAGCTCTGCCGGATTCGCAGGACGACTACCGCAGGGGAGCGCGTCCAAATTCGGTACCATGTCAACTCGCAGCCGAGACGCAAGGCTCTCCTCAACGGGCGTTGTGTCCCGCAGAACTTCGCTCAGTCCCGGCTGCCCCTTCAGGCCGAGCAATGTCGTCAGGCCGGGACGCCGCATATCCCCATCGATAAGCAAGGTCCGCTTTCCAGCTTGCGCGAAGGCCACCGCCAGATTTGCAGCCACGGTGGACTTTCCGTCGCCCGGTTGGGTACTCGTAATGACAACGGATTCCGTCGGGACATCGCTGAGGGCCAGGGCCGTTCGGAGTGTTCGGAAGGCCTCACTGGTAGCGCTTTCCGGGTCAGCCGCCACTTCCACCGCGGCGATTCCGTCGCCCTCGCGGGCCGGCATTTCACGCACAACGGACAGCACCGGAGCGCGGAGTTGCCACTGCATCTCCTCGACACTCCGGAATCGATCATCGAGGACATCCATGACGTACACCGCCATGAAACCGAGTATCATACCCCCGAGGAGAACCATAAGAATCACACGCAAGAGATTGGGCGACACTGGTGTTGGATTGGGCACCGGATCCGTCACCAGGGCTGCCCGAAGATCGCCCGTTAAATCCATGCTGGTGATCCGGCGGACCAACCCGCTGTAAAGCTCGCGAAGACCCGCGATATCATTTTTCAGCATTTCCATCTGAGCTAATCCGCCGGCAAGGGTCGCAGCCTGCTGACGAGCGTTCTCGTACTGAATCTGAAGTGCATATTCCTTTTGCAGGCTTTCCTGGAGTTTGTGTCGCAGCGCCCCAAGAAGAATGTCGGCCAACTCGGAGCTTTCCAAACCCGCCAGCCGTGTTTCGATTCGCCGCCGATAGTTGTGGAGATAGTCTTCGGTGGTTGCAATCCGTTGCCGCAGCATCTGAAGGCGGGGATGATTGTTCCCCAGATAGTCCTGCAACCGAGCCAACTCGACACGATCCTCAAGAAGCTGCTTTTCAAGGTTAGCCCGGGTCAGACTTTCTTCTCGGTCAAAGCCAAGGATTCCCAGGAGGAGCTGCTGACCAACACTGTCCGAACCGTTGAGAAGGTATTGCCGAACATCCTGCCCCTGCCGAAGGGCAGCCTCGATAACCTGCAGCGTGGCCTCGATATCGACCCGATTTTTCTGGGCCTCCACCAGTGCTGAATTGAAGCCTCTTGCCCGTTCCACCAGGGGATGGATGGCCTGAGAATTGGTCCCGCCATCCAAGGCCCCGATTTCCTGACTGAGTTGCTGGAGGGCCTGCTCTTTCTCGCTCAATTGCGCGGCAATCTGGTCTTTTTCTGTGTTGAGGACCTGGACGATCTCCGCCGCCGTACCCTCCGTTGTGCTTTTCATGAACTCCAAATAGGACTGGACAAGGGCGTTGACAACCCGGGCTGCTACCTGGGGGTCGCGCGATCTGTACTCAACGGTGATGATGTTACTTCGTCCCAAAGACGATGCCGTCACGCCAGCCCGAAGCTGGGCAGCCCATTGCTCGGGTCTGTCCGGATTGAGATCAACAATGCAATCTTCTCGCGTCAGATGCCGGATCGCCCCTTCGAGAACTTTCTGGCTCGTCATGAGGTTGACGAACGTGGGCATCAGTGTGTTGTCGCGACTGCTCTGTGATTGGATACTCGTGGAGAGGGGATTGTCGCCCGTTTGGAGAATCAGAACCTCTGCTTTGGAAGCGTAATACCGCGTGGCTGTGGCGTAATACAACGCCCCGAGAATGCCCGTTGCCAAGAGTGTCGTCACGACAATGTGCCAGCGGCGCCGAACAGCAGCAATGAACTGTACAGCGACCTGAAGCACATGCGTCGTCGAATCGGGAGCCACAGACGTGCCAAAACCAAAATCGTTCATGCGACGGATAATCTTATTACCGCTGATCCATCAAGGTTCGATACCGACAAAGACGCAGCCCCACTTACGTCAATTCAGAGGGATCGACCCACCCAGGTGCACAAATCCCTTCAGCAGACTGTAAAGGAACGTTCCCGGCGTCTCCTCCACCGTAATGACGTCTCCCGGTGCGATCCTGACATTCTCTTCTGCATTGCGCTTGATCGCGTTGAGCTTCGCCTTGATCACGATCGGCTCTTCTCGCCCCGGTACATGGCGCAGGATCCAGACGTCGTCGGCCAACGGGTTATCTCGCCCCCCAGCCATCGCCAGGGCATCAAGCAAACGGACTTCCTGATTGCGTGGAAGCTCATACATGCCGGGCTTTGTTACCAGACCGTCCACAAAAATCGGATCGGCCTTCTGTTCAGGCACATAGACCACGTCACCGTCGTGCAATTCGTACCGAAGCTCCGAGGCTGGCAAACGGCTGGCGGAAACAAGATCAATCCGCACGGTATTTGGCGACGATGTCGGTTCTTCCCAAGAGGTTAACCGTCCCTCGACCTCTTTATCCTCCGATGGAGTCTCGCCTGGCAGATTCACCCCACCCGCCATCCCACCGTGTCGGATTTCCACCACAGGCTGGGCCTCTTTCTTCAATCCGCCTGCCTCCACGAGGGCTGACAATAAGTCTGCCTGTACCGCAGGGATCTCATAAACCCCCGGCTTCTCGACGGCACCGGTGACGGTCACGCGATACATCCGCTGCTCTTTTCGCACAATGGTTACAAACGGCCGCCGGTACACATCCCTCGCAATCGCCGTCTCGCCGACACGTTTTTCCGCTTCTGAAAGGCGAAGTCCCCCCACGGAGACTGGCCCAATATCCGGTACGACAATCAAGCCATGATCATCGACCCGGCAAATAACCGGGATCACCTTCGTGTCCAGGTCTGTGTTGATCGTAACCTCGAGAACATCGCCAGGAGAAATGACATCACCGGGATTCCGCTGGGCGACGAATTGAGACAAGGGGATTTCTCGTAAGTCTTCTACCACGGGGGCCTGATATTCCACAGGTAAGCGTGTTGCCCGATAGATATTCCTCCCGCCGCAGCCAACAAGAATACAACACAGCGTCCCCAGGGCGAGCATAGCGGGGCGAAGCATCCAAGCCATAGGTGGCATCGGTTGGGGGGAAGTGTTACCCAGGCCAAATACGCCACGGTTTGGATGCGCATCCGCCAACTGTGATGCAAACGGACAAGTCATGAATATTCCGTCAGTTTGTTCTAAGACCTTCTCAATGTTTGCTCAGGCCAAACGGGGACAAACGGCTCCCGCCGTTGTTCAGGCTTCTCGTGTCCCAATGGGAAGCGCTAAATAGCGGAAAGCTGTCGATTGGTCAACATCAAAAAGACGGGGACGCGGCCAGGCAGCTCGATCTCCCACTGGCCACAGTTCACATCGCAGCGCTTAACTGTGGTACATATTCTCTTTGCCATTCCAGACAAAATCTCCGTGTCTATGGCTGCCTCGCAATCCAGCCGTGAATCTGGGCAATTCCTAAAAAACCAACGGAGATGATGAAGCGTAAGAAATGAAAAGTAGCCATTGGGTTATGGACACCGGGAATGACGAAGATATAATCTGATCAGAGTCTTCTCCTCTGATCCTGCTTCCGTTGTTCGCGGGTTGTGCGTTGTCTTGGTTTATTTTTTGGGAGGTCACACTTGCTCACCGAACAACAGGTCGCCAAGAGTTGGTACTCGTTGTTCTCTAAAGGGCCTATCAACCAGAAGACGATCGAACGAGCAGAGTCTCTGTTGCGCCACCTTCGGCCCGAAAGTCCCTTGCACTACCGGCTTTCTAAAGAGCTGGAAGAGATTCGTTCTCGGGTCCTGCAAAACGCCAGGGCATAGCGCATCAGCACGTTTCGCACAAAGAATGCGTCTCGTGACCTAAGTCGTTTCCTGTAAAGCAGTTGCGGCTTGGGTGCGCGTCTTGCTCTATTGGGAACCATGTTCCCCGATAAGGGACATTGGAACATCTGGGGGCGTTTGCCTTTTGAGTCTTTCGACGCCCAATCCGCTGCAGGAGACGTCTTAGGTTGAAGCCGCTCCGGTCCGCGATAGGCACCGGCCGATTTGGCGAACGGCTTGTTTCAGCCGATGTTCGTTCTCGACCAGGGCCAATCGCAGGAAGCCCTCTCCTGCCGGACCGAACCCGCCGCCAGGGCTGACGGCGACGTCGGCTTCTTTCAAGAGTTTCATGGCAAAATCAAAAGAACTCATTTGGCTGGACCACGGTTCCGGGATTTTCGCCCAGACGAACATGGTTGCTTTCGGTCGTTGGATCGGCCAACCAAGGCGTTCTAACCCTTCGCACAAGACGTCCCGCCGTCGCTGGTATTCCTTTGCCTGGGCCTCAACGGCAGCATCCGTATGCCGAAGTGCAACAATGGCCGCGATTTGGATAGGCCGAAACATCCCGTAGTCGTAGTAAGTCTTGACGGTGGCCAGGGCACGAATGATTTCGGCATTTCCAGAACAAAACCCCACCCGCCACCCGGCCATGTTGTATCCCTTGCTCATTGTCGTCAATTCGACGGCAACATCAAAGGCACCGGGAACAGCCAGGAGGCTCGGCGTTCGATAGCCGTCAAACGTCACATCGGCATAGGCCAGATCACTCACGATGAGAAAACCAAACTTTTTGGCAAGCTTGACCAAATCGTGATAGAACTCCGGCTCGACAACGGTTGTTGTCGGATTGTGGGGGAAGTTGACAACCACCAGCTTTGGCCGTGGGAACAAGTTGCGACAGGTAAACTCCAGATGCGACAAATAACGCTCCGGTTGTGTGACGTCGAGGCTGATCACATTGCCGCCGGCCAGGATGACCGCGTAAACGTGTGGGGGATACGAGGGAGCAGGGACGATGGCGGTATCACCTGATCCCAATAATGCTAGACATAAATGACTAAATCCGTCTTTCGAGCCAAGGCAGACGATGATCTCCGACTCAGGGTCCAATCGAACTCCGTACTGCTTAAAGTACTTGGCCGCCACCTCCCGCCGGAGGTTCAGAATCCCCCGGGACTCGGTGTAACCGTGGTTGTCGGGGTCCCGGGCAGCCGCTGCCAGTTTTTCGATCACGATATCTTCGGGCGGGTCGCTGGGGTTACCCATTCCCAAGTCAATCACGTCGGCCCCGGCTCGCCGTTTCTGGTAAAGCAAGCGGTTAATCCGGGCAAACAGATACGGCGGTAACCGATTCACCCGATCAGCTACCGGGATACGAAAACCCTGACCCGTTTCTGTTGGCTCAACCGGTCCACGAACTTCTGTTTTCCGCTCAGACTCATTCATGTCAAGTGGTTTCTGGCAAACAAAATATTTACACGAAAACGATACATCGATTTTACAACATGGTCGCGCTGCAGCGATCAAGACTTCCTCATTTTGATAAGTTTACCCGGCGGCGTCTCATCCGGAAAAGGGCAAGTATTTTTCCTACGACTGTTTTTCGACTCGAAAAGTTCGCTTCTCTTTCCCACGCCTGAGTTTCTCATGTGATGGCATGTCGTCTTGATTTTTCATTTACCCCCCCAAATTGTGAGCTATTTTTGAATGACGGCGGTGCCGCAAATGGCACTGCAGCCAGGTAACCGACATACCCTCAGTCGATTCCCACCCATGTATTCTCACCAACATTGAATGAATGTGCCCTCCGTATTGGACCAGGTGAGACCAACCTATGGATGCTTACGTCAGTGACGATATGTACCAGGAGATGTTGGCCGATTTTCTCGATGAATCGAGCCAGCTCCTCGACCGCCTGAATGAGAATCTCTTGTCCCTCGACGAGTGGATCAAGGATCATCCACCGGGTTCGGGGCATCAGTTCGACGGAGAGATTTTGAACGAGATGTTCCGCGCGGCGCACAGTCTCAAGGGACTGTCCGCCATGCTCAACCTGACCAATATCAATCAACTGACACACAAACTGGAGAACCTTTTTGATGCTGTTCGTAAAGGGGAGCTGGTTGTCGAACAAGGTTCTGTGGACTTAATGTTTCAGGCCAGCGACCGCCTGCGGGCCATGGTGGACCTCTTGCGGAGCCAGAACTCCGACGCCATTGATGCCCACGACATTGTGACGGCTATTGCCGCCATGTTGGAAGGCCGCCACGGCACCCCGTCGGTTGCTGAGAGCCGCGCTGTCGAAGCCCTTTCGAAAGCCGAAACGGCTCTGGCGGAGGTCCTGAAGGGTTCAAACGAGGCTTCCTCATCGAACACCGGCAGTTCGTCTTCAGACGATGAATCACAATTTTTGCAGGAAGCCGCCGCGAGGTTTCAAAACGTCCGGGATGAGGCTGATTTTTCCTCGCCTTACGTTGCGCTGTTCGTCGACGAGTTAGCTCAGGGCTTGGACACTCTCACGGAAGCCCTTCTGGAAGCAGAGGGAGCAGGCACATCCGCGCAACTTGAGAGCCTTCTTTGCACGGCTCACCGGATCAAGGGGTCAGCGGCTTCGGTTGGATTTCACCGTGTCTCGAAGCTTGCCCACCTGGTGGAAGACATCCTTCAAGGCCTGCGCGAATCAGGACGCCCTTTGACACCCGACCTCAACGACGTGCTGCTCAAGTGTACCGATGGATTACGTTCTTTTTTGGAGCAGTTGCGACAGGGCCAATCCCGGTGCGAGATCGACTTTGTGGGCCTTGCCGCCCGGCTTCTGGCCTGTGCCACAGCTCTGGATCACCCCGTTGCGGAATCACCCTCACAGAAGCCCCTGCAGGAAGGCGCCGAGAAAACCGAGACATGGCCGAGTGCCGTGCTGCTCCAAAAGGTTCACGAATTATCCCTTCATTCGGCCCTTGTGGGTCGAGTCGAACTACAGCCCCGTCTGGATTTAAGTGGGTTGAAAGCTCGGCTGATTTACGAAAAGCTCTGTCATTTGGGAAACGTGGCCTTGTTCTCACCACCGCCAGAGCAACTTGAGCAAATTGAGAAAGTCGAAACAGTCGAGTTCATCCTGGAAACGACGCAACCCGAAGATGTGATCACCCGGGGACTTCGGGTCGGTGGGGTCAAAAACATCCTTTTGCAGGTCGTTTCCGAGAACAAAGCGCCATCCCGAGCATCGGAAACCCCATCTCAGATGGGTGAGAAAAAAGGCCCGACCGATTCCCACCCAGAAAAGTCGGCCAACGATGGATCTGGCAATCAAGAGAAAAGCCGGCCACCGGCTGAAGCTGCTAAGGCCGTCGAGACGTTACGGGTGGATATCGAACGTCTCGATGACCTTATGAATCTTGCTGGGCAACTTGTGATCACGAGGGCAAGACTGACAGAGTTGACTGACAAACTCAAGTTCCACTTTCACGGCAACCGGGCGTCTCAGGTCCTAAGCGGAATTCGTGACTTATTCGCTCGGATGACGGCTCAGTCTTCACTCGGGGGTTCATCAGGAGGAACCAGCCGCTTTGACAGCATGCTCGTCGATCGTTTTGAAAAGGAGTTCGAGACACTCGCACATGAACTGCAAACCCTGGCAGAGGCTCGCAGCGCCGTGAATTACCTGGCGGAGGCCGTCCACCAATTGGAACGGGTGACCGACGGCATCCAACGGGCCGTCATGGAAACGCGCATGGTCCCCATTGGCCCCTTGTTCAATCGTTTTAAGCGCGTCGTTCGGGATGTCACACGATTGAATGGCAAGAACATCCAGTTGGTGATCAATGGAGAGAAAACAGAGCTTGACAAACGCATGATCGATGAGCTTGGGGACCCGCTCATTCACCTGGTTCGAAATGCTGCCGACCACGGCATCGAAGTCCCTGAGGTTCGCCGTCAAATGGGCAAACCCGAACAGGGGACGATCACTCTAAACGCTTACCACCGTGGAAACTCGATTGTCATCCAGGTGAGCGACGACGGGAAGGGCCTTGATACTGAGCGAATCCTGAAGAAGGCCCTGGATCGCAACCTGATCACGCCCACCCAGGCCGAGCGGATGTCGCGACAGGAGATTTTCCAGCTCATTTTCCTCCCCGGGCTTAGCACGGCAGAAAAAGTCACAGAAGTCTCGGGCCGCGGGATGGGTATGGATATCGTCAAGGCCAAGATTGAGGAACTGAGCGGCACCATTGATCTTGATAGCACCCCCGGCGTTGGTACGACCGTCACGATCAAATTACCGTTGACTCTCGCCATTCTGCCGAGCCTCCTGGTCCAGGTGGATGGCGATGTTTTTGCCATGCCTATCGAAGCTGTCAACGAAATCGTCGCCGTTCGTTCGGAGCACCTTCTGACGGTTCATGGACTGCGGACGGCGAGAATCCGGGAGCGCGTGATCTCGGTCGTCGAATTGCCCGAAATCTTCGGCGGCATGTTCTATCGGTCAGGTGCAGAGAATGAAGAGCGACGGGAAACGACCTTCGTCATTCTCGGCGACACTGATCACGAAATCGGCCTGGTCGTCGATCAGGTCCTGGGCGAAGAGGACGTGGTCATCAAGTCCATTGCTGAGAATTACCACAATATCCCGGGAATCGCCGGAGCGAGTATTCTCGGCAATGGACGTGTTTCGCTCATCCTCGATGTGACGACCATCATGGGAATGGTCGCACGTCGTACCGGTAACCATGCTGCATAACACTGATTCTGGTACTAGGTCCCCGAATGAGGCATCGCGAACACTATCGAAGGACAACATGGAATCGGACAGAACAAGACTGACTGAGAACGGTAGCAACTGTTGTAACAAAGGATGCACGTCTATGACTCCGACCATCATGAATCGAGTGGAGGTCTTACGACCCCTATTTGCTGCTGCTACGCATGAAGCCTCAGCTGCCATGTGTCGATGGACCGACGGCGTCATTTCGTTGACCCTGGATGATATTTGCGAGCTTCCCCTGGACCAGATCACGGCAGAACTCGGTTTTTCCGACGACCTTATGACCATGGTCGTGTTGGGCATCGAGTCCGAACCTGGGACAGTTCTGATTTTGACATTCGATGAAGAAAACGCCCGTCAACTGGCGGCAACACTGACCCGCCGAGACCGTAACACCAGCCCGGATTGGGATGAACTGGAAATCTCTGCCCTGACGGAGACGGGAAACATTCTGGGCTGTGCCTATGTCAACGCTCTGACCCGGCTGACGGGCCAGATCCTCATCCCTTCGCCCCCCTATTTTCTCAGGGATTATTTCGCCAGTGTTCTGGAACAGGCCCTAGTGGAACAGGCTATGTCGTCCGATACAGCCCTCATTTGCCGGACCGGCTTCCATCGGGAAGGTGAGAACCTGAATTGGCACGTCTTGTTTGTTCCCTCAAAGGGTTTACGGGAGAAGCTCGAGCGGAACGTTGCTTCGGCGGTGCATGACCGTACCCGAAGGTAAGTACCCCACAACACTTGAACCGATAAGGACGGTTATTTCCAGCAAACGAATTCCGCATGCATCGATGCGCACCATTCGAGATCAGGAGTGACCTATGACTGCTACGGCATCGACCTCATCGACAGGGGTCAAGACAATTAACGTAGGGATGGGCCAAACAGCAGTTGGTGATAAAGAGGTTGTGTTTACGTCTGTGCTGGGGTCATGCGTTGCTGTCATCCTATGGCATCCCCGCCTTGGGATGGGAGCTATGGCCCACGTCGTCTTGCCTGTCTCCCACGGCCAGAATGGTCAACCGGGGAAGTTTGCGGACACGGCCGTACCACAATTGATTCACCAGCTTGGCGAAATCGGCTGCCCCCGTGCGGGTCTGGTCGCCAAAATTGCCGGGGGCGCTTGCATGTTCCGCGGAGGCGGCCCACTTCAAATTGGAGATGACAACGTCTTGGCCGTGCGCACCATCCTTCGGCAGCAGGGCGTTCCCATCACCGCCGAGGACACCGGTGGCACGTCGGGGCGCAAAGTCACGTTCGAATGTGCCACCGGGCGGCTCACAGTGGAAATAGCCGGTCAGAAGCCTCGCGTCCTATAATCCGAAGTTGTCTTCTCGATCAAGGAAGCTGCGGAGGTTCGATCACCGGAAACTCCCCTGACAGTGCCTTCAAGAACTCGACCAGATCCTTCTGCTGCTCCGAAGTGATTTGAGCCTCGCGAACGGTATCGAAATCGGCCGAGCGGTGCGGATTATCGATCCCCCCTTTCGCCATGATCGCCACGGCTTCTTCCAGTGTTGCGACACTCCCGTCGTGGAAATACGGCCCCGTGTTGGCTACTTCACGAAGACTGGGAACGCGGAAGGCCCCCATATCTTCGTCCTTGCCCGTCACAGTTTTTCGTCCCTCATCAGGCTTTTCCTTGTTCATCCCAATCCCAGCGTTGTAAAACTCATAGTTGCTGAACAACGGCGCCGTGTGGCAATCGGCACAACCCGACTCCTCAAACACCTTCAGACCGCGTTTCTGGGCGTCGGTCAGAGCGTTCTGATCCCCCGCCTTGTAACGATCATAAGGTGAATTGCCGCTGAGAATCGTTCTTTCAAAGGCAGCCACGGCCTTGGCGAAATTCTCGGCATTCACCCCCGTGCCAAACACTTTCTTGAAAAGCTCCTGGTATTGCGGAATACCATCCAGGGTTTGCACCATTCCTTCAATTGTGTGCCCCATTTCAATCGGATTGGCTACGGGTCCAACGGCCTGCTCTTCCAGGGTCTTGGCCCGGCCATCCCAAAACTGGGTCGTGGCATAAGCCGCATTGATGACCGTGGGGGCATTCCTTCCTCCCACCTGCTCGTGGATCCCTTTACTTGTTGGCAGGTGTTCCGCCCAGGCCATCTTGGGATCATGACAGGTGGCACAGGAGATCGTCCCATCAGCGCTCACCCGCTTATCGAAATAGAGCATTTTCCCCAGTTCAATTTTTTCCACGGTCATCGGGTTATCCGCGGGGATGGGCACGGGGGGCAACCCAAGAGGAACTTTCACCTCAAATGGCGTCCCCTGCGGCGGGGCCTGAGGTGGTTCGGGCGTGGCAGCCGCTTGACCCGCACCCGAAGCCGGTGCACTCTCTGCGGGGGCCTCTTTCTTTTCACCTTCCGTCTTTTCCGCAGGCTTCTCTTCCGCAGCGGGCGCCATTGCCGGAGGCGTCTCTCCTGGCTTCTCTGAAGGTTGAGCCTGCTCTGGCGCAGCGGCACCTTCTCCTGTGGGTGCTGCGGGCATTGCCGAAGGAGCCTCGGCCCCGAAATCAAGGCTCGTCGTGCTGGGCCGCGTGGGCTTGTCCTCGCTCGGTGGTTTTGGGCAACCACTGCTCCCCAGGATCATGACACCGGCAACCACGATAAACAGCAGTCTTTTGCAAATAACCAGCATCGAATTCTCTCCCTTTTCTGAGAAGTGGCTTCTTCCGGGGATCCTCACTCACGTCTCCAACAATTCAAGATAGTGTTAGGCACCAATCTGAAAGTCATCAAGTCCTTATGTGCTCGAGATTGTAGGACGGTTCCTGTCAAAACACCAAGATACACCCTCGGGTTTGCTATCCTTTCATACAATGCTATTCATCCTGTCATAATTGACCAATAATCTATCAGGGACACAACCGGGACTGCAACCCCCCAAGGGCTTTTTTGGATTCTGCGTTTCGATGCAGATAATGCGGCAAAGCGGTTGGATTGCACGTCCTTTGAAAAACGTAGGGGCAATTCATAAATTGCCACGACCAGCAAGGAATGGTTTGCATGGGCTATCCACCTTAAGCCAGAGGGCAATCCGACTGCAAGACAAAGTGATAGGGTGGTTCGACTCGGCTATCTTACGCCGATGTCCGCTATCGCAGATCGTCCAACTCTTCCTTGAGCAGTGGCAGTGGACAAACAAACGGTCTTGTGCCGACAATAGTGTTTTTCGTGTGAACAGGATCAATAGTGCGCAGTGGCAACGTGGCGCTAATCCAGACCGACTTTCGTTTATCTAGCGGGACGCCAGCATGCGACTGGTGATGGTTGGAACGGGTCCCTTCGGGGTTCCCACATTTGAAGAACTCTATCGCACCCATCATTCGGTGGTGTGTTTGGTCACCGCACCCCTTATGCGTCATGGTCGTGCCGTTCCGCCCAGTCCGTTGCGGGCGATTGCCACCGCTCATGGAACACCGATCTACGATCCCCCCGACATCAACACCCCGCAAGCCCAGGAATACTTGAGAAGCCTCGACGCTGATCTTCTTGTCGTTTGTGATTTTGGGCAGATTCTGTCGCCCGAGACCCTGGCCACCGCCCGCCTGGGAGGCATCAATCTTCATGCTTCACTGTTGCCAAAGTACCGGGGTGCTGCCCCCATCAACTGGGCGATTTATCATGGGGAAAAGACAACCGGCATCAGCGTCATCCACATGACGCCCCAGGTGGATGCCGGACCGATCATTGCTCAGGGTGAAATCGAAATTGGGCCAGATGACACGGCTCCGGAGCTGGAGGCGAAGCTGGCTCAAATCGGCGCCTGGTTTGTTCGTCGTGCCCTCGACAACCTGGAAGCTGGCATTCTGGAGGCTCTACCCCAGGATCCGTCATTGGCCTCGAAGGCCCCTCGCTTGAAGAAGAGCGACGGTCTGGTCAACTGGAATCGCCCCGCCGAAGCGATCCGAAATCAGGTTCGTGCCTTTGAGCCGTGGCCCAAGACTTACACCTACTGGCACCGACCCGGGAAAACACCCTTGCAATTGATCCTGGGTCCTGTGTCCGTCACCAATGATGTTCCCGCAGGTACGCCCCCCGGTACTGTCGTGAAGGCCGACAAGTCGGGGATTATTGTTGCTGCGGGAAACGGCGGGGTGGTGATTAACCAGATTCAGCCAGCTGGGCGTCGCATGATGTCAGCCGATGAGTTCGTGCGAGGCTATCACCTGAAAGTGGGCGATCGTTTCGAATCGGAGTCCCCATCCCCAGAGGGAACAAAATCATCCGAATAACGACTTATGGATGTAATCCCGGAGCAAACCGCACGTCTCCGAAATGCCCGGGCAGATCCCCGAGGTTTGTCGCGGGACTCATCCCCGCCAAGATTGCACGCTGAGAGGCTCCCCCACGTCGTGGTAGAAAAACGACGTGACCGTCGGCAAAAAGCCAGTTCTCGCCCCGTGCCTCATGATTCCAGCTCCAGCCTTCGCAGTCCCGGGGGTGCGGTCGGTCGCGCCAGACAGGCAAAGCAGCCAACGAGACCTGATCAAAAGAAGGAATCCAGCCCTCGGATGAGTCGGATGAATAGGTCACTGGTAAATAACCCAGTCCGGCTCTACGGGGTTGGTTCTCAAATGTAAACCCAGCCGGTTCAAACGCCCTGCTCGCTTGATCGCCACCGAGATCGGCGTCAACCACAACTCCAGGACAGGGGCGAAGCGCCGGCCAGGTGAACGCATTTCCTTGAGAGAATCCCACGACGGCCAGGCTCGCCTGCGCAACACCCTCTGGACCTGGAAGGTCCTTCAGGTCTTGATATTGATGGATCGTCTGATACAGTTCGCGACAATTGTCCCGACAGACAACGACCCTTGAACGAAACCGCACTTCGGCCAGCGCTGGGAAAAGCAAACTGATGACGATGAGCACAACGAGGGTCCCGACCGCCAGATCGGCAAACGACCAGTTCGTTCCATGTCCCGCCCAGTAATCTCCTAACGGGCTGAGGCGAAAACCGAATACCCGCCGATCCACAGATTGGCCCCGTTTTCTTAATCCCACAGAAGCACTGACGGGACAATCCGACAACACCGTCTGCCGACTTTGCAGGACCAGCTGGCATGTCCTCTCAGCCAGGCCTTGTGGAGGCGAAACATCTACTCGCCCCAGATCGAGAAATCCCAACCGATCCTTCAATCGCTGCAGTTTCTTACGCAGCTCCGGACGTCGTGCCAGTTCTTGCTCAATTTGCTCCCGCTCTTCTTCGTCAAGAGCGTCTAGAAGATACCCAATCAGTTGGGTCGTTGAGCAATCAGGCATGGCTTGGAGACCGTGGAAGTTTCAAATGATATTCCAACTTGCGAATTGCCGTGTGTAACCGGCTTTTGACAGTTCCTACCGGAATATCCAGCACCTCGGCGGCCTCTCGATACTTCATCCCCTGATAGTACACGAGCAGCAAGACCTGCCGCAGGCTTTCCGGTAACTGATCCACCGCCTGGCGGACATCTTCTTTACGCTCGTTGAGTTCAACATGTTCCTCAGGATCAATTTCCTGCCCCTCAACAAGGTCGATCAAACACCCCAGATCGTGACTTTCCGTGTACATTCGGGACTGCTGATCCAGGCTGACCAGGCGATGCCGGCGATTTCTCCGCTGGGCGTCAATGGCCTGGTTCGTCGCTACGGCATAAAGCCAGGGCCGAAAACGCCGCCCTGCGTCAAATTGACGACACTTCCGGTGAACTTGGAGGAAAGTCGCCTGGAAGGCGTCCTCGGCCATCTCGGGATCGCCCAAATATTGACAGAGATAGTTGTACAATTCTCGCTCGTAGCGGTGGACAAGCTCCTCAAACGCCCGCGGTTCGCCCGTGGTTTGATACTCACGAACGAGGTCCTCATCGGACCACTCGGCCCGCGGAGCGTCTTGGCCCAACCATGTAAGACGCGGGTCTGCATCCATCGAAAAGACTCTTGTCGCCAATTTGGCTTTCATTCGGCGCCGACGGGAAACTGTGTGTTTCTGTTTGCGAAGCCTCCGAATACAAATCATTTTAATCACTCCTCGCTTGGATTGGGTCATGTCGGAGGGGCGAAAAATAGGCGGGAATTCGTCTCTGAGTCATTAGCAAACACCACGCCAAAACACACCATATGCTCCAAGCTTTTTGGGAAGCACACGATAAACATTGAAGCGAATCCGTTGATTCACAGGAATGCACTTCCATTGCGCAAGCGACTGCGCGCCGCCCTTGCCCAAAGCGGCACGTCGCGGGATCGGCTCACGGATTTCCGCGGGTCAAGGTATCGGCACGCCCGAGGCCACTCTCCCCGATCAGCCCATTAGGAGACGACACGGCCTTTCCAAGGATGTTGTTTTTGGGTCTGCTGTGGGTTATTCTGGCTATCACACAATTGGCCGGTGGCGTCCTCTCACAGCGCCGGGCGCCATCAGCGAAGGGTTTCCGATCGGTTTCTAGAAAGGTTTGGAAGAGTCTATTGGGAGAATCCACATGAATTCGCCGAACAAATCAGGCCCTTTTACGAAACGCTTGGGCCGACGTCGCTTCATCCAGACGACGGGCGTCCTTGCGGCTACTGCGTCGGGCGCCATCGTTCCTCAAGTTATCTCTCCCCGCGCCCTGGCGTCCGAGGGACGACCTGGAGCCAATGAGAGAATCACGGTCGCTCACATCGGGATGGGAGGCCGGGGAAAAGGCTTGTACCACGAGATGGCCGACCTCCGCAACGCAGGGCTGTGCGAACACGTCGCCGTGTGTGACATCGACGAGAAACGTCTCGAAGAGGCATCCAAACTCGTCGGCCCACAGGCAGATGTTTATCGCGATTATCGTTACATTCTCGAACGCAAGGACGTGGATGCTGTGGTGATTGGCACACCGGACCACTGGCACGGTGTGCAGTTCGTCCATGCGGCTGAATGCGGCAAGCACATCTACTGCGAAAAACCGGCTTGCTGCACGATCGAAGAAGGCAAGGCCATGGTGGCTGCCGCGAAAAAAACAAAGATCGCCAGCCAGATCGGCTCTCAAGGCCGCTCCCAACCGGAGGCGTATCTCGCCCATCGTTATCTGGTTAACGGTAACATCGGGCGGGTCCACCGGGTCGATTGCTGGCACTATCCCAGCCCCGTGGATAACAGCCATACGCCGGACAGCGACCCACCGCCAGAGCTTGACTGGGACCTCTGGCTCGGTCCGCTCCGCTGGCGTCCGTTTAACAAGCGATACTTGCATGGCGTTTTTCGCTGGCTCTTGGAATCGGGCGGGGGCCAGATTCGCGATCGCGGCGCTCACGTCATGAGCTGTGCGATGTGGTGGATGGGTGCCGACGGAACAGGGCCTGTGGAAATCGAGGCTACAGGCACGCCGCCGGAGGAGGGTCTCTGGGATTCCTGCGTGGAAATGAATGTGACCTACACCTTTAAGAACCCCGATTGGATTCTGACCTGGAATCAGCCAGGCGAACCTGTGCCGCCGGAGGAGCGAACAGGGCAGGAACCAGGCGGCAAGATCAGCCGTCCCGGTTACGGGGCCGTCTATCGTGGTGATCTGGGAACGATGGTCCATTGGGGTGGTGATGGGGGAACCTGGGTGGAAAAAAAGGTTCGCGATTGGGTCCCGCCTCCCGGCGCCAAAGATGTGTACAAAAGCCCGGGACACTTCGAGGATTGGTTCGAAGGCATCAAGACCGGCAAGAAGACAATCATGAATATCGAAGCCGGGGTAGGCGTCGCCTTCCTCTGCATTCTTGGGAACCTCTCGTACATCCTGGGGCGAAAACTCCACTGGGACCCCGTGAAGCAAGAGATCGTCGGCGACGAACAGGCGCGAAGGCTCATGGTTCGGCCACAACGTCACCCCTACCACCTGTAAAGTTGCTGGAGAGAACATAAACCGGAATCCTTGGTTGATGTGATAGTCAAGTTGATAACGCTCATATAAAGGACACTTCTATGGAACCGTTAACCGTGGAAAAGCTCCTGGAGCTTCTGAAGTCGGATAATCCGATCGTTCGCCGGGACGCATGGCTCAAGGCGGGGCCTTTAGGCGCCGATGCCCTGCCAAGCCTGGCAGACCTGGCTGCGAAAGGCGATCTTGAAGTGAGTCGTGCTGCCAATCGTGCTATGTGGCAGATCGTCCGATACGCCGGCGCCCCTGGTCGGGAAACCGAACGTCAGGCCGTCGTTCAAACACTTGGCGAACTGGTTGCGGATGAGAACTGGCCAGTGCAGCTTCGCCGTGACATGGTCTGGATGCTTTCCGAAATCCTTGCGGATGAAGAGCTGGACGAGTCCATGGCTCTGTCCTTCTTGATGGATGCCGACTTGGGCGAGGACGTCCGCATGGCCCTACAGCGAATTGCCGGCCCCAAGGCAATCGCTGTACTGAAAGCAGGCATGGAAAAGGCTCAGGGGGACTTCAAAGCTGCCATCGCCTGTTCCCTGCGGAAATGCCACGTGGCGGTCGAGGAACCACCCTGCCCGAAGTTGATTCCGCGAAAGCAAACCCAGGTGAAACCCGTTGGCCGGTAAACAAATTTTTCGCCAAAGTGACGATCTCGCAACGTCGAGCAGTCATGGCGTGTGTTCAATTTCACAGGGAGATCGAATCGCCCACCGTGACAAAACCGTGAGGAACGACTCTGGATTGTCCCAACATACTCGGAGTACGGTGATTTTGTCGTTGCCTTCTTGCAAAGGCTAGAACTTTCGGTAGGGGCAATTCATGAATTGCCCCTACGGTTTTCCAACAAAGGCGGATTTAATCTCTTTTAGGAAGCCCGTTAACTCGTCGGGTTAACGGGCCTAGGAACGAGAACGGTTTTTACCTTTTGCGTTTGCCCGTTTCGCAGAATCTCCAGCGTGACTTCCTTACCCACCTCGGTTGTATTGACAAGGTTGATGAGGTGGGCATCGCTTTCCACAACAATCTCGCCGAAACGAAGGACAATATCGCCAGCTTGAATACCAGCCTGAGCTGCTGGCGACTCCGGTGCAACCGTGACAACGCGGGCCCCAATCCGCTGCTGAAGTCCTGCCGCCTGGGCCGCTTCGAAACTGAAACGCGCATCCAGTGTGACCCCCAGGAATGCCCGCGTGACGCTGCCCTTCTCTACCAACTGTTTGGCTGTAAAGAGAAACGTGTTGATGGGAATGGCGAAGCCGACACCTTCATTTCCACCGGAACTGCTGGCAATCGCCGTGTTGATCCCGATAACCTCCCCCTTCAAATTGACGAGCGGTCCACCGCTGTTCCCCGGATTAATGGCAGCGTCGGTCTGCAAGAAATCTTGCAACCGTACGCCGGAATCACCCAGATCAAGGTCACGTCGCCCTTTGCCGCTGATAATCCCAAAGGTGACCGAGTGACTTAAGCCAAAGGGACTGCCAAAGGCAAGAACGAAGTCGCCGATGTCGATCACGTCACTGTTTCCAAGAGCCGCCGTGACAACGTTTTCGAGAACCACCTCCATGACGGCCACATCCGACTCCGGGTCCGACCAGATCTGCTGAGGTTGAACCATTCTCCCGTCAGCCAGGGAAACCCGAACCTTGTCCGGAGTCGCCCCTGCAATCACATGGCGATTGGTCAAGACACACGTTTTCTCGCCCAGTTTCACCAGGACGCCAGAGCCCGCTTCTTCCACCGGTCGCGCCGCACCATGCTGTAACGCCCGCCGTCCCGTCGTCTGGGCCTCAATATGAACTACTGCCGGACCCACAAGTTTGGCGACCAGGCGCATGGCCGTTGATTGGGCTTCCAAGAGTTTGGCACTTTCCGCCAACTGCCGCTGCAACTCCGCCCGCGCTTTCTCATCGACAGGCCCAAACCGATCGACGCCGATGAGGAATGTGCGGGCATCACCCTGTTGCGCCTTTGCATCTCTGGAATAGACGGCTCCAGGCAGGAGAACCCACACTAGAATAAGCAGCCCCGTGAGCCGAAGGCCGATGCGATCGCCAAATCGTCGAAAACGATCTTTCATGATGACAAACCAAAGAATCCCACATTGGTTAAATGGATCATTGCCCACCGTCTTCTTGGTTAAACCGTCTCGCGGCAAAAAAGCCCCGTTCCGAACGCCATAACATGATGCAAGAGCACATCTGCCGGTTGATTTCATGCTCGACTGACCCAACATCGCCAGTGGAATACTTCCTGGTCAGCCGGCACCACCAGGCAAGACTTCGACTCACTCAATTATAACCCGTCTTTGATGGGGTTACGAACCTGCCCGAAGCCAATCGTTGGGGGGCGTGCCCTCCGCGTGGCAGCACGGTCTCAATAACGTTACAAACGAGTTGGCGGAAAAGGATAAGAACGGCGCGCCCATCCCCTTATCCGTAGGCGAATTGTTCGGATTGTTTTTCCCCGGCGGGCGCTCGCGATGTAGTAGGGAGCCGTCCAGCAATGCAACTGCCAGAATCAAGAACAACGACTTCAGTGGGGATCGATTCCCCCAGAGTTCTCCCAGTACACGGGCTTGGCTTCGAGCATCGATAAGTGGTGAAAACGGCAAATCCGTTCCCAGGCCTCCTCGGCGGTTTCAGCGAACTCAAAAAGCTTCAGATCCTCGTCGTCGATGACACCTTCGTCGGCCAGGGCCTGAAAGTCAAGCACTCGCTCCCAGTATTCTCGCCCGAAAATGATGATTGGGATGGGCTGCATCCGACCGGTCTGACGTAATGTCAGGGCATCGGTCAACTCGTCCATCGTCCCGAATCCACCGGGAAAGACGACCAGCGCTTTAGCGCGAAGCAAAAAGTGAAATTTTCTTAAGGCAAAATACCGGAACTGAAAACACAATTCTGGTGTGATATACGGATTGGGAATCTGTTCCATCGGAAGGCGAATGTTTAGACCGATCGACTTTGCCCCCGCCTCGTAAGCCCCGCGATTAGCGGCCTCCATAATACCGGGCCCGCCACCGGTGCAAATGACATAGTCGCATTGCCCGTTGTTCCGACACGACTGCGACACCAAGAAGGCAAACCTCCTGGCCAGTTCGTAATAACGGCTTTTTTCGAGCAAACGTTTGGCGCGCGCATAGGCTCGCTGCAATTTCGGATTTTCCGGGTCCGCCTTCAGGGCGGCTTCGGCCCTCTGGACGTGTTCGCGGGCCTCCGGTTCGTCCACAATTCGCGTGCTCCCAAAAACCACCACGGTGGACTTGATCTTTTCCCGCTCAAACGCCAGCTCGGGCTTGAGCAACTCCAGTTCCATGCGGGTCGCCCGGAGCTTGGGATCGGTAAGAAAATCCAAGTCCTGGTACGCCACCCGATAGCTGGGGGAATTCAGAATTCGTTCAACCGCTGCCTGACGTTCCTCCGGGTTCATGATTCACCACTCCAGTGACCGTTGAAAACCGCCCCGTTTCATTCCCACAAACAGATCGATTTATTGCACATTACCCAGAAGCGGTGATTTATCCAAGATGAATCCACTTGGTTGGACTGTCCCCAACGGGTCAAATCTCAGAAAAGCTTCGGATATAACGCCCCTAATGTCTTTGACCCCCAACATAAGAGGGAGGTTCACCGTCTGACTTTACGATTTGGGGAAACCTAATCGGGTTCCCATTCAACCCGCCATGTACACTGTTGATTTATTAGAAGTAGCGTCTCAACCGAGGCATCCGGAAAGGGGAGTGCACGGTAGGGGCAATTCGTGACTTGACCCTACCAATCATGGCGTTACAGCGGTCTGGCAGCACTCTGGACCCACCCGGTCACTGCAATTCGGGTAGAGAGATGAGACTTCCCAATCGTTGTTGCTCTCTTTGGGGAGAATCATAGTGACCCATAAAAGGGGACATTCGCGTCCAACCACAAAGTTAATCGCCGGAACGATTCCCTATCAATCGCCACGGCCTCCCCGGTGGACCGGGTCTTCCAGGATCTTCAGGAGGGGGCTGGCATCCGCACCTAATTGGCCGGGTCGGGTTACAATTTGTGAAATGCTCCGTCCACCCCACTCGTACCACCGAAGATACGGCCGTAGGTTGACATACGACCGCGTGAATTCACCCTCCGGCAACCCCGTCAGGTCGGGTTTGGCAAATTGCGAAGCAGCCTCCGGAGAATGACACCGCGTGCAAAACCGATCCAGGACCGGCTGGACCAACCTGGGGTAGGAGAAAGGCCGGGAACCCTCGGGACCCGGGGTTAGCTCAGACGGCTCGCGGCGCAATGCCATAACGTTCTGTGTCGGAACAGCCGTATTGGATGGCTCATGGCATCCGATACAACCGCGCCGTTCACCTGGTCGAAAGTATGTCACCGACCGCATGCCCTGAATGGCCCGCCCATTTTCGTCAACGACTTGAAAATAGAGCGGCCGGTCAGCGGGAACTCGGAAATAAGCCGAGCCATCCTCTTCGACGGGAACCGTTCCCAAAAGCGCTCTCGCATTTTCGGCGTTTGCATGACCAATCCGCGGATCATTGGCGGGATGCGTGGCCTTCGGCAAGAGTTGGAACACGCGAAGCTCGCGGATAGGGCGATCCGCCGGAAGGGGATAATGGCTCCGGCGGACGTCATAGACTACGACTTCTGCCTCGTTGCCCAGGTCAGGATCAAACGTCTCCTGCAAGAGCGTCGGCGCCGTTCGTGGAGCAATGGGGACAGGATCCAGACAGGCCACCCCGGGGTCTTCGTAGAGAAGTTCCAGATTTCCCCATCGGTCGAAGTAGTAAATGCCCGTCCCTGACTCGGAGCGATTGCCGGAACCCATGCCGGGCAGACGATCATGGCCAAATGCGATGACAAAAAAGTCCTCGGACAGGGGCCAGGGACTGACGACATAACCCACCGGCCATTCGTTCGGTGTTTCGGGAAAAGCGATTTCCGGTGTCAGGACCTCCAGCGAATCGAAGCAATCCTCACCCGTTTCTGGATCGTATCGGGCCTTGTCCGGATCAAATAGGACAAGCGACCCTCCCACCACCGCATGATGTGCTCCGGCGATAAAGGCAATCTTTCTGGAACCGGGGATAGGCCGTGGCTGGAAACACGTGCTAATTTCCATCGTGTAATTGCCGAAGACACTCCGGGCGTTGGTTCCATCGGGCGTCGTGACCCAAATGCCGTGGAAATGAGCCGCTGAACGATCCACGTAATCCCAGCGACAATAGGCAATCCGTCCATCATTAAGGACCGCCGGATGCCACTCGTTGGTTTCGTGATACGAAATCGTTCGAACCTCGCCCGTTTGGGAATTCAGCCGGTGCAGGGTGTACGTCTGAATCGGTTCCCAAGGGTTGTTGCACCGACAAAAGCCCCCACGGCGTGTGGACATGAAAACGAGGTCCCCATTAGGAAGCGGCCAAGGCATGGTGTCGTCATAACGACCATTGGTGAGCTGCCTGATGCCATGGGTCTCCAAATCAATCGCGAAGAGGTGGAAACAGGGCCGGTCTGGCGAGTCGAACGAGAATTCTGGCGGGAATGGCCCAGCCGTGAGGACACTCCAATCGGGACGAAGAGGCCGCCGACGATCTCCGGCAGGAATTGGAGCAAAGGCAAAATAGGCCGTTCGGGCATCATAAGACAATGCCAGTGACTGAAAAATCCCCCGAGGAAATTCGCCCGTCGTGAGGTCCTCAACTTCCAGGCTCAATCCGGGCTTCTTCAAGATGAACACGCCCCCGCCGTGAAGGTCTGCCGCGCTGTAGAAATAGGCAATGTATTCATGCAACATCTGGCAGATAAAACGCTGCGTCTTCAAGAAAGCGATGGGTTTCCCCGTAAACAACCGGTTCTTTAGAACAAGGCCTCGGCCAAACCAGCGGATTTCCCTGTACAACCCCACGCGATCCTCGGGAGAAAGTACCGATGCCAGGGCCACCCGTTCCCAGAACCTTCTCAACGCGGTCGGGGCCTCACGAAGCACGTCCTCAGGAAGCAGCTCATTCTTTTCCGATTCCTTCAACATCGATTCGATGCGGCGCAAGGCCGCCTTCATGGCTTCCACAGAATCGCAGCGCCGGCCAAGACGGGCTTCCTGTTTTTCCCAATCGCTTTCCACCAGAGTCACCAACTGCGGATCAACTTTCGGCGTTGCTTTTTCCTCGGCACAGAGCTGCGCGTCCTTATCCCAGACGTGGACAACGGGCAGCACCAGCAAGCAGAAAAGCCCCGTGATCGCCAACGCTGCGCGGAATTGCAAAGAACCAAACCGCATGGGAAATCTCCCCTAAAAGTCAACGACGTGCGCAGGGGTCTTTACGAACCGCAACTGCATTCGACATGGATGATATTACCAAGTCAGCCGGCCACTTCCAACAGTACGGCAATCCACGAAGCAATAAACCCGATTCCCAGCAGGACCGCGCGAACTCGAAACGAATCGCCGGACTGTGCGTTGCTTTTTCGGGAAAGAAGACTTCCCGCACGCATAAATACGGCAAGGAACAACACGGTTCCCACCAAGACCAGGGCTGTTTCCGATTTGAAAAGGAGCGCCCCGAGTCCGGCCAGGGAGACAAAATCCACAGTCCGCGCAGTTCTGTCGGAAGTTGCGGTTTCCGATGGAAGGGCATGCTCTTCGGTCTGATTTCGCTTGGCACGACGGTCTTTTCGCCGACGTCGCTTTGCGGTCGATTCCTTCTGGACAGATCCGGCTTCCCAACCACTCATAAGCAACTCACAGAGGCTCCCGAGCACGAGTGCCAGGCCCCAGTGGAACCAAGATGGCGACGGCATCGACAGGCGGTGTGATCCTGCGCCTATGTTGCCTTCCTGAGTCACGAGCACTCCGAGAAGGACAATCCCCCACGCTGGCAACCAGAAGAAACGTGGTGGGACCTGACGATCCCATGCCATGGCTGCCGTGGCCATTAGGGAAAGAAAGAAGGTCGAATACATGACAACCTGAAGAATTGCCGAGGCCGAAAAAGGCAGGTACCAGGCCTCCTTGCGCCCTGCAAGGACGCTGCCCCATCGTCCCCCGCTTATGGCGTACGCGGCCAATCCGACCGTCAAGGCGGCCAGGGCTTCAATGATGGGATATCGTATAGAAATTGGTGCGGAACAATCCCGACACCGTCCGCGGAGAAGAAACCAGCTCAGGATAGGCAGGTTATCGTGCCAGCGGATGGGATGTCCGCATTGAGGACAATGCGAACCCGGCCAGATCAGACTCTCCTTGCGCGGTAATCGATAAATAACAACATTCAAGAAGCTCCCCAGGACCGCGCCCAGAACAAACCACCAAATTTGAAGAAGGACGTCAAAGATAGTCATGCAAAACCTCGTCTTGCGTTTTCATTGATGATACAATGTGAAGCGGTTTCAGGTGGAGAGTGTGGAACGACGTTTTGCGAAAGGCGTCGGAATTGATGTCTATCCCCTCAGAAGAGAGGTTCCTGGCCATGACGCGACACAAGACACCCCGCAGAGAGTTCATTCAGGAAACGATTCTCGCATCACTGGGCGGATTCGGAATCTGGAATGCCCTTTCCATTACCGCTCGGGCGGAGAGCACGCAACCGGCGGAGTCCACTCAGTCCGCTTCACCTAACGAAAAGCTCCAGGTGGCCGTTCTCGGGGTCCGCGGACGGGGTCAGGACCACGCGAGTGCTTATGCCTCACGTCCTGATTGCCACGTTTTGTACCTCTGCGATGCCGACCGCGATGTGGGTCAAACCTACGTGGAGCGTTTTGCCGCCCGGTTCGGCTATAAGCCGAAGTTCGTGCAAGACCTCCGCGAGGTGTTCGCCGATCCGGCAGTGGATTTGGTCTCGATCGCCACTCCCAATCATTGGCATGCCCTGGCCGCGATCTGGGCCATTCAGGCCGGAAAACACGTGTATGTCGAAAAACCCGTGAGCCACAATGTGAGCGAAGGTCGCCGGATTGTGCAGGCCGCGAGGAAGTATAACAAGCTCTGTCAGGGTGGAACGCAAAGGCGATCGGAAGGCCGTTATCGGGTCGCCGCCGAGGCAATCAAATCTGGCAAAATCGGCAAGGTCAAAGTCATCCGTTGTGTGATGTATCGCCCACGCAATCCGATTGGACCACCGGGTGATTACCCCGTTCCTCCGGGTGTGGATTATAACTTGTGGGCCGGTCCAGCCCCGATGGCCAAGGTCACGCGGCAATCGTTCCACTACGATTGGCATTGGTTCTGGGACTACGGCAACGGTGAGATTGGCAATAACTGTATCCATTGCGTCGATACGGCGCGGATCATGGTCCCCTTCAAGACGCTTGGCAAATCGGTGATCAGCTACGGTGGTCGGCTGGGCTTCAACGACGCGGCGGAAACACCCAACGTTCAGGTCGCCGTCCACGATCTAGGCGGTGTTACACTGGTTCAGGAAGTCCGAAACCACAAGACGAAACCGCCATTCCTCAACGGAGCTGTGCTCATCGTCGGTGAAGAAGGTTATATCGCCAGCAGTTTTGGCCCCAATGTCGTCGTCTATGACAAAGAGGGACAGCCTCGCGAAAACCTGAAAGGGCCGGATCAAGATAACTTCGGCAATTTTGTGGAGGCGGTTAAGGCAGGTAAACAAGAGATGCTCAACGCGGATGTTGAGGAGACCCACATTTCGACGGCCCTAACCCACCTGGCCAACATTTCATATCGTCTCGGCCAAAAGGCCGGACATAGCGATCTGGTCGCAGCCCTGGAAAAGCTCCAGGTTAACGAAGACTGTGTAGCCACGCTCAACGAGATCGAGGCGCATCTCAAGGAGAACGGGATCGACTTTGTGAAGGAGCCGCTCACCCTGGGTGCTCAACTGGCTGTTGACGCAGAGAAAGAATGCTTCGTGGATCGTCCGGATGCCGATAAACTGCTCACGCGGGATTACCGCGAGCCATTTGTGGTACCCTCGGTGGAAAAGTTGTAGGGACCAGCCCGCATGATAGGGGCCTGTACGGGTCCGCACGGCAATGGGGGTGTCCCCCGAGAGAACTCCTATTGCCAATGCCAGTCATCCGCCTCTTGGTAGGGGCAATTCATGAATTGCCCCTACCAGTTTTTGGCAATGGGCGGTCCTTCAGTCGCTCAGGTGGAAACCAGGCTCGAAGAACCGTCACCAGTTTAACAAAAGCGGGATCTGTACAACCCTTGAGGCGAACCTTCTCGGCCAACTTTTTGTAGAGCGCCGAAGAACGAGGTATTCTTGTCCGACGTAGTACCGCCTCCATAGCTTCTTTCGGTCGATCAGGTTTTCGCTTACCGGCTGGAAGATAACCTTCTTCTGTAAGCCAGTTTTCCAAGGAGGTGTAATCTCGTCCCAAGCCTAGAACTTCGGCAACGCGATGATCAGGAGTCCAGACCCAGCTTTCCAATTCGGGATCAATCACGATGGCAGCACATCGGTTATTCCAGCCATTTCTCGAAAGGTTCTTTTCGATTTCGTTTTCGATTGCCTCTCGCGAGTCGTCCTCCTTCCCGCAGCCTTCCCGATCTAGGACGACCACTGCGTATTGCGTCTTCCTCAGATACGCTCGCAAGAACTCATGAGCATCTTTGCGGACACCAGCGTCGCGTTGGGAGTGAACAATAATGGTTCTGCTAACACGACGAATAGCCAGATCTCCTGGCCGACTTAGAGCCTTTCCCGAAATTATTTTTTAATCGTCGCCAATCGGCGGAGCATAACACGTATCATCGCAATATAGATCATCGCCTCACTGCTGCGCGGGTTGCGCTCATAGTCAACACTTAGTCGTCGATG
>Ga0067045_1002737_pt1 | contig 99307 bp, 80 predicted proteins | sample TerdegcTABiofilm_FD_59184 | JGI IMG/M metagenome (GOLD analysis project Ga0067045, IMG submission 59184) | Combined Assembly of (Gp0054472, Gp0054536) Wastewater bioreactor microbial communities from Singapore -Terephthalate degrading...
TTGCTCCGACCAGTTGCTGCACGTCATCGACGACGGGAGCGGGTACCTGCGGGTCGGCGTTGTACGTGAGCGGGGTGCCGCCCAACAACAGCGTGGGCAGGTCGACCTTGACGCTCTCGCCGGTGAACTGGTTGGTGGCGTGCCAGGTGAGAGTGTCGGTACCCACGGTCAGTCCGCCAGCCTGCTGGAGGCGGTCGTGAGCCACTTTAAGGCCGTTCCGGACGTTTTGGTCAAGGACTTCCTGCTGGGCCACACACATGGCGTGGACGGTCTGGGCCTGATGTGCCAGATCGGCCTTGCCGGTTTCCAGTAGCGCGTCCCGCGCGAGCTGGGTGTTGTTTTCGAAGGCCGTGCGGGCGTACGCCGTGGTTTTCGAGATTCCGGTTGCTGCCTGCCACAACGCAAGCGCGATCGTAACTGCCAAGCATACAATAACGACAAGAAACTTTGAAAGCACGATTTTCTTACCGAGTGTCATTGCGGCATCTCCTTAGCTATCCAGCTTCGCTGGCGAACCTGCGCTCCGCCCCTCCAGGCTCGGCCGACCTTCTGCGCGCGAGTCCGAACTATCCTGGCCGGGTGCCCGTTTCCCATGTTCGGCTCTGGCGCGCCGGATCGACGCGGCACGTGGTTTGAATCGACCGCGCATGCCTGAAACTTGCAAAAAAACGCCGAACAGGTTCGGTCGGCGTGCCGACGTAGGTCTCACTCCCACAGGAGTGTAGGTGCTCTCTTACATCGTGACCGCACTTCGTCCTACGGCCGAGCGAAGCCAAGGCCTGTGTGCAGGGACACGCCGCTCGCTCGGCAGCCGGCTGGCTTGGTCATAAGAGCCGCTCGCACGGGTTCCCCAATCGCATAGCGGGCGTGCGGCGACCCGTCACCACCACGGCCGGCGTGCGATAGCCGTGTTCCTCTTGCCGGTTGCTCGGGCGAGCGGCTCTTCGTAGGATCAAGGCCGGCGTTCCGGAGCGTCATGCCCGCGGGAGACATGCGACCGATGGTGACTTCGCCGCCGCAGGACTTCGTACATCTCCACGTTCACACCGAGTACTCGTTGTTGGACGGCGCCTGCCGGGTGAAGGACCTGGTGGAGGCCTGTCGGCGAGCGGGCATGTCCGCCGTCGCGGTTACAGATCATGGTAACCTCTTTGGCGCCATTGAGTTCTACACGGCGGCCAAGGCGGCGGGCGTAAAGCCGATTATCGGATGCGAGGTGTACATGGCGCCGGGCGACCGGCGGGATCGGGAGGCCCGGGGCTTGGCCGAGGCCAGCTACCACCTACTCCTGCTCGCCCAGAACCTGACCGGGTATCGGAACCTGATGAAGTTGACTACCATCGGGTACCTGGAAGGTTTTTACTACAAGCCGCGGATAGACAAAGAGACGTTGCGACAGTTCTCCGATGGCCTGATCTGCACGACCACCTGTCTTGGGGGCGAAGTCCCGACCGCCCTGTGTCGGCATGACGCCCGGACCGCCAGACAGGTGGCCGAGGAGTACCTGGCGATCTTCGGTCCGGACCGATTCTTCATCGAGTTGCAGGACCACGGCCTCCCGCAGCAACGCGAGATCAACCCGGAGCTGGTGGAGCTGGCGCGGCGCCTGGGTGTGGGCGTGATCGCGACGAACGATGTGCACTACCTGACGCCGGACGACGTTGAAGCCCACGACGTGCTGTGCTGCATTTCGACGCGCTCCCGTGTGCAGGACGCGAAGCGCTTCCGCTTCGAGNCGGACCAGTTCTATCTGAAGTCGCCGGCTGAAATGGCGGNTGCGCTGCCGCAGTATCCCGAAGCGCTGGCCAACACCGTGCGGGTGGCCAATCTGTGCGATCTTGAGCTGGACTTCTCCCGTCGCTACGCGCCGAAGTTCACGCCGCCGGCAGAGAAGACCGCGGACGAGTATCTGCGCGAGCTGGTGTACGCGGGGGCGGCCCGGCGGTACGGCGCACTGACGGCGGAACTGCGCGAGCGGATCGACTACGAGCTGGAGGTGATCGCCGTTAAGGGCTTCAGCAGCTACTTCCTGATCGTCTGGGACGTGGTGCGGTACGCGCACGAGAACGATATTCCGGCCGTCGCGCGCGGCAGCGGGTGCAGCACCGTCGTCGGCTATTGCCTGGGCATCAGCGCGGTCGATCCTCTGCGCTATGGTCTGTACTTCGAGCGCTTCATGGATCCGGAGCGCGACGAGATGCCGGACATTGACGTCGATGTGTGTCAAGACCGACGGGGGGAGGTCATCGAGTATGTCCGGCAGAAGTACGGGCACGTGGCGCAGATCATCACGTTTGGCCGGCTGAAGGCCCGGGCGGCCATCCGCGACATTTGCCGGGCGCTGGATGTGCCTCTGGCCGAGGCGGACCGCGTGGCCAAGCTCGTTCCCGAAGAGCTCAAGATGACCATCGACAAGGCGCTGGAGCGTGAGCCGGAGCTGCGGCGTCTGTACGAAGAGCAGCCGACCATCCGCAAGGTGCTCGACATCGGTCGGCGACTGGAGGGACTTGCCCGACACGCCTCGGTCCATGCCGCGGGCATCGTGATCGCCGATGTTCCTCTGGACACGTTGATCCCGCTGCACAAGCCGCCGGACTCGCGCGATGTGACGACCCAGTTCGAAGGCCCGACCGTCGAGAAGGTCGGGCTGCTCAAAATGGATCTGCTCGGGTTGCGCACGCTCTCGCAGATCCATCTGGCCAAGAAGCTGATCGAGAAGCATCACGGCGTTACGATCGACCTGGAGAAGCTGGACCTCACAGACCAGCGTGTCTATGCCCTTCTGGCCCGCGGCGAGACACGTGGCGTCTTCCAGTTCGAGTCGGGCGGAATGCGCGACGTGCTCATGAAAATGAAGCCCAACCGGATCGAGGACCTGATTGCCGCCAATGCGCTTTTCCGGCCGGGCCCCATGGAGTACATCGACGAGTACATTGCCCGCAAGCACGCCCGCCGGACCTGGAGTGCGCCGCACCCCATCGTCACGGACGTGCTCGCGGAGACCTACGGAATCATGGTCTATCAGGAGCAGGTCTCCCGGCTTGTACATCGGCTGGGCAACGTGCCTCTCCGCCGGGCCTTCCGGCTCACCAAGGCGATTTCCAAAAAGAAGACCAGCATGATCGAAGCCGAGCGCGAGCCGTTCCTCCAGGGGGCGGTCGCTAACGGCCTGGCGCGCCCGGTCGCGGAGCAGATCTTTGAAGACATCCTGAAATTCGGCGGATACGCCTTCAACAAGGCCCACTCGGCCGGGTATGCCCTAGTGGCCTTCCAGACCGCATGGCTCAAGACCTACTACCCGTTGGAATTCATGGCCGCGCTGCTGACTTATGAGAGCGACAACGCGGAGAAGGTCGCCGAGTACATCGACGAGTGCCGTCGCATGGGCATTCAGGTCCTGCCGCCCGACGTCAACGAAAGCGACGAGGCGTTCACCGTCGTATACCCCCGGCGTGCTGTGCAGCCGGCAGCGATGACGCCCAGCGGTCCATCGCACGGGCGTGTTGCCGCCGAGCCGACGGATCGCGCCGCCCCGACCGGCTACATCTGCTTCGGGCTGGCGGCCATTAGCGGCGTGGGGCACAAGGCCGTCCAGGCCATTCTCGACGCTCGGCGGCAGGGGGGACGCTTTCGAGACATCTACGATTTCTGCGAGCGCGTGGACCTTACGGCCGTCAACCGGGCAACGCTCGAAGCCCTGATCAAGGCCGGCGCGTTCGACAAAACCGGGGCCATGCGCCGCGCGCTGATGAACGTGCTGGACAAAGCGATGGAGCTGGGGCAGGAGGCGCAACGTGACCGTCGCGCCGGGCAGCTCAGCATGTTCGGCGAGTTCGGCGCGTCCGTCGCGCCCCAGCCGCCGCCGATCGGAACGGAAGAGTGGAGCGATGCCGAGATGCTGGCCTACGAGAAGGCCACACTCGGCTTCTATATTACGAAGCATCCGCTGACGCAGTACGAGGAGTTAATCCGGCGGTTCAGCACCTGCGACACCGCCGGGCTCGCCCAATTGCCGGACGGAACGCAGGTGGTCTTGGGAGGGCTGGTATCGCGCGTACGGTCTACGCCCATCCGCACGGGCCGCTCGGCCGGAAAGAAGCTGGTCATTGCAACCATCGAGGACTTCGCGGGCTCGGTGGACGCGCTGGTATTCCCGGATGGGCAGGCGGTCAGCCTCCCGGTACTGAAGCCCGACGCGATCATCTTTGTCGAAGGAGCCGTCGATCGACGGCGGGAAGAGCCGTCCATTCGCACGGCGCGCGTGGTCCCCGTCGACCAGGCTCAGCGCGAGTACGCGCGCGAGGTCGTCATCCGGCTTCGCAGCAGCCCCGCCGCGCAGCAGACGTTGCCGCGCCTCCGCGATCTGTGTCGGAAACATTCTGGTCCGTGCCCGGTGTACTTCGAGATCGCGCTGCCGGACGGCGCGGTGGCGCTAGTACGTGGCCGCGCGGACGCGCAGGTTCAGCCCGCAGACGAGTTTCTGGCGGCCGTGGGGCGGCTGGCCGGGGTGGAGGCTGTGGCGTGTTCCGGCCGCGCCAGGCGGGGCTCGGCGGATCGCTGATTCGGCGCACGGCCGGCGGGGCGCAAAAAAAGAAGAACAGCGGACGAAGTCGGCGGGCGGATTGCTCCGCCACGCGGTCGGCCCGGTAGGGGCCTTCCGAGAGCGTGCTGACCTGAATCGGCCGACCCCGGGTAGGGGCCGGTCGTTCTAGGTATCCCCTAGAAAGGAGGTGATCCAGCCGCAGGTTCTCCTACGGCTACCTTGTTACGACTTAGTCCCAGTCACCGGTCTTACCGTCGGCCGCCGCCTCCTTGCGGTTGGCTAAGCGGACTTCGGGTACTACCAGCTCCCATGACTTGACGGGCGGTGTGTACAAGGCTCAGGAACACATTCACCGCGCCGTGGCTGATGCGCGATTACTAGCGATTCCGACTTCATGGAGTCGAATTGCAGACTCCAATCTGAACTGGGGGCGGTTTTTTGCGATTTGCTCCACCTCGCGGTATTGCATCGCTCTGTCCCGCCCATTGTAGCACGTGTGCGTCCCCAGGCATAAAGGCCATGATGACTTGACGTCGTCCCCACCTTCCTCCGGCTTGACGCCGGCAGTCTCGCTAGAGTCCCCGGCATGACCCGCTGGCAACTAGCGACAGGGGTTTCGCTCGTTAAGGGACTTAACCCGACACTTCACAGCACGAGCTGACGACAGCCATGCAACACCTGTGCACGTTTCACCCCGAAGGGCAGCGCCCGGCATTACCCGTTTGCATCCGTGCATGTCAAACCTGGGTAAGGTTCTTCGCGTTGCTTCGAATTAAGCCACATGCTCCACCGCTTGTGTGAGCCCCCGTCAATTCCTTTGAGTTTTAGCCTTGCGGCCGTACTCCCCAGGCGGCACACTTAGTGTTTTTACTACAACGCCGAAACCGTCAGAGGTTCCGACGTCTAGTGTGCATCGTTTACGGCGTGGACTACCAGGGTATCTAATCCTGTTTGCTCCCCACGCTTTCGCGTCTCAGCGTCAGCATCGGCCCAGTGCCCCGCTTTCGCCTCCGGCGTTCCTCCAGATATCTACGCATTTCACCGCTCCACCTGGAGTTCCAGGCACCCCTACCGACCTCAAGCCCGGCAGTTTGCCGTGCCGTTCCACGGTTGAGCCGTGGGATTTCACACGACACTTGCCGGGCCGCCTACACGCGCTTTAAGCCCAGTGAATCCGAACAACGCTTGCCTCCTCTGTCTTACCGCGACTGCTGGCACAGAGTTAGTCGAGGCTTCCTCTGGGGCTGCTCAACGCCGGGGCTTATTCGGCCCCTTTGCTTGCGAACCCCTGACAGCAGTTTACACCCCGAAGGGCTTCCTCCTGCACGCGGCATTGCTGGGTCAGGCTTGCGCCCATTGCCCAAGATTCGTTACTGCAGCCACCCGTAGGTGTCCGGGCAGTGTCTCAGTCCCGATGTGGCCGGCCGACCTCTCAGTCCGGCTACCCGTCGCAGCCTTGGTGAGCCATTACCTCACCAACGAGCTGATAGGACATGGGCCGCTCCCAGACCGCCAGGCCTTGCGGTCCCCAGCTTTGGTCACCCGGTCAGGCGACCCGGTGACGTCATCGGGTATTAGCAGCACTTTCGCTAAAGGGCTTGCGCCCGCTGTTATCCCCGTGTCCAGGGTACGTTACCCATGCATTACTCACCCTTCCGCCACTAACCGGAATATTGCTACTCCGGTCCGTACGACTTGCATGTCTTAGCCATGCCGCCAGCGTTCGTTCTGAGCCAGGATCAAACTCTTCAAGGAAATCCGATGATCTCAGCCGATAGGCTGCGATCTTCGTCTTGAGAGGCTCAACACCTCGCTGCGCACGAGAGTGCTGACCTGCCCGACCCGACAGACACACCGTGCCATCGGCCGGGCCTTATGTCATGTCCGGCCCGTCGCCCCGCTTGCGCAGGAGGCTACGTGCCGTCACACTCTCTCGGCTTCGTCCACTGTTCAATTGTCAAAGATCAGCCCCACAGGGGCCCCGTATACTAGCACGCTCGCGTCGTTTGGCAAGCGGCGTCCGACAGAAATTGTACATCCACTTTCGCAGCGCGGCAAATCGGACTTCAACCGAAGAAGTGCGGGCCTCTTGCCTCATTCATTGCCACAGAAGTCGATATTATAGGACCCATAGCACGTGCGCGCGCACGGGATGTTCCCGCACTGGACACATAAACTTGCCCTAAACTATATGCGGACAGGACGCTCCTAGCTCCTCGGCCGTCCGCTTGCTCGGGCGGCACAGCAGCAATCGCGGTGTTGTCGTACTCAGTGGCGCGTGCCGGCCTCGGGACGGCAGGCCGGCGAATGGAGTAAGCACTATGCGATCTATCCTACGCTCACGAAACCTGTTGTGGCCCGCAGCGACTGGAATCTGTCTACTGTCTTTGGGCGGGTGTCCGCTGTGGAGCCTTTTCCCATCGAGCACAGATCAGACGGGCGGTGTGCGACTCCGGCGCTTTAACTCCGCGCCCGAGCTGCTCACGTTCCTCCGGCAGCAGGCGATGGCACGCAATACAAGCTCCGGGTTCGGCTTCCGTGGCGTCGGTGCGGCCCTGGGGCTGCTCGGTGGCGCGCCGGCGGCTATGCCGAACGGGGCCGAGGCCGGCGATAGCGAAGGCGGCGCGTACTCAACGACCAATCTACAGGAGGCCGGCGTCGACGAAAGTGACGTCTTCAAGTCTGACGGAGTCAACTTCTATATCGGCAAGGGGCGGTCGCTGCGGATCGTGCGCGCCTCACCGGCCGCCCAGATGGAAGAGTTGGCCAGGCTGGACCTCGGAGCCCCGATCGACTCTCTGTATCTCGACGGCGGTCAGGCGATCGTCCTGATGCAGCAGTATGGCGACTCAGCCGCACCGGGGCTACGCGACGGGGCGGAGATCATGATCTGGCCGCCTTATGACGCCCGGGCGACGGTTCGCGTGGCGGCCGTCGATGTCAGCAATCCTCGGTCGCCGCGGGTGGTCGCGGAGCGCGAGCTCGACGGCGTGCTCGTATCGTCGCGCCTCACGAATAACCGACTCATCCTTGTTCTCACGTTCGTGCCGCCGATGCCGCCGGGACCGCTCGGCATCGCTCTGTTGACGCTGGACGATGTGTTGCCGCGCACGCGCAGTTCGGGGACGGAGCAGGTTCTTGTGCCGCTGGATAACTGGTACCGCCCGGAGTCGCCCGACGGGTACTACACGACGGCGGTGGTGACGCTCGACGCGTCGGACGTGTCGCGCGTGGTGGGGGCGACGGCCGTGATGGCGGAGGCGGGCACGATCTACGCGACCACCCAGGCGCTGTACCTCACCGACACGGGTTGGGGTGCGGTTGCCGCCGACGATGGGCCGCGGACCATCATTCACAAGCTCAAGTACAACGCGGACGGGGTGGCCGAATACGCGGCCAGCGGGGCGGTGCCGGGCCGCCCCATTAATCAGTTTTCGCTCGGTGAACACGAGGGCTACCTCCGGATTGCTACCGAGGTCAGCCGCTGGTCCACCTCCGTGGACGGTAACGTGGTCAGTGCCTGGAGCTTCCAGCAGTACGCCGGTGTGTACGTGCTGGGCGAAGTGGACGGGAACCTGGAGGTCGTCGGCAAGGTCGAGAACATCGCTCCGGGCGAAACCGTCCATGCCTCGCGCTTCCTGGGCGACCACGGCTTCCTCGTCACATTCCGAAGAATCGATCCGTTGTTCATCCTCGACCTGACCGACCCGACCGACCCGCGGGTGGTCGCCGAGCTGACCATGCCCGGCTTCAGCGATTACCTGCATCCGGTGGGTGATACGCACCTGATCGGCGTCGGCAAGTGGGTCATCAACGACAACGATTTCGACTGGTATCAGGGCCTGCAACTGTCTCTTTTCGATGTCTCCGACTGGTCTAACCCACGGGTCATACAGCAGATCCAGTTCGGCGGGCGCGGCAGCGAGTCCGACGTACTCTACACGCACAAGGCGTTCACCTTCATGCCGGACAGCAATCTGCTGGCGGTGCCCATGCAGTTGACGACGTTGAATGACATTCCGTGGGAGTTCGGCGACCCGGCGTTCGACGGGGTGGTCGTCTTCCGCGTCGATCCACAACAGGGCTTTACCGAATTGGGGCGCATCAATGCCGTGACCAGCGCGACGGGCACGTACGAATGGTGGTGGGGAGACTGGCGCCGCGGCGCGTTCATCGGGCAGACAGCGTATGCGGTGACGCCCGACGGCGTGCGATCCGCATCGCTGGATGATTTCACGGCGACGTCATCTGTGACGTTGGCTCCAGAGTCCGATTGACGATTGCCTGACGACTGGCTGGAGAGAAAACCGCGGCCTTGGTCCGAGCGTTGCGGGCCAAGGCCGCGGTCTCCAAAGCACCCAGTCCTTCGCTCTTATGCGGGCGTTACCTTTATCCAGCGTGCGACGCTTTCCAGGTCGCGGAGGACATCGACGCTCGCGAAGACTGAGTAGCGCTGGCCCGGCTTCAATGTCACGCCCGGCGCGCTCTTCATCTGGTGATGCCAGTACCGCCCACCGCGACGCCAAGTCTGCCAAGATGGTCGCTTACGGTCCTGCTGTCGTTGCCGCCGCTGTACGGCGGGGTCTTTGCGACACAGGCGGGTGAGCGTCTTGCACGCCGCCGCCGTGGCGGGCGTGGCAGTGATTTCGATCGTAACCATCGAGCCGGGCTTGATATCCATAGCATGCTCCGTGCGGCATGGCCGCCACAAAGACCCCCATCCTAACCAACTCGCGCTCTGGCGACAAGGTCGCCATGCACCGCGCTCTGGCGTGCGGTTGGCGGATGATCGTACCGGGACGCTTGCGCGCGAGTTCGGGCGGTGTCGTCCACGGTTGACAGTTTTGGGGCACGCGCCGAGAATCACGAAGCGGACAGAGCTCGTTCATGGCAACAATCGTAATAAGTACAGGCGAAGAAAACTCTTATGCACGCGCCATCTCTGAGGTCGCTGCGGCCCTGCGCGACGGCGCACTTGTGATTTTTCCGACAGAGACCGTCTATGGCGTGGCAGCAAACGCGGCGAACTCCGCCGCCATGGCGCGGCTGCGGGACTTGAAGGGCCGCGGCGGAACGCAGCCGTTCACCGTTCACCTGGGAAAGCGACAGGAAGCGCGCCGGTACCTGAGCAACCCGTCACCTTTGGTTCGTCGGCTGGCGCGGAAGGCATGGCCGGGCCCGCTGACGCTCGTGTGCGAGGAGCCCAGTCCGGATCGAGCCGAGATCGCTCAAGTGTGTACGCCGGAGCAGCTTCGGGAGATCTACAGCGACGGCACGGTTGGGCTGCGGTGCCCGGATCACCCGGTGGCGATGAGGCTCTTGAGCGAGGCCGGCGTCCCGGTCGTGGCCAGCAGTGCGAATCGCCGGGGGGCGCCGCCGCCGCTGGACGTGCAGCAAGCGTTACGCGACTTGGATGGGCTGGTGGAGTACGCGATCGACGGCGGCCCGACGCGGTACCAGGCAGCGTCGACCATCGTCGAGGTCCGCGGCGACCGTTGGCGGGTGCAGCGAGCCGGGGCGGTCGAGCCGCGGACGATCGCGCGGCTGGCGTGTAGCGAGGTCCTGTTCGTCTGCACGGGAAACTCGTGCCGTTCGCCGATGGCAGAATATCTTTTTCGTCACGGTTTGGCCGCGCGCCTGGGATGTCCGATCGACGCCTTGGAGGCGGCAGGCTATCGGGTGACGTCCGCGGGCACGGCGGCGTTCGCCGGGTCGGGTGCGTCGGCCGGGGCGTTGGAGGAAATGGCCCGCCGCGGCATCGATCTGCGGCCGCACCGGGCTCAGCCGCTGACAATCGAATTGGTTCACCGGGCCGAAAAGATATATGCTATGGCGCCGGAGCACCTGGAGGCTGTGCGGGACTTGGTACCGGCGGCGGCCGGCCGGGCATGTCTGCTCGATCCGGGTGGGCCGGTGCCGGACCCGATCGGCGGGTCGGCGGAGCAATACCGCGAGTGTGCCACGCAGATCGAGCGGGCGGTGGAACTGCGCCTCAAGGAGTTCCTCGATGAAGATCGCGATTGGTAGCGATCACCGCGGGTACGAAGCCAAGGAGCGGATCAAGGCGCTGCTGCTGGACATGGGGCTCGAGGTCGATGATAAGGGCGTCCATGCCAAGCAGGCCTCCGACTATCCGGACACCGCGTTGGCGGTGGCCGAGGACGTCGCTCGCGGCCGGTGCGACCGGGGCATCCTCTTCTGCGGCAGCGGCATCGGCATGTCGATCACGGCGAACAAGGTCCGCGGCGTGCGGGCGGCCTTGTGTCATGATGAACTCACTGCGCAGATGGCCCGCCGTCACAACGACGCCAACGTGCTGTGCCTGCCGGCCGATCTGGTGGGCGATGCCCTGATGCAGGGGATTGTCCGGTGCTGGCTCACCACCGAATTCGAGGGCGGCCGGCACGCCCGCCGCGTGCAGAAGATCGTTGAGTACGAGAAAGCGCACATGCGGGACGGCGATGTCAGCACGCTTGGGCCGGCGTCAAAGCCGCCGGACGCTACGGCCGACGCGCAGGCTTCCGCGACGCGCCCGAATGAGTGCGCAGGCTGTTCATAGCGCGTTTCCATCCCTTTCGGCGTAAGTTTCCGGGGCTGCCCGTACTCCTCATCCATTACCGGCGCCGATCGAGCTGTTTACGGGCGGCTTCAACCGTATTGCGGAGCAGCATGGCGACGGTCAGCGGCCCGACGCCGCCCGGGACCGGTGTAATGGCTCCGGCGATTTCCGAAACCGGCTCGAAGTTCACATCGCCGACGGTCCGTCGAACTGTCCGGCCGTTTGCATCCTGCGTGCTGATCCGGTGGATCCCTACGTCGATGACGACCGCCCCGGGGCGGACATGCTCCGGTCCGATGGCCTGCGGTTGCCCGATGGCCACAACCAGTATGTCAGCCTGCCGCGTGTGAGCGGCCAGGTCGCGCGTGGCGATGTGGCACGCGGTGACGGTTGCCATCTGCGTCAGCAGTGACATGGTAATGGGCCGGCCGACGATTCGGCTTTGTCCCACCACTACCGCGTGGGCCCCGCGGACGACGACCCCGCTGCGGCGGATCAGCTCAGCAACGGCCAGCGCAGTGCAAGGCACGATGATCGGGTCCTCATAGAACAGCCACCCGATGTTCGCCGGGTTGACGCCCTCCACGTCCTTGTACGGGTCGATTCGATATTGGGCGACCGCCGGCTCCAGGTGCCCGGGCAGCGGCAACTGAAGAATGATCCCGGTGACGCTCGGATCGGCGTTCAGCTGATCGATGGTCGTCAGCAGCTCGGCCTGCGTCGTGTGCTCCGGCAGCTCCACCAGCTCGTATTGCACGCCCACCTGTACGCTCAACTTGCGCTGGGACTCCGCGTATAGCCGGCCGCTGGCGTCGCTGCCCACCAGGATCGCGCAGAGCTTGATCGTGCCGTGGTGTGCGTTGAACCACGCGACCTGACGCGTGACCGCTGAACGGATTTCGGCGGCATAGACCGCCCCGTCGAGAATCCTCGCCGGCATCTCGCACCTCGTTGCCCCGCGATGATGCTCAGTGCGGGCTCGGCACGCAAGCCGGCACTGTCGCTGCGCTTGTTCGGATCGAAACCCACCAGGCCACATGCTCTGCGGTATAATGGTTGCGCAGTGCGGTCTGCGTGGGGCGGCGTGCCGACCGTTGATGTGCGTCGGGTGCGGCGGTCTGACGGGTCTTCCTGCACTGCAAGCGCATGGAGGTGTGCGGTGTTTCCACGCATGTATTTCGGGCTGGCCCTTGTGGCGTTGGCCGTGTTCGGGGGTTGCACAGTGAACATTCCTGGGGAGAACGTCCTGTTTGCCAAGGGGGAGCCGTTCATTCTGAAGGGAACGGCGGCAGTCATTGACCGGAACGGGCCGTGTCCCGTGTGGATCGGCGAGAACGGCGTGACCTACCACCTGTTTCAGGGCGGTCGGCTGGAGAACGCCGACTTCGATCGGATCACTACCCCCGGAGTGACTTCGCGCCTCGAACTGGCTGTCCGCACCGACCTTACCGTCACGTGCCAGGTGGGAACGATCGCCGAGGTACAGCGTGTGCTTGAAATTGTTGAGTAAGCGTCGGCGGCGCACGCCCCCGGTCGGGGTAACCGCTTGCCCGCTCCCTGACGGCGCTCGACTCGTCCCGGCCGTAGCCGGCCTGGTCGCAGCGCTGCCGTTTGTTCTGACCCTCGCGGGCTGCGGGCCATGGTTATGGCTGGCGGGGCTGGAGCGCCAGCGGCCCTACGCCCCGGTTGTCTTGCTGAAGACCGAACAGCTCGAGCGTCCTGTCATCACGTTCAGCGACCCGGTGTACCGGCCCGCATTCTGGACCGGCCTGGACGAAAACGACCCCGCGGCCGGCCGTGCGGCGGGTTTCTTCGTGACGCTCGCCACGGCCGACCCGGCTCGTACCGCTTTTCGCCTGTTGGACGTGCAGACCGGCCATTCCCTGACGCTGTTGCGATTGGCTGGGCCGGCCACCCCAGACGAGCAGTCGGCCGGCGCCGCGCCCCGGGTGTTCAACTATGCCACGTACGAGCGGCTGGCAGCCGGGGCCGCCGTCTTCTGGTACACGGGAGCCGCGGACGGCGGACATCGATTCGGTCTGCTCGTTCCGGAAAGTGTCCTGGGCCCGTTCGTCTGGCTCGAGATGTACACGAGCACTGCCGACGACGGTACGCCGATCAACGCGGCGCGCTTGGAGCTGGTGTGCGATTTCTTCTACGTCGCGATCATCGGCGACTCGATCATGTGGGGCAACGGCCTGGAGGAGCGGGACAAGTTTACCGCGCTGGTTATGCGGACGATCGAGCGCTCTCTCCAGCGCAAAGTCATCTGGCAACGATACGCGCAGTCCGGAGCCCGTCTGGTCCCGACCCGCGGCGATTCGATCTGCCTGTGGAGTTGCTCGGGCGAAGTGCCGGTCGCTTCGACCTCCGTCATGGTGCAGGCGGACCTCATCCAGCGGCCCGAGCGGATGGACCTGGTGCTGCTCAGTGGCTGCATTAATGATGTCGGGATCGATACGCTCCTGACCCCCGCGACGCCCGACGACCAGCTTGCCGCCCTCACCGAGCGTTTCTGCCGCGATGAGATGGCGACGCTGCTGTTCAAGCTGCGGCGCGTAGCTCCGCAGGCGTTGTTCGTTGTAGTCGGCTATTACCCGGTCATCTCGGAGGAGAGTGACGCGCTGGCGCTCCAGATCTGGGACCAGACGCGGGGCGCCCTGAACAGCGAGAGCGGCGGGTCGGTCGTCGCGGAGTTGGCGGCCCAGTCCGACCTCTTCTGGCGCGTGGCCCATGCGTCGTTGCGGGCCGCGGTGCAGCAGCTCAATGACGTTGCGGGGTCGGCCGTCGCGGCCTTTGCCGATCCCGGTTTCGGCCCTCAGAACGCCACATTCGCTTCCGACCCGTGGGTGTGGGGGTTGACCTCCGACGCAGCGTTCGTACGGGGCCTGGCGCTCAATTACGATCTGTTTCCCGAGGACCCGCTGCGCGACTTCCGGTTGGATAACTGCCTCGCGGATTACGTGAAGCAGGAGACGATCTCCTGCGTCTACGCGTCGGTTGGCCACCCGAACCGCCGGGGAGCCCGCGCGTACGCCGAGGCCGTCATCGCGTGCCTGCGGCAACTGGGAGTGTTGCCGGCGGATGGCGGCGTGCCATGAAGTGTGTCACGCGACTCACGACGTTACCCGTCTCGGCCCAGGCGACGCCGGGCCGCTAGACAATCCGGTGAGCCAGGTGCGAGCTCCCGGCACAGCAGTGGCCGTTGCGGGTAGATTGTGCAGCGGCAACTTTCCAAAGGGCCGGCCAGCGCCACGCAGCGCTCGGTGGCGGCATCTTTTCGCATGAAACGCAGGACCAGCCCGGGGGCGCAGTGTACGAGAGTGGTCAGGGGCGCCAGTCGCGGGTCACGCTCGAATTGCTCGGCTTCTGCGTCGGTCAGCAGAACGTCGCTACCCACACAGCAGGCCCCGCAGCTCTGACAGTCGTACATGGTGCGGCCTCGTCCGCGCGGCTATCCGCAGGGATTGAGCAGTCGGTTCAGGATTTCGACAGCGCGGTCCCCGTCCTCGTCACAATCAAACGCAATGTGAATCACGGCCTGCTCGCCGAGAGCGGCTGCGGAGAAGTCCCGGAGGTTTACGCCGGCCTGCGCCAGGGCGGTGGCCACCCGAGCTCCCAGCCCGATGACGTTCGGCCCGCGCACGCGAATGATGCGGAATGCCTGTTCCGTGGACAGCCCGGCCCGCTCCGCGACTTCGATATCCTCCAACGAACGCAACGGGGCGACAAACAAAGCCCCCTCGCCTGGGCCCGCACGACGTGCCAGGATGAGTTCGAGATTCAGCCCGCCGATGCGAAGTGCTTCCAGCCGGCTCGCTAGCGCGCCCGGCTCGTCCGGGATGCTTCCGGCCCACACGTACTCCTTGGTAATCTCGTAGGCCATGATCCGGGTCCTCGCCGCTCACGTGCCTTCGGCCGGCGGCGCCGGGCGCGCCACGGGCGCGGTCGCACCCGCTGCCGAATTCGGCGGCGGCGTCGCGCTCATGGTCGCGCTGCTGGGTATCAGGGTCCCGCCCGACATGACCGCCTTGAAGGCCTCCTCCACGCCCCAGTCCACCTCAATGATGTCGCGGCGGCGAATGATGAACACGAACCCCGTGGTCGGGTTCGGGGTCGAGGCAATGAATGCCGTACACAGCTCTTCGCCGGTTCGCGGGTCGCGGAAGGTGTTTGTGATGAATGCGATCGAGCGTGACAGCTCGTTCGGGAACGGCACGAGTGCGACCCGCTGGTACCCTTGACTTTGCTGGCCCGAGAAGATGCCCACGATCTGCTTCAGCGCGCCGTAAATGCTCTTGATGAACGGCACACGGCTGATCAGGTAATCAAACCACTCCAGAACCCGCCGGCCGATGACGTTGGCGGCGAACAGGCCGATCAGGTACAGGAGCAGAAAGGTCAGCAGAATCGCAAATGCGGCGACCAGCCACTGCAAGTGTGTTGGCAGCGCTTGCAGACCCAGCGCGCGCCACTGAGCCGGATCCACCCCCCAGGTGGTGGCCAGCTTCGGGCCCCACGGCCCTTTCATCGCCAAGCCGATGATCCACGAGAACAGCCCCCGAAACCACCCGAACACGATCCACACGAGCCAGAGCGTGACCATGATCGGCAGAATCGTGATCAGGCCGGCGCTGACCCGCGTCCGGATCAGTGCCCGGATGGCGCCGAGGACGCGGCTGTGCGGTCGCTCAGGTGGTCCGGTTCGTTCCCGTGGTTTCACAGCAACCCTTTGTTTCGCGCGGCTGGGGCTGGGGCCGTGGCCGCGCTGATACGGACGATAACGTTTCGCCGCCGGAGGGCAAGTAAGTGTAGCGCAGTCCTCCGGTCGGGACATTCCGACTTGACACCCGCGCGCCGGTCGCGTATCGCATCGCGCGACCCGAAGGAGTCTCTCATGCGTTGGCCGATTCGCTCGTTGTGGACGACAGGCCCCGTGCTCGTGCTGCTCAGTCTCACGCTGGGAGTGACTGGTTGCGAGCGACCGCCGGGTTCCGGCCCGCCGGCGACCAGCACCGCCCCCGCCGCGGCCACCGACGGGTCGGGGCCCATCCTCATCGGTCACTTCGCCTCGATGACCGGCTCCGAAGCGACCTGGGGCGTTTCGACCGATGCCGGCATTCGCTTGGCGATCAAGGAGCAGAACGCGGCCGGCGGTGTCCGCGGCCGCCTTCTCAAGGTTATCACGTACGACAATCAGGGTAAGCAGCAGGAGTCCGCCACCGCGGTCACGCGGCTGATCACACAGGACAAGGTCGTTGCGGTCCTCGGCGAGGTGGCCTCCTCGCGTTCGATTGCCGGCGGGCAGGTGGCCCAGCGCTTCGGCGTGCCGATGATCACGCCGTCTTCGACCAACCCGCGGGTCACCGAGATCGGCGACATGATCTTCCGCGTCTGCTTCATCGATCCGTTCCAGGGGTACGTGTGCGCGAAATTCGCGCGCGGCGCGCCGCTGCACGCCACCCGAGCCGCCACCCTCTACAACCGCGCCCAGGCGTATTCCACCGGTCTGAACGACTTCTTCAAGAAGACCTTTGTCGAGCTGGGCGGGACAATTGTGACCGAGCAAGCCTATGGGGACGGCGATACGGATTTCAGCGCCCAGCTCGCGAACATCCGAGACGCAGCGCCGGACGTGATCTTCGTGCCCGGGTACTACACCGAGGTCATCAATATCGCGGTGCAGGCCCGCCGACTGGGAATTACGCAGCCGCTGCTGGGAGGCGACGGGTGGGATGCCGAGGACCTCAAGAATGCCGGTAGTGCGCTGGACGACTGCTACTTCTCCAACCACTATTCGCACGAAGAGCAGCGCCCGGTCGTCCAGGAATTTGTCCGGCGCTACCAGGTCGAGTACGGCAAAATCCCCGACGGGATGGCGGCGACCGGCTATGACGCGGCGCGTATTCTCATCGACGCCATGCTGCGGGCCCCGTCGCTGTCGGGGAAGGATTTGGCGGCGGCGATCGCGGCCACCAAGGATTTCCCCGGTGTGACGGGAATTATCACGATCGATGCGCAGCGCAACGCCCGCAAACCCGCCGTGATTCTCAAGCTCAAAAACGGCAAGCCTTCGTACTTCGCGACGATCGAACCCCCGGATGACGGCCACTGAATCGGCCCGCCCGGACCGGCCGTAGCGTCAGCTCAGCAGCCACCGGCGGAGCGGATCCCCCCACGGTCCGACGGCTTGCAGCGCGGGCCATACGCAGGGTGCTGCGACGACAAACACGATGTGCAGTCCGGTGGCGACGTCATAGCCCAGTGATCCGCGCGGTCGACGCCAGATTTGCAAGGCGCCAAGCCACCCGGGCGCCGGGCCCCGCGGCGGAAGCGCCCGGCCGGTGTCCAGGGCGCGTAGCGTTCGGTATGCAAAGCTGCCCCGTCGCCACACCGTGAACGCACACGAAAAAGACATCTGCCACAGGTATGCCGGCACGTGCCCGCAGGCACAGGCGATCATCAGACCCGCGAAGCGCTCGCCGCGCGACCAGTACCCGACGGAGCAGTTGTCGATGAAACACTCGGCCCGCGCCTTGATGTAGCTGATGAGGACCGCGCAGCACAGACTCAGCACCGCGAGGAGTTGGTAGGTGAGATTGGCCGGGTCACGCTGGGCAAAGTACAGCAGGCAGCCGATGTACAAGGCCATGTCGCTCAAGCGGTCGATGGTCGAGTCCAGCACGGCGCCCGCGCGCGTTCGCAGGTTCCCCACGCGTGCCACCGCCCCGTCCAGCATGTCGCACGCCGCCGCGAGGAACAGAAATACGAGCGTCCAGATCGGCCACCAGCCGACGGGCGCATCGCGAACACCTACGAAGTACGGCACCTGCTGCCCCGCGCCTCGCGCCAATCCGTAGGCCGCCCCGCAGGTCATGAATAAGCCGACCACCGTGATGATGTTGGGCGTGACGCCGAGGTCGACCAGACGCCGTGCCAGTGCATCCCGCGCTGCGGCGACCGACAGGCCCAGAGGCTTGCCGACGCTCTCCGCGGCGCTGACCTGCCGCAGCGTCTCCAGCGCCGCGGGCGCCGGGAAGGCGGGTGCGTCGGAGGGACCCGCAGAGGTCCGGCTTGACGGGTCGAAGCTCATTCCTTGCTCTACGCCGGGGGCGGCTGGTCCGCCGGCGGCGTTGCGGGGGGCGGCGACGGGGGTGGCGACGATTCCGTCGGGGCTCCCGTTGCAGCGGCGGCCGCGCTGGCGGCCGGGGCCGGTGCGGTCGTCGTGTCGGTAGCCGGTTGCGGTGCCGGTGGTAGCTCTTCCCCCGGCTCCTCGTAATACACCTCTTCCCAGTCGGTGGCATCGACTTCCCGTCGCAGCAGGTAATACATCTGCGTGCTGCCGCAGAAGAAGAAGCAGAGCACGAACGCTGCCACCACCCCGACCAGCAGATATACCCACAGGCGGAAGAAGAACAACGCGAACATCTCGGTGCCGTTCAGCGGGGCGTTGTGGAACGTACCCCAGAACGGCACGTCGCCCACGGACGGCAGCAGCGACAGGTCCGACCAGGCGGGCATCTGCCAGATCGCATCGAGTTTCCCGAGGCCGTCTACACCGCTGCCGCTGGCCAGATTCATGCCCAGCTTGGTAGTCGTATGCGCCAGTTTCAGCGTCAGCATCGCGACGATGCGGACGAGCACGAACGAGATTCCGCCGTACAGGAGGAGAACGGCCGAGTAAAAACCGTAGTGCCAGATGCGGCTGCCGACGTAGCTGCACGCCCGCGACAGCGCGTCGAAGCCGTCCGATCCTTCCACCGCGATCGTCGGCCACATCAGATGGAACCCAAGTACGACCGCCAGGACGATGAGCGCCAAGGCGAACCCACCCAGCAGCGTCAACGGGTACAAGAGCCCTGCGAGAATCTCACCGATGTACGGGATCGCACCCACCAGACCGCCGATGAAGATCAGCACGGCGATGCCAATGAAGAACCCCGCCGGCATTAGCGGCCCGAGCAAAAAGCCGCTGTACTTGTCCCGCGCGAAGCGCAGGGCCTCACGCAGCGTAATGCTCTCATCCCGGGCGGACTGCACGGCCGCACTACGGCACACGGCCCCGCCGAAGTAGCTGAACACCACCAGCGCCAGGAATGCGAACAGGACCGCGAACCAGAAAAATCGCGTGACGAACCAGACCAGGCCGCGGACGGCGGAGGCCATGCTGCTGACCATGGCCGGCTTGGCATCCAACGCACCCTCGGCAAAGCCCCAGCGACCGGCGCAGACGCCCTCGATTGCGGCGGCGAAGCACCGACTTTCGAAATTCAACAGCGTGCGGAAGGGTCCCCGTGGCTCCAGCCGCTCCGCTTGGGCGAGGGCGAGCTGCGTTGCCCCGATGCTTTGAAGTTCCTTGCGATCCTTCGCCAGTTGCGCCGCGTCGATGCCCGCGTCCGCCGTCAACAGCGTATTGATGGCCATGCCGACATCCGGGAGCGGGCCCGACCAGTCGCGTCGGCGGTCGTCGAGTAAGACACGCAGGCGATCGGCGGCCGCAATCAGTGCCGTCCGACGGTCGGCCTTCGCGGTCTTCGTCAACTCCCGGTCACGTTCCAGCGCGTCCAACCCTGCTTTCAGGCGGTCGGCAATGAGCCGGCGCGCGTCGGCCAGAGCTTCTTTGTGCCGCCCGNCCACGATCAATTCCCGAAGGGTGTGGTCGGCCAACTTCCGCTCGGCCTCGGCGGCGTCGGCCGCCCGCCCGGCCTGCGTGAGGGCTCGCACGCGCGCCTCGCGGCGTGCCTCGGCCGCCGCCCGATGCCATTCGGCGAACTGGCCACCAGGCAGGCGCGTATACGCATCCACCTCGGTTTGCAGGCGTCCGCCGGACTCCGCCACCAACGCCCCGTGGCCGGACCGCATCCAGATAACATCGAGGATGCGTCCGCCCAGGTAGACGAGAATGATTCCGGCCAGAGCCAACGTCAGGCGCTTGAAGTCTAGCGCCAGTCGCAAGCTCTGGAAAAGTCGGACGAACGGGAACGCCTGTGACCAGGAAATCTTGCGAAGTTCAACCCCATTGTCAGCCATGGCTGCCTCCACTCGCGCCCGCGGTTGCTGACCGCCGGCGTGCCAGCCTCGCGAAATGCGCACGGCGGATCACTCCGCCGGCGGGTCAGATTGTGCCCCATTATAGGAACCCGCACTTTCTGAACAAGCCGCCGCCAATCGCCTCTCGGATGCCCACCTCAATATGATGGCGGCAGCCATGACGGCGACCGCCACCGCAATCGTGCTCGGAGCATACGGCACGCCGGAAAAGAGCGCCAGGCTCCACGTAGTCCCCAGCAGCATAAGCCCGCCCACGTACGCGTTGCACGACCACCGTACCTCCGGCGGCTGGCAGCCTGCTGTCCGTACCGCCAGCGCCAACGCGGCAGTGGCGAGCAGAGCGAACGGCGGCACCGCCATACCGGTTGTTTGCAGCAAATGGTGGACCGGTACGAGCGCCGCGACCAGAACAGCGCAGCCCGCGAGTGCGCCGACGCTGCTTCGCTGCCACGTCGCGTCCCTCAGCAGCAGCGACCAATACATCAGCAATAGCAACGCCGCAAACAGGGTTTCGATGCGTCCAAGGCCTGACTGTGTTTTCTGCGCCATCAGGTTAACGGCCAGCAGGAATACCCCTCCGGCCAAAGCGTAGCCCAGGTGCCGCGCCGCCGGAATCAGTCGCCCGGCCGTGGTCCACGGCTGCCCATCGTTGAGCTGTTGGTGCCAGAAACGCGCCAGCCACAGCATCCACAGCCCGGCAAGTGTGCATCCGATCAGCGGTCCCAGCGTCCTCGCCGGTAACCACGCCGTACCGGCCGTAAACGCGGTCGTCGCGGCCAAGGTCAATGCGAACTCTCCAACCGCGTTGGAACGCCAGCGATGGCCGACGGTTGCCGCAGAAATGGCGGCCAGGCCGATCGCCGCCGGTGTAGCCACGCTGCTCCAAAGCAGCAAGCCGCCCAGGGCGATCAGCGCGCAACCGGCCAACACCAACCCGTAGAGGCGTCGGTGCGAAGGCAGCGGTTCAACGAGCCTCCGCGGGTCCTCCCAGGCGGTCCGCGATCGGCAGCGCCAGTCACTGAGGATACTTGTGACAACCACCAGCACGATCACGGCGGCCGCGACCAGCAAACCCAGGGAGGATCGCACCCGTGTGGCTGCCGCTGCCCGCCAGAAAGGTTCCGTCGCACGTGCGACGATCAGCACGACCAGCCCCACCGTCGCGTAGCGCGCCAATACCTGTCGTCGCCAGAAGTAGAAGCCCGCCGCCGGGATCAGCAGCAAACCCGCGACCAGTAACTCGCCTGACCAGCCCGTCGGTTCGTGGGGCGCTTCACAAAGAGCCAGAGCGGCCAAGCCCGCGATCGCCGAAACATGCGCCGCGAGACTCTGGCGGATGGCATACCTTTGCGAAGCCTCCGCAGCCGGCTTGTCTGCGGCGGTGGGTGTGGACAGCGGAGTTCCGAGTCCGGCTCCGCGTAGGGCATCGGGGCCTTCGCCTGTGTGGGCCGGCGGACGTTCAACCCACACCGCCACGACGAACCACAACAACGACAGGGTCGCAAGATTGATGCTCAGCAGCAACGGCCCGCCCATGCCGTGAAGCGTCATGTGACTCAGCAGCGCCGCGCCGCTGATCGCGCCAACGAACAGACCATCGCTCATTCCGATCGGCAGTCGGCGTCGCCCCAGCAAAGCGGCCAGCAGCGCGGCCAGACTTATGGCGGCGAGCCAACTGAAGCGCAGAGCCGGCACGTCGAGTTGTCCTGCCATGCCCCGGCATGATATAAGCAAACCGCCTGCCAAGGCGCGGGTGCGCGGTGCACTCTGCCGGGAACGTCTCGTGGCCGTCCCGCAAACTGAGAACGAAGCCTTTCGGCGGTTCCTCGACCGTTTGTGGCAGAGGGACGTCCTTCCACTGCTGCGCGACGCCCGGAAAGCGCAACGTCAACGGGCCGCGCGCGTTGTGGGCACGGCGGCGGCAGGAGCGGGCCTGCTGCTCGACGGCGTGCTGCGCCTGCGCGGCCGCCCGTTCACGCGGTTTCTGACGGTGGTCGGCAGCACGTTGGGGGCGTTGCTTCCAGACGTATGGGACTGGAGCTGGCTGCGCGACGTCGCCACGCCTGCCGAGCAGGAACTGGTGGCCGATCGCGCCCGGTCGCAAATGGAGCAGTTGCCCGAGGCTGATGCCTTGAGCCTGTTCGGCCTGTCGCCCGACGCTTCCGCAACCGACCTTCGCCGCGCCTGGCATGACGCAGCCCAGCGCTGGCATCCGGACAAAGCTTCCGACGAGCCGAGCCGGGTGGAATACCGCGTCCGCTTCATTGTCTACCAAGCGGCATACGAGCGACTGCGCCGGGCGTACGAGGAAGGGCGGCTGCCGGTCCCCGCGGTCGATCGGAGTGCCAAGCCCTGATTGGCCAGAACGGCCGTTGCTGGCCGCCGCGAGCGCAATTCTCGCTGAGCGTGTTGCGGCGTCTGACCTCTGACCGCCGCCAGTGACGAGGGGCTCCGGGGGAGCCACGGCGCGCGCACTGACGGGGCCCGCGAGCGATTACTTGCGTAGCGCCTCGGCGAAGTAGCGGGCCGTCAGCGGCTCGCCTGTGGCCAGTTTCGTCAATTCGTTCCAACTGTGCAGGTTGCCGGGGCCGAAGACCTTTTCGCGCAGGAACTCGCCGGCTTCGGGCCGGCCGAAGAAGGACGTGCTTTGCGTGTCAGGCAGACGCAACACCTTCTGCGCGATGTGGTGTCGGACCTGCGCCGCGAAGCACTCGCCGAGCATGTAGTTCTGGTAGTACACCGGGTGTGTAAGGATGTGGACCTTGGCAGCGTAGTCCGGGCGCGACACCGAATCGGGTGGGCGCAGCAACTGGTAGCGCTGCTTCAGCTCCCACCACAGACGCCCCAGGTCCTGATCCGGATTCGCGTACATGCCCTTTTCGAAGTGCAGCATGACCTGTGCCCAGCGGGCGAACATCAGTCGCTCCGTCCGCAACGAGGCACGCAGCGCAGGCCCGATTCGTGCCACACGTTCCGCGTCGGCGCGCAGGACCCGCGCGAGCCATTCCTCATTCCGGATCATCGCCCCGAACAGCAGCGCCGTGCCCTCGGTCGTGATACCGTGTGCTGCCTCGCGCAGCAGGAACGGTACATCCGGGCGGATGTACTTGTCGTAAACCCCATGCCCGAGCTCATGCAGCAGCGTGTCTGCCCAGTAGGCGTTGGGCTTGAGATTGGCGAGCACGCGGATATCTCCGGCACGGTTGAGATCGACGCAATACGCGTGGGGGCACTTGCCGGGCTTTTCGAGCAGGTCGCTGCGGTCCAGGATATCGTCCACGGGCAGGCCGATGCCCGCATAGTATTCTCGGCACAGGGCCGTCAGGTCCGCATCACGGAAAAATGCATCCAGATCGAGGTCCGTCGTTGGCGGCACCTCTTGAAAGAACAGGTCGCCGAAGTGCCACGGCCGGAGTTCTTCCTCGGCGATGCCGAACCGCGCAGCCCGTTCGCGGTCCAGCTTCCGCTTCCACTCCGCAAACGGCTCGCGCGTCAGCTTGTCCAACTCCTCGTAAAGGCGGAAAAGTTCCGCCGACTCCAGTTCCTGGAGTTCAAGCTGCAAGGCGAAGAAGTCCTCGAATCCGAGCTCGCGCGCCATTTGGTTCCGGAGCCGAACCAGCTCGGTGAGCACGGGGGCGGCCCGGGCTCCGACCTCCATGTAGGCCTTCCAGACCGCCTCCACTGCGGCGGAGTCCGTGCTTGTGGCGAGGATCTCCCGTACGTCGTTCTCGGTCAGCGTTCGTTCCCCGACGCGGCTGCGGAACGTGTTGAAGATCTGCTCGACCTGCGCTTCCAGCTCGACGATCCGTTTTTGCAGGGCCGGGTCGGCCTGCCCCGGAAGGAAGGCGCGGTATAGTACGTCCAGCTCCCGGCGCAGCCGCGGATCGCGGACGTTTCCACGCTCCTTCAACGCCTTGAGCTGCGCGAACACCACCCGGTCGCTGTGAAGATCGACCAGCGCCTTTTCCGCGGCCGTCCGGCGCGCGAACGCGGCGTCGGTCCCGGCGATGTTGGCTTCCCACCATGCAGCCTGACATTCCAGGAACGCGGGCCGGAACTTGGCGACGTATGCATCGCGGAGCTGCGCAAACGCCTGCTCGTCGGGCGCAGGTTGGGCAGCTTGCGTGACGGCGGTCAGCCAGAACAGCAGGTACGACACGGGGTGCATCGTGTTACCTCCGGGGCCTCGGCCCGCGAGCGAACAATTGTACCCACGCATGTTTAGAAGAGTCGGCGGGAATCCAGCAAGATGCAAATCGGCCCGTCGTTGGTGGCGGTGACGTGCATGTGGGCGGCGAACCGCCCGGTTTCGACGGGAACTCCGAGCAAGCGAATAGCCTGCGCCAGCTTGTCGATGAGTGGTTCCGCCACCGCTCCCGGTGCGGATGTATCGAAAGACGGACGCCTTCCGCGGCGAGCGTCAGCCTGAACCGTAAAGGCGCTGACCAGCAGTACGGCTCCGCCCACGTCCCGCACGGACAGGTTCATCTTGTACTCTGCGTCGGGAAAGATTCGCAGGTGAGCAACCTTGTCGGCAATGTACGTAACGTCGCCGTCACTGTCGTCCGGCGCCGCGGCCGCGTAAACCAGGAGTCCGGTCGAAATGCGACCGACGACCTCCTCCTCCACCGTCACACAGGCCGCGCTGACCCGCTGCACGACCGCTCGCATCGCCGTACCCTCTCGAACCGGCCGGCCCTTCCGCACACCACGGGCGGTGCCGGCCCACGCTCCGGGGCCGCCGTACTGTGGCGCGCGGGATTATGGTCCGGTCGCGACGGAATCAGAAGAGCCCGTTCGCTGGCCGAACCTTGAGCGAGGGTTCCGTGCCGGTAGAATGCGGATTGCGTTATGCTGCGACTTGGCCGGCGTTGTCGGACCGCCCGCCGAGGTTCTCGCGGACAACTTGGAGCGGTTCCGGGGTAGCCGAGCCTGCTCGTTATCTGGCGGAGTATTCATGATACTGTGGTTCTTGCGCGGGCTGTTTGTGCTGCTGATGGCCGGGGTTTCACTGCTGGCCGTGACCAGCGATCCCACGACGCCGGTGCGCTACAGCTTCATGCTGGTGGCGGCGGCGACGTTGTTCGCGGTCGTGCTGGTGATCGTGGATGTGTTTCTCACTCGGAAGTCGCTGGCTGCGTTTTCCGGCGCGTTGCTAGGACTGGTGGCCGGCCTCGTGTTCGCCTACGGCTTGGGACTGCTGGTGGACATGATGGTCCAGCTTTTCTGGGGGGTGTCCAAGGAAGAAAAAGAGGCCTACCGCGCTATCGCGCCGGCGGTGGGGGCCGTCAAACTCATGCTCGGCATCGTCTGCTGCTATCTCACCATGAGCTTCGTCCTTCAGACGAAAGACGACATCCGGTTCGTCATTCCATACGTGGAGTTCAGCCGGCAGACACGCGGCAGTCGTCCGCTGCTGCTGGATACGTCGGTGATCGTGGACGGCCGCATCGCGGATATCTGCGAGACGCGGATTATCGATTCCCCGATCCTGATCCCGCGTTTCGTTCTTCAGGAGCTTCAGACCATCGCTGACAGCGCGGACAAGCTGAAACGCAACCGCGGCCGGCGCGGGCTCGACATGCTCAACAAGCTTCAGACCAATGACAAGGTGGATATCCGCATCGCGGACGCTCGGCTGCCCAGCATCGAAGAGGCCGGAGACGTGGACCAGAAGCTGGTTGCGTTGGCCAAGAAGCTCGACGGTCGGATCGTAACGAATGATTACAACCTGAATAAGATCGCACAGCTTCGAGGTGTGGACGTTATCAACATCAACGACCTCGCCAACGCGTTGAAGCCGGTTGTGATGCCCGGCGAGACCCTGACCGTCCGAATCATCAAGCCGGGGGAGGAGGTCGGGCAGGGTGTCGGCTACCTGGAAGACGGAACCATGGTGGTCGGCGAAGCTTGCCGCGACAAGATCAATGAAGAAGTCACCCTGACGGTGACCAGTGTCCTGCAAACCTCCGCTGGGCGGATGATTTTCGGGCGTCCGGAGGGGGCGCCGATCGTCCCGCGTCGACCCCGCGCGCGTGCCTGAACTCCTCATCTGCACGTGGCTTGGGCGCGCCGGCGGTGAGCGACGCGTAAACTGTTCAAGCACGTCAACCGATCTCCGAAGTGGCGATAGTCGCAGTGCTTGCGTGCCACGGCCGGCGTGCGACACCTGCGCTTCGTATAGTAGAAGTAGAGCGACCGGGCCGTGCCGCCCGGACGACTGGCAGAACTGTGGAATGACTGCGCTGGTACGATCTCCTGACGCCTTGCGCCGGCTGTTCAGCGGCCTCGTGGAACAGGTGTTCCAAGTCGACGTGGGAATCTGCGACCCCGCGCTGACCGACTACCTCGGCGACCTGTTGGTCGACTTCGTCCACATTGACCGCATCTACCGGCTTCGAACCCTGAGCGGGGACATCATCCGGGATATTTCTCGCATGGAAGCCGATGCCGCCCTCGGCCCGGATGTTTCTCAGACGCAACGCCGCCGACTTATCAACAAGTACATCGGGGACTTCACCCTTTTCTGGACCGGCGTGTACCCGGAGAACCTCAGGCCACGACGCAACAGCGGAATCGATCTGCTCGTGCCATTCATGGTGCAGGGGAAGCGCTCGTATGAGATCGCGGGCGAACTCAGCGGCGAGGGTGATGAACCGCCGGCTCGGGTACTGCGGCAACTCAGCGAACAATTCGAGTTCTGCGTCCACGGCCTGCACCTCGTCCGAAACGAGTGGGAACGACTGGCGCACGCCGATCGGCGGAATTGAGCCGTCAGGCGCGACCTGCGGCCGCGTATCCCCTGCCTGCGAGCTTGCATAACCGAGCACGCGAGTCCAGCGCGCTAACCCTGGAGAGAGGTCACGGTCTGCTGCTCCGCCGGCGGTAATGCCGGCGTTCGGGTGTGCGCCCGATTGCCCAACTCTGGTTCGGCGTCCAGCCACAACGCTTGCCAATGGTCCGCGCGTGCCTTGACGGCCTACGCTTTGCCAACGGCACGTGCGCAATTGCAGAGCGTCAGCACGCGCGACGGGATGCACCTCAGTGTTGACGGCCTTCCGTCACCGCGGGACCGTTTTCGGCATTGAATTCACTGCTCAGGGCGACCAGTGCGCGAAAAATCGCCACTCTGGACCCCATAATCTTGCCTGTTGTGGCAACGTGTGGTAGACTATCCCTGCGCAGTCCACAAAGTGGTTTGAAGTGGGAAGGCCCGGCTCATGTTCTTGGCGGGTACCTACGAGCTGACCATCGATGCCAAGAACCGGCTCTCCATCCCGTTCGCGATTCGGCGCAAGCTGGACCCGGAAAAGCACGGTCACTCTTTCTATCTGGTACCCGGGCGTCGGTCGGGCACGTTAGCTCTATACCCGGAAAAGTATTACGAACGCTTGCAGGACGACGTCCCGCCGGATGACGCACTTTCGGAGGAAGCGTTCGCGTTTCGGCAGTTCGAATACGCTGCGAGCGCGCTTCTGGAGCCGGATGACCAAGGGCGGGTGTTGTTGCCGCAAAGACTGCTCCAGCGGCTGGGTTTCGGCAAAGACGTCGTTCTGATCGCAGTGCGTGACCACCTTGAACTCTGGCGACGCGAAGATTTCGAAGTGTTTGAAAGTGGCATGTGGGCCGCTTACGCGGAGCGTCGCGCTAAGGCTTTGGAAGAGATGAAGCGGGCTGCCGCTGAGCGTCGAGCGGCGGCTACCGGCACGATGCCGTAGGCGTCGGTTGCACACGGTTTTTGTGGTTGGGTTTCTCGCGAGGCGGGCAGTGGCGACGCATGGACACCGTCACCGTCGCCACTCCCAAGGGACTTCGGACGTGTATGCGGGCTCCGTCGTGGGTATGCGGAGCCTGTCGGAGCAAGGACGCCATCACACGTCCGAGAGCGGCTCTTAGCGGCCGCTGATGCTCGGCCGGCCGCAAGCCATGGATGGTCCGCGGCGGCCACCGTTTTCATCGCCGCGCCGCAGCGAGTGGAAGCTTGGGCAACCGCCCGCGGGGACAGGGCGCGGTCCCCGTGGTGCGGGACGGTGCAGGGCGCGGTGGAGTGGCGGGGTACGACCGTGGACGGGCCGCAGCACGAGCACACCCCGGTACTGGTGGAGCCCGTGCTGCGGCTGCTGTCACCCCGGCCGGGTCAGGTAATTCTGGACGGGACGGTTGGGCTCGGGGGGCACGCGCGGGCGTTGATCCCGCATGTGCTGCCCGCTGGGCGCTACATCGGCTTGGACCTCGACGAGTCTCTGGTGGCGGAAGCGCGCGGCCGGCTGGAGACGCTGGCGCCGGGCTGTGTCGAGCTCCGGCACGCGAACTTCGCGGAGTTCCCGGCGGTTCTCGCGGAACTCGGGTTGCGCTGGGTCGATCACATGTTCCTCGACCTGGGCGTCAATTCGGCACAACTGGCCGACCCGGCGCGTGGGTTTTCGTTTGAGCGCGACGGCCCGTTGGACATGCGGTACGACCGCTCGCAAACGCGTCGGGCTCTGGACCTCGTCAACGCGTTGCCGGAGAACGAACTGGCGGACCTTTTTTACCGCCACGGACAGGAGGGCGCGAGTCGAAAAATCGCGCGTCGGATTTGTCAGTTGCGTCACAGCGGACGCATTACGACCACGCTCGCGCTGGCGCGGGCGGTCGAATCCGTGTACGCGGCGTTGGGGGAGAAGGGTCGCGGTCGCATTCACCCGGCCACGCGCGTTTTCCAGGCCCTGCGGATAGCGGTTAACGATGAGCTGCAAAACTTGCGGCGGTTCTTGAGCCGCGTGTTGGAGTATCTGCGGCCGGGTGGTTGTCTGGCGGTGATCAGTTTTCACAGTCTTGAGGACGGGATCGTAAAGGACTTCATGCGGCAGGCACGCGCGACCGGCGCCATGGAGGAACTCACGCGGCGGCCGGTGGTGGCGGATCCACAGGAGCGGGCGGCCAATCCACGCAGTCGCAGTGCGAAACTGCGCGTGGCACGCCGGGTGACAGATTGAGGTACGCAGGGAGGCGGCGATGGCGCTCAACGTAAAAGCGGCCTTGGCGATTTGCGCCGGTTGCATCGCGGCAATGTCGTGGCTGGTTCAGCAGGTGGAGGTGCGCGCCCCCGGTCCGTGGCCGCAGCTTGTCGAAGCGCAAGAGCCGTTGGAACTGGTGCTTGGCATCACTTCTCAGCACTCCGCCGGGCACGTGGAGCCGTTGAGCTGGCGCCAGGGTTGGGTGCAGCGTTTGGCACGCCCCAATGCGATGGACCGGGAAGCGGAAGCGAACCGCCTGACCGAGCGAGCGTTGGCGCTGGCAGCTCCGTCTGCGGCCGCCGACGTCTACGCTCCTGCTCTGCCTCCGCTGGTAACGCCCGGCGCGGAAGACGTGGTCTTGGCAGAGTCGACCACAGACGAGGCTGCCGAAGACGGAGCATCCTTGGTTCCGCTCGCGGAAACGGCGGTTGATCCGCCTGCTGATTGGGCGACAACGGACAGCGCCCCTGCGCCGGGAACGCTTTCGTTCAAACGCTACCGGGTAGCCCGGGGCGATACCCTGATGCGAATCGCGTCCCGCGAGTTCGGCGGGCAGGGTCGAGAATACATTGCGGTTCTGCTTGCTCACAACCCTGCGGTAGCCCGGCGCGGCGGGCGCCTGTATGCCGGTGAGGAGCTCGTGATCCCAGACCGTGTCGCCGCGGCTGCCGGGGGGACTGCGGCCGCGCCGTCGCTGGCGATGGTCGGCGCGGCGCCGGTAAGGTCTCTGGCCGGGTCGACGGCCGAGACAGAGGGCGAGCGCGTGTATACGATACGCAAGAACGATACGTTGCAGAGCATTGCGCGGCGGCTGCTGGACGATCCGGAGCGCTGGCGCGAGATTCAGAAGCTGAACCGCGACTTGGACCCGCGTAAGATTGTTCCGGGCATGCGGATCAAGTTGCCGCCGACCGTGCGTGTGGCGGCGCGGTGACGTGGTGCCGGGTGTTGGGGGCGCGGCTGGGGCGTGGCCGAGGTGACGCTGTTCCGGACCATCGTGATACTGGCCGGCGGTCTGGTGCTGATGCTCAGCGTGGTCATCCTGCGGGCGGAGACGGCCCGACTGCACTACGAGATATCGCGCTACGAGCGCCGCGCGGACGAGTGCAGCCAGCGGCTGCGCGAAGCTGAGCTTGAGCTCGCGCGACTGCGAAACCCGATGATGATCCGCAAGAAGGTTAAGGACGCCGTCGAGCAGTTCACGGAGGAGAAACCGAAGCCGGCCAAGGATGCGTCGAAGAAGCGCGGTCGGCCGTAGGGCGGGTTTCGGTCGGCCGGGGCGGGCCGTAATGCGTATTGGTACCGTACTAGTGTTGGTTGTCAGCCTCCTGCTGGCCGCAGGCGGGGCAAGGTTCGTCTACATCGAGGCCCGACAGGGCGATGAATTGCGACGGGAGGCGGCTCGTCAGCAGTCCTCCGTGATCACGATCCCGGCCCTGCGGGGCGAAATTCTAGACTGTCGCGGGCGTGTCTTGGCCGGGACCATCCGTAGGCCGTCTGTTTATGTCGATCCGGCCCTGGTGCAGGACCCCGGCTTTGCCGCGTATAGCGTGGCCCCCGTCTTGGGGTTGGACCCACGTACGTTGGAGCGCGAGCTGCGTGAGCGTCGGGAGGATCGTTTCGTCTGGCTCAAACGCCGCATCGAGCAGGAGAGGTTCGACCAACTGGAGCGCGAATTCGAGGAGCTGATCCAGGTCCGCCGCCTGCGGGCGTTCGGTGTGCAGTACGAACCCGTGCGGGTGTATCCCCAGGGGGCCCTGGCGCCGCACGTCGTGGGGTTTGTCGGCGCGGACCTCCAGGGGCTGGCGGGCATCGAGCTCGCCTGCGATGACATCCTGGCCGGCAAGCCCGGCAAGCGCATGTCGATCGTGGACGTGAGCCGGCGCCGGGTTCGCGCGGCGGAGTTTCAGCCGGCCGTCGATGGCAGCACCGTTGTGTTGACGATTGATGCATACTTGCAGCAGGTGACGCAGGACAAGCTGCGCGAGGCGGTGCGGAAGTACGAGGCCGAGTGGGGTACCGCGGTTGTGATCGACCCCCAGTCCGGCGAGGTCCTGGCGATGGCCAGCATCCCGGACTTCGACCCGGCCAAACCCGTTCCGCCGAACTTCGACAGTCTTAGTGCCGCCCAGCAGGAACAGATCAAGGCTACCTGGCGCAACCGTGCTGTTTCGGACGCTTACGAGCCGGGCAGTGTTTTCAAACCGTTCATCGCCTCGCTCGCGTTTCAGGAGGGCGTTGTCCGGCTCGACGAAGTGTTTTCCATCAATGGCCCCGAGCGCAGCTTTGGCCGGCGGACGATCCGCGACACGCATCCGTATGGGGCGCTGGCCGTCCACGAGATCGTCAGCAAGTCCAGCAATATCGGCATGGGCCTGATCGGCAGCCGACTCGGGATGGAACGACTGTACCGGTACGTTCGTACCTTCGGTTTCGGCGATGTCACGGGCGTGGGGCTTCCGGGCGAACACACCGGTCTGGTGCAGGACTTCTCCCGATGGAATCCCTCTTTCTCACCGCAGTCCGTTCCCATCGGTCAGGAAATCGCCGTCACGCCCATCCAGATCGTGACGGCCTTCAGCGTCTTCTGTAACGGCGGAGTTCTGCTGCGCCCGCGGATTGTGCGCGGCGTCATTGCGCCGGACGGTCAGACCGTTGCGGATTACTCGCGCCCGGTCCCCGTGCGACGGGTGCTGGACGAGCGCACCGCGGAGCGGTTTCGGCGTGAGGCGCTGGTAGAAGTCGTCACGGAGGGAACCGGGAAACTGGCCCGCCTCGACGAATACCAGGTATTCGGCAAGACGGGGACGGCCCAGGTCGCCGCTCCCGGCGGCCGCGGGTACGCTCCCGGCCAGTACGTGGCGTCTTTCGTTGGCGGAGCGCCCTCGGATCGTCCGCGCGTCGTGGCGCTCGTGTCGATTTACCGGCCGACAAAAGGCGGCTATTACGGGGGCGTGCTGGCGGCCCCCGTCGTCAAGGAAATCCTCGCCGAGGCGCTCGCGTACATGCAGGTGCCGCCGGAACTGGTCCCACCCTCCGGCGGCACAACCGGCGGTAGGAAGTCAGGCGGCCCGGATGCCCGGGGACGAAAGCAGGATGACGATGTCGGCGGCTTCTGATCCGCAGATCCGGAAAACGCTGGCGGACCTGTTGACCGGGATCGCGCCGGTGAGCGTGCTGGCCGAGTGCGGCGGCCGGGTTGTCACCGGTATATACGATGATTCCCGGCTGGTACGCACGGGGGGCTTGTTCGTGGCCATTCCGGGAACGAAAGCGGATGGACGGAAGTTCATCGGGGATGCCGTGGCGCGGGGTGCGATCGCGGTTGTGGGCGAAGAACTCGCTCCTGTGCCGGGGGTTGTTACCGTCAGCGTTCCCGATGCCCGCGTCGCGTTGACGCGGCTGGCCCTGCGCTGGCACGGGCTGACGGCGGATGGTACCGGCGGATTGAAGCTGGCCGGTGTGACCGGCACCAACGGCAAGAGTACGACGGCCTTCATGCTCCAGGCGATCATGCACGCCGCCGGACAGCGCTGTGGGCTGTTGGGCACTGTTCACTACGACCTTTGCGAACGCAAGGTTCCTGCCAGCATGACCACTCCGGGGCCGCTGGAGCTCGCCGGCTATCTGCGCGAATGCGCGGCCGCGGGGGCCGCGGCCGTCGTGCTCGAGGTTTCCAGTCACGCGCTCGATCAGCGGCGCACCGAGGGTCTGCGCTTTGCGGCCGCCGCGTTCACGAATCTGACGGGCGACCACCTGGATTACCACAAGACGTTCGACGCATATCGGGCGGCGAAGGCCCGGTTGTTTGCGGGGTTGGACCCGGGAGCGGTCGCGGTCATCAACCGGGATGATCCGAATCACGAGCAGATGATTCGCAACTGCCGGGCGCGGGTCGTAACGTACGCGATCGACCAGGATGCGGACCTGCGGGCGACGATATCGGCCTCGACCAGCCGCGGAACGACGTATCGGCTGCACTTTGGGGACCAGGACGTGTTGGTCGAAAGCGGGTTGCTGGGCAAGCACAACGTGTACAACGCCCTGGCGGCCGCGGGCCTGGCCCAGGTGCTGGGCGCTGACGTGGAGGCGATTGCGGCTGGTCTGCGGGGTCTACAGGCCGTGCCCGGGCGGTTGCAGCGAGTCCCCTGCGACAGTCCCGCCGAGGTGTTCGTCGACTACGCTCATTCCGACGATTCGCTGCGCAACGTGTTGAGCGTCCTGCGACCGCTGGCCCGCGGGCGGCTGATTCTCGTCTTCGGCTGCGGCGGGGACCGCGACCGACTGAAGCGTCCGCGCATGGCGCGCGTAGCGGCCCAGTTTGCCGACCTGATTTTCGTGACGAACGACAATCCGCGTACGGAAGATCCGCAGGCGATCGTCGACGAAATCCTGCGCGGGTTCGACGCGGACGCCCAGCGACGGGTGGTTGTCGAGCTGGACCGGGCGCGGGCCATCTGGGAGGCGCTCGCAGCCGCGGAGAAGGGCGATATCGTGCTGATTGCGGGCAAAGGGCACGAGACGTATCAGGTGATCGGCAACGTTCGCGTTCATTTCGACGACGTGGCGACCGCGATTCACGCCGCGGCCGAGATCCACCGTTTTTGGCCGGGAGAGAAGTAAGCCGTGATCAAGCTGACCTTCGCTGAAGTGGTGCAGGGACTGGGCGGGCGGCCGCGGGGTGACCTTCCGGCCGTCAGCATCGGCGGCGTGTCCACGGATTCCCGCACGGTCACAGCGCGCGACCTGTTCTTTGCCCTGCGCGGGCCGCGCTTCGACGGACACGATTTCGTCGTTGACGCATTGCGGCGCGGTGCGGTGGCGGCCGTCGTTGAACAACGGCGCGCCGCCGCTTTGGAGGCCGAGCTGCTTGCCGCGGGGCTGGCGCGCACGCCGGCGGCTCTGCTGATCGAGGTGGACGACACGACAGCCGCGCTGGGGCGGCTGGCGGCGTGCCACCGGCGGTTGTCCGCCGCGCAGGTGATCGGCGTGGTCGGCAGCAACGGGAAGACTACCACCAAAGCGATGATCCACCACATTCTCAGCGGGCGGCTCCGGGGTCGGTGCTCGCCCGCCAGCTTCAATAACAGCGTGGGCGTGCCTTTGACGCTTCTGTCCGCCGAGGTCGGGGATGAATACCTGGTCGTGGAGATCGGTACGAACCACCGCGGGGAGATTGCCGCCCTCGGGGCCATCGCGCAGCCGGACTTGGTGGTCTTGACGTGCCTGGGCGAGGAACACCTCGAGGGGCTGGAGTCGCTCGAGGGCGTCGCGGAGGAGGAGTGCTCGATTTTCGCGCACCTGCCACCCGGGGGCTTCGCGGCGGTGAACATCGATCACCCGATCGTCCAACGCTATCTGCCGACGAGCGGAGCCCACGTGGTGACGTTTGGGCGCAGCCCGCAGGCCGACGTGCGGCTGACCGTGCTCGGCTACGAAAAACCCTGGCTGCGTTTCACGTTGAACGAGCGGTTCCCGTTTCGCCTGCGCCTGCCTGGTGCGCATAACGCGCTCAATGCGGCCGCGGCGGTGACCGTCGCACGCCGGTTCGGGCTCGATTACGCGGAAGCGGCGGTACGACTGGAGTCGTTCGTGCTGCCCCCGATGCGCAACGAGGTATTCCAGGTGGGGGGGGTGACCATCATCAATGATGCATACAATGCGAACCCGCAGAGTGCGACCGCGGCGATCGAAACGTTGGAACAGATGCCCTGTGCGGGGCGACGCATTCTGGTTTTCGGCGAGATGCGCGAGCTGGGCAGTCAGTCGGCCGAGATGCATCGGCGGATCGCGCGCCGGCTGCGTGACAGCAGTGTTCAGCGGGTGATTCTCGTCGGGCCGGGGACTGGCCCAATGCAGGAGGTGCTCGCCGACGACGGTCTGTTCGGCCCCCGCGTCGAGAGCTGCCCCGATGTGCCGGCGTGCCTCGAGCGGCTGGCGGCGACCGTCCGCCCCGGCGATGTAGTCCTGCTCAAGGCCTCCCGGGCTGTGGCCCTGGACCGCCTGGTTGAGCCGCTGCGCGAACGATTGGCCGGCGCACCGGTAAACTGAACATGTTCTATCACTTCTGTTACTGGCTGACGAAAGGGAACATCCACTACGCGTACGGAAGCGAGTGGTTCCGCGCCGTCGTCGCCGTCCTGCTGGCCTTCTTCATCGTCTGGGCGCTGGGCCCGCCCGTGATCCGTACGCTCGTCCGATTGAAGATCGGCGACCGCCCGGAGTTCGACCACGCCGCCCTCAATCGCCTCATGCAGGGCAAGGAGAACACTCCCACCATGGGCGGCGTGTTGATCGTAATCGCCATCGGCGTATCCGTTCTTTTGCTGGCCAACCTTACCAACTTCTACGTGATCCTCGGTCTGTTCTGCCTGGTCTGGCTGGCGGTGCTGGGGGGCATCGACGACTGGCTGAAGCTGACGGCCAATCGCCGGTCGGGTACCCGAGACGGCCTGCGCATGTGGGAGAAGCTGGTCTTTCAGGTCGCGCTGGGTGTGATGTTGGCACTGTTCATTTACCGGTTCGGGGAGGCCAATGCGGAACGGGCGCGCTGGCTGGACCCCGCGGCCGAATACCGCGCCAATTACAATCTGCTCAATATTCCGTTCTACAAATACCCGGTGACGACGTTGGGGGTGCCGATCTTCGCCCTCATCGCGGTGATCGTCATTGCGGGCACTTCCAACGCCGTCAACCTGACCGACGGCATGGACGGGCTGGCCAGCGGCTGCATGGCGCTGACCGCCTTTGCCTTCATGGTGCTGGCGATAGTCATCGGCGATGAGAAACTCGCCCTTCGGCTGGGCTTTCGGGATGTCGAGGGCGCTGGCGAGCTCGGGGTGATGTGCGGTGCCGTGCTGGGCGCCTGTCTGGGGTTTCTTTGGTACAACGCGTACCCAGCCCGCGTTTTCATGGGCGACACCGGTGCGCTGCCCCTGGGCGGCCTGATGGGCTACGTGGCAATCGTGACCCGGCTGGAGCTCTGGCTGTTCATCGTTGGCGGCGTCTTCGTGATCGAAGCGCTGTCGGTCCTCCTCCAGATATTCCATTACAAGGCTACTGGTCGCCGACTGTTCCGCTGCGCGCCGCTGCACCACCATTTCCACCTCGGCGGGCTCAGCGAGACCCAGGTGGTCATGCGTTTCTGGCTCGTGTCCGCCCTCTTTGCTGCCTTCTCTTTGGCGACCATCAAACTCCGATGAGCACCGCCCTGACCAAGCCCGACCTTGCTCGCCCGGCCGAAGCGCAGCGCCTCTGCGACCCGGTCATCCTTTTCATCGTCGGTGTCCTGATGGCGCTCGGCGTCGTGATGGTCTATTCCGCCACCGTCACCGTCCACGGCCCAGGATTCACCTGGCGCCAGTGGTGGAACTCGCCCCTGCGACAGGGTGCGTTCGCCTTCGCCGGNTTCGTCGTCATGCTGCTTACCGCCCACTTGGACTATCGCATCTTGGCCTGGGAGCGGCGCGGCGNCGGCTGGCGCGCGGGGCTTCTGGTTGTCATGGCCCTCGTGCTGCTGGCGGCCGTGTTTGTCCCGGGTGTCGGGCGCGAGGCGCTCGGTGCCCGACGGGCCATCTACATCCCGGGGCTGGGGTTCGGCTTTCAACCCTCTGAGTTCGCCAAGGTCGTTCTGGTCATCTGGCTGGCCGCCCTGCTGACCCGGCCGGTGGACCGGGCGGGGTCGGATTCGGGCATGTTTGGCCGGCGGCCAGCGGTCAGCCGCGGCGACATCCGCCACTTCGCCACCGGCTTCGTTCCCGCCCTGGTCAGCTCAGCGATCGTAATCGGCTTGACGGCCATAGAGGACTTCGGCACCGCCGCCTTGATGGGTGTCGTGATGGTGGCCCTCCTCGTAGTCGCGGGAGCCCGCTGGACCCATCTGGGCTTGACGTTGCTCTTGGGGGCTGCGGCGGGCGTGCTTTTCGTTGCCGCCCGGCGGTATCGCATCGAGCGCCTGACCACTTTCTTCTCCGACAACCCCGACCGGCTCGGAGCCGGATACCAGGTGCATCAGGCGTTGCTGGCGATCGCTTCCGGCGGCTGGTTCGGCCGCGGCCTCGGAGCCGGCGTGCAGAAGTACGGCTACCTTCCCAAGGACAACAACGATTTCATCCTCGCTGTGATCTGCGAGGAGTTGGGTGTCGTGGGAGCCGTCACGGTGACCCTGCTCTTCCTGGCCCTGCTGTGGCGCGGCTGGTGGATTGCCGCCCGGGCGCCCGACCGGTTCGGGCGGCTGTTAGCCCTCGGCCTGACTCTGCTTGTGTCCCTCCAGGCGGCTTTCAACATCGGCGTCGTGACCAACAGCGTTCCGACCAAGGGCATTTCGCTCCCCTTCGTGTCCGCGGGCGGCTCCGGGATCATTTTTCTCGGGCTGGCCGCGGGTCTCCTGGCGTCCGTGGGGCGCGGTGTCGTCGTGCGCGCCCGCCCACCCGACACCGGGGGCAGTTGATACCCCGGCGTCGCGGGCGGTCCCTACCGACGCTCCACTTACCCCTTCCTTTCTGCTATTCTTATTGCATCATCACGTTTCTGTTCGGCGCAGCCGCACGTTGAGGTGACACGATGCCGCAGCCGTTGACCGAGATGCCGACATCCATCATTCCCCTCCTGGAGACCATGGAGGTCCTCGGCGCCAGTGACCTGCACCTGAAGACGGGCGTGCCGCCGGTCTATCGCATCGCCGGTGAGATGCGCCGCACGACCTTGCCCGTCATCCCGGTCAACTCCCGGATCATCGAAAAACTCATGGACCCGCTCATCCCGCCGCACCGGCGTTCGATCTGGGAGGAAAAGGGCGGTCTGGACTTCGCCTACCACCTGCCGAACGGCGACCGGTTCCGCATCAACATCATGCGGGCCTGCGACCAGATGCACGCGGCGATCCGGCGCGTCAAAGGCCGCATCCCGAGCTTCGAGGAGCTGCATCTGCCGCCGATTTATCGCAAGCTCGCGGACCAGACGAACGAGGGGCTGATCATCGTGTGCGGCGTGACCGGGTGCGGCAAGAGCACGACGCAGGCGGCCATGATCGACCGGATCAACGAGACGCAGGCGGTGAACATCATCAGCATCGAAGATCCGATCGAGTACACGTTCCATCCGAAGAAGGCGTTTATCAGCCAGCGGGAAATCGGCTTGGACGTGCCGACGTTTGCCGACGCCCTGCGCAGCGTGGTGCGCCAGGACCCCGACGTGATCTTCATCGGGGAGATGCGGGACCGGGAGACGCTGCTGGCGGCGTTGCAGGCGGCCGAGACTGGGCACCTGGTGTTCTGCACACTGCACACCGCGGACACGATGCAGGCTTTGAGCCGGATTCTGGAGTTCTTCCCGCCCGACCAGCATGCGTTCATCCGCAGCTCGCTGGCCAACAGCCTGCGCGCGATCTGTGCGCAGCGCCTGATTCCCGCGATCGACGAAAAGATTTCCCGCGTNCCGGCGGTCGAGGTGCTGCTCGGCGAACCTATTGTCAAGGAGAAAANCCGTGAGGGCGAGGACACGGATCTGCCCGAGATCATCGCGGGTTCGCGCGAAGCCGGGATGTGCAGCTTCACGACTTCGCTGGCCGACCTGATCGATCAGGGGCTGGTTTTCACCGACGTCGCTATGGAGTATGCCCCCAACCGAGAGGCGCTCAAGGGTCTTATTCAGGGCATCAAGACGAGCGCCCAAACGCTGGTGCACCGCGTGAAGCGGACCGGCACGAGTTGATCGACCGCTGCGGGGTTCCCGAGTCGTTCCGTTTCCGTGCGAAGGATGGCTGTGCAACCTGACTGTCTTGGCGGCCCCGGCATGGTCCGCGGACGCGTCCGCGCCTTTGCCGAATGCCGGACTGGGGAAGGGACGACGCTTCTTCTATTGGCCTGTTTCGACTCTAGCGGCGTGACGCAGACCCAGCGGAATTGTACAAGGTGAGACATGAGCGAGGCTGCCACGGCTCGACGCGGCTTCAACTGGACCTACTGGAACTGCAACATCATCGAAATGTGGGAGCGACTGGCGTACTACACGCTCCGCCCCGTCGCTCCGATCTACATCATGCAGGCCACCGAGCCGGGCGGCCTGCATCTGACGGCGCAGGACAAGGGCCTCATCTACCTGCTGTGGGCCGTCTTTCAGTCCTTCCTGCCCATGTTCACCGGCGGGTACGCCGACCGCTACGGCTACAAACGCACGCTCTTCTTCTCGATCACGATGAACGCCGTCGGCTACTTGCTCATGGCCATGTTCCACAGCTATGCCGGGTTTCTGACCGGTGTGCTCGTGCTTGCCACCGGGACAGCGTTTTTCAAGCCGAGTCTTCAGGCCACCCTGGCTCATAACCTGACCAAGGCCAACTCATCGCTCGGCTGGGGCATCTTCTATTGGGTCGTGAACGTCGGCTCGCTGGCCGGGCATTATGTCTCGCCGTTCTTGCTGGGAAACCCACACTCCGCGGCGGGTTGGCAGCGCCTTTTCCTCGCCTGCGCAGGCTTCACCGCGATCAACTATCTGCTTCTGTTCACATACAAGGATGTTCCCTCCGGCGCCAGTCAGACGGAGAGCCCGTTGCAGGTGCTGCGGCGAACCATCGTCAATATTTTCGAACCGCGGCTGGTGACGTGGCTCATCATCATGTCCTGCTTCTGGCTGATGATGTACCAGCTCTGGGATCTTCAGCCGAACTTCATCGAGGACTGGGTCGACAGCTCGATGGTGGCCCGTCATGTGCCATTCGACGCATGGCGTGAGGTCGGGGACCGGGGGCTGGTGCGCGTGCCGCAGCAGGTGCTGATTTCGCTGAACGCGGCGCTCATCGTGGTGCTGGTCGTGCCTGTGTCCTGGGCCGTTCAGCGGATGCGCACGCTGTCGGCAATGTTCTTCGGAATGATCATGTCCACGGCCGGAGTACTCGTGGCGGGACTGACGGGCAACGGTTGGGTGCTGCTGGCCGGCATCTTCCTTTTCTCCCTCGGTGAGATGCTTACGGGGCCGAAGAAGAGCGAGTACCTGGGTTTGATCGCCCCGCCGGGCAAGAAAGGGCTGTATCTGGGCTATGTCAATATCCCCGTCGGCCTGGGGGTCGGAGCTGGCTCGTGGATCGCCGGCCAGGTTTACGGCCACTTCGGCGAGAAGGCCGTTCTCGCGCTGAAGTATCTGGCCGAGAAAACGCCCTTCGGCGTGGACAAGCTTTGGGACGGGCGGGTCGCGTCGCTGGAGACGAGCCTGGGCGTCAAACGCTCGGAAGCTCTGGCCAAGCTGTGCGAGGTGACGGGGCTTGACCCAGTCGCTGCCACGCAGCTCTTGTGGGACACCTATCAACCGCAGTACTCGGTCTGGATTCCGTTCGCGTGCATCGGCGTGGTAGCGTCTATTGCCTTGGCCATCTTCGGCCAGCTCGCCCGGCGCTGGAAGGATATGAACGCTTGATGGCGTCGGCCCAGTGGCCGAAACCGCTTCCGGCCGCACGCCCGGGCCCGCGGGCGGGCTCGCGTGACAAGCGTTCGCAGCCCGGTTTCAATGCTCACATGAACATCACACGCGAGATACCCGCGACGCGGGCGGCGGTGGCTGCGGCTCGTCAGGCCGGACGTACGATCGGCTTTGTGCCGACCATGGGGGCGCTCCATGCTGGTCACCTCTCGCTGATCGAGGCCGGCCGGCGCGACGGGACGTTTGTCGTCGTGAGCATCTTCGTCAACCCGACGCAGTTCGGACCGAACGAGGATTACACGCGTTACCCGCGCGACGAGGCGGGCGACCTTGAGAAATGCCGGGCAGCCGGTGCGGATCTCGTGTTCATCCCCACGGTGGAGGTCATGTATGAGCCCGACGCGGCCACCACCGTGCGCGTAGCCCGGCTCACCGAGACCCTTTGCGGGCCCTGTCGCCCCGGGCACTTTGATGGCGTGGCCACGGTCGTGACCAAGCTGTTCAACATCGTCCAGCCCGACCGCGCGTATTTCGGCCAGAAGGACGCTCAGCAACTCGCCGTCATCCGCCGCATGACGCGCGACCTCAACATGCCGATCGAGATCGTCGGCTGTCCCACGGTGCGGGAGCCGGACGGGCTGGCGATGAGCAGCCGGAACTTGTTGTTGTCGCCCGAGGAACGTCGGCGGGCGCCGACGTTATATCGTGCGTTGTGCGCGGCGCGCGACCGGATCCTGCGTGGGGAGCGCGACTGCCAGGTGTTGGTCGCGGAAATCCAGAGCATCCTGGCGACGATCAACCCGACGCGCGTGGACTACGTCAGCATCGTGGACGCCGACTCGCTTCAGCCGGTGACGCGGGTCGAGCGGCCCGTACTGATCGCGCTGGCGGTGCGGCTGGGCGCGACGCGGCTAATCGACAACGTTCTGGTGGACCCCGCCGAGCGGTCGCCGTAAAGCAGGACGCGCAACCGCTTCGGCCTGTCCGACGCAAACCGAAGGAAACACACGCTCATGTACCCTGTGCTCTTCCGCATCCCGGGGCTGAACTACGACCTGCCCGGCTACGGCGTGGCCATGATGGTCAGCTTCCTGGTGTCCATCATGTGGGCTGCCCGCCGGGCAGTACGCTCGGGCGCCGATCCGGACGTGGTTCTGAATTGCGGCTTCATCGCGCTGATTGGCGGCGTCGTTGGGGCACGCTTCATGTACGTGTGGCACTACTGGGAACAGTTCGCGGCGCAAGGCAGTGCGCTGCGCGTGCTGTGGGGCGTCATCGACGTTCGGCAGGGGGGGCTGGAGGTGTACGGCGGGTTCATCTGCGTAGTGGTGGCGGTGCTGCTGTATCTGATGCTGCGGCGGCACTCGGTGCGCTGGTACCTGGATATCGTGGCGCCGTCGGCGGCCTTGGGCATGGCCATCGGACGGATTGGGTGTTTCCTCAATGGTTGCTGTTGGGGCGTGGTTTCGCACGATCTGCCGTGGGCCGTCCGCTTCCCGTTTGGCAGCCCGCCGATGGTTCAACAGTGGTCCGACGGACTGCCAGGGACCGAGTTGCCCCAGCAACTGCTGATCGTTCCGGACCGGGAAGGTGCGGCTGCGGTGCCGCTGCCACGCGAGGCCCTGCGTGCGTCGGATGCCCAGTTGGATGATGCGCGGCGGAAGTTCGAGGCCGCAACGGCGGATCTCCGCGCGCGACTGGAACAGGCCGTCGATCCCGCCCAACGTCAGAGTCTGCGGGAACAGATGCTCTTGGTGGCCAAGAACAGTGTGCCGCAATACGCGCAGTACATCGTCTTCACGGCGGAGCTGATGAGCAAGTACGACTTGACGGCCGCCGAGCTCCGCAACCTGGCGCAGCAGCATCGCTCGCTGCCGGTTCACCCCACGCAACTCTACTCTACCGTTGGCCTCGGGCTGGTGGCGCTATTGCTGAACACGCTCTATTGGCGACGACGGTTCGACGGTCAGGTAATCTGCACGCTGCTGTTTGTCGAGCCGCCGCTGCGCTATGTCCTCGAACTGTTGCGCGCCGACAACCCGGTAGACACGGCTGGATTCACGATCTCGCAGTTTCTGGCGCTGTGTCTGAGCCTGGTGGGTCTCTTGGGGCTGATTCTCTTGCGTCGGCTCCCGCCGCGGTCGCCTCGGGCCCGCCTCTGGGAGCCGCCGGAGGAATCAAAGCCCGCGAAGGCCGCCCGCTAGCCGCCAGCGCCAACAAACCGGGGACGCCGCACAGGCGACGTCCCCGTCGGAGGAGGGAGGGAGGAACGTTCGTGCGTGTCAGGCCACGAGGTCGCAGGCGACGTCGGCCAAGCGGGCCCGCAGTTGCTCGACGATCTCGGCATGGCGTTGACAGACGCGCGACTCGCTAACGCCGAGCACGGCCCCGATCGCGGCCATGGTGAGTTTCTCGTAGTAGTACAAAGTCAGAATGAGGCGGTCCTGCTCCTTAAGCCCGCGCGTGATGTACTCGCGGATGAGTTCGCGCTCGGTGTGCTGTACCGGCCCGGGCCCCGGGTCCACGGGCACCAGTGCGCCGATGTGCGAGTCGTCGTTCCGATCGCTGCCAGTTTCCAGCGGTACGCAGTGCGAGGCCGCGACCGTCTGCTTCATGCGGATGAAACGACTCCACGACAAACCCATCCGCCGCGCCAGTTCGTGCGAGTTCGGGGTTTTACCGCTTTCGGCGTGGAAGCGCTCCTCGGCCGTGTTCATGGCCCGTTCGAAGTTTCGTCCGGAGCGTCCCAGCGGGTCGATTTCCCGCTGCCAGTCCCGGATGGCTCCGACGATCCGCTGGCGGCAGTAAGTCTCGAATTTCACGCCGCGTTTTTCGTCGAACGCGGCGACGGCGGCGATGAGGCCCTCGTAGCCGGCGCTAGCCAATTCCTCCGGTGATACCCGCGGCCACAGGCGCCGTGCCATGATCTCGGCCAGCTTGTGGACGATAGGCATGTAGTACTCCACAAGCCGGTTTCGGGCTTCCAGGGATCGCGTGCGACGGTACTCCTGCCAGAGCGCTTGGATGGGTGAACTTTTCTTGGCTGGCATGAATCACTGGCTCCTGCGCTGGTGGGAAACATGGCCGCGGTTGTGCCGAGTGACGCCGACCTTCGGCAGATGAGAATATCGCGAATTGTTTTGCCTCTCCTCTCATCTTCACTCGCTTGACTGACTGGATATACAGGCATGTTAATATGCGTCAAGTATGTGCGCGCGCACGAGCGGCACAAATTTTTGTTATTTTGATGTGCGACCATAAGAGATTTGATGACAGCAGTTTACATTTATACGACTTTGTTGGCAAATAAAACCAGATTGGCTGTTTGGCTTCGCCATTGCTGACGAATAACCGTCATGTCGCTCGGACGCCGAGCCGCAAAGGTGTACACGGGCACTGGAAAGTTGTCGGAGTTTACCGTCCCCGGACGTCGAGGCAGGCGAATCGCATCAGCGCTTCGTCGTCTCCGGGTTTGAGCAGGAGGCACGGGCGTTTGTACTGTTCCGCGGTCGAACGGCGCCGCGACATCAGTTGAAGGTCAAGTTGAGCGAGTGCCTCGGGTGGAATCGCGCTGACGACCAGCGGCGAAAGGCGGTTTGACTTGCGACGTGAAGCGTACTCCTCGTTCTGTTCGGCCAGGGCGGCGTCCACTGCGGCCGCCAGGGCCTCGACTGGCTCGCGTACGCACAGCAGCCGGTAGTACGGCGGGTCGCCCCACTGGGGTGTGAGTACGAAGTCGAAGTCGGGAATTGCCAGCGTGCGGCAAGCGGCGCGGACGGCGGCGACCGCCTGGTGCTCGGTGAGTTTTTCGCCGGCTACGGACGCGACCCGTCCGGCGCGGTGCAGAAACTCGACGAGCGGCGCCTCGTCGAACCACCCATGCACGCGAACTACGTCCTCGAGCCGGTAGCGGACAAGGCCGGTGGTGTTGGTCAACACGACGACGTACTCATGCCCAGGCTCGACCTCGCGTGCGCCTAACACGGTTGGCTCGGCCGCGTCCGCTTCGTCGGCGGGGATGAACTCGAACAGCGCGCTGGTCACATCGAGCACGCCGACCGGCGTGTTATCTTCGAGCGGAACGCTGACGCGTCCCTCGCTTGCGAGCAGCCCGACATCGCGCACGGGCACCGGGCCCCACCAGTCGGCCAGCCGCTGCAAGTAGTGGCTGAGGCTTCCGCCGGTCCAGCAGGCCAGGAATTCCACCTGCCAGTAGTCGCGCGGCCGTAGCGCGCCGTGCTGCGACCGCAGAGCTTCCAGGGCGCGGGCCCGCTCCGGGTTGGGACGCAGACCGGTGGACAGCAGTCGACGCACGTTTTCGTCTGTCACGATGGACGGCGACAGCGTTCCGTCGTGCACGTCGCGGATGAGTGTTTCGCTGTGCGCGTCGACAGTCTTGGCCATTTGAATGAGCGTGGCGGGGTTGGCGGTCACAGCAAAGGCCACGTCGCGCACGATTCCCAGGCGCATGAGCGTGTAGTAGCGTGCCTGGGGATCGTCCAGGCGAGCGATTTCCGGGCGTCCCACGTAGTACCGCCGCACGATGCGTTTCTGTGTCTGGGCCAGCAGGCCGGTGATGGCGCCGCAGGGGATGCCGGCGGGTGAAACGCTGGCGTCGGGTCGTCCGCTGCATTGCAGGATGGGCCGCAGGATCGCCCGCGGGTGGTCCCGCAGCAGTTTGCATCCGAACGTGTTCCACCCGCGTCGATAGTCGCGAACAAAGGCCGGCGTTACGGGAATGCGTTTGGGCTCGGCGGTGGTCCCGCTGCTGGTGGCGAACATCAGTATCCGCTGGCCGGGAGCAAAAAGCGCTTGGGTCTCGCCACAGCACAGCCGATCGATGTACGGCTGGTAATCTTCATACTTTTTCAGCGGGACGGCATGCCTCAAGTCGGCCAACGTGCGGACGCGCGCCAAACTGTGCTGCCGGCCGAAGTCGCTGTCGCTGACCAGCCGCAAGACACGTTGCAGAACGCGCTGCTGCTCCGCGTCGACGCGACGCAGTGCGTGCAGGAAGCGGGCGTAGACACGTTGTGCGTGCCACCACGCGACGCCGGCCAGAAGCTGGTCTACAAGCGCTGGCATGCGGCTTCGCTCGGAAACCTGCGTGTTGCCCGTTCCGCTGGGCGGGCCGTGTCCCTGTGCCGCGCCCGGTCATCCGCGCGCCGATCCGGCTCTGTCGGACGCGACGGAGGATACCGCGCGACAGCGGTGGGGGGACAGGTGGCGGCGGCCGTTCGGCTGAGGACCTGCCACTGGGTGGCGGGCGGCGCGGTCGACTGCGGGCAGGCGGTCAGTTCGGCGAGACGGCACGTCCGCAAGCGGCGGCCGTGACGGGCGGCTCGATAGGTGTCTCCGCGGCCGCGAGCACAGCGCGTAGCGGACCGCGGGTCGCGCGGGCCAGGTGGAGGTCGAAGAACGCGGTCACGAGCCGGGCGTAAAACTCCGGATGATGGACGACGGCCTGGTTGTGGCGCGCCCCCGGAGCGATCCACAGGTACTTCGGTTGCGGTGCCAGCGCGTAGAGCAGTCGGGTTTGCTCGACCGGCAAGTACGAGTCGCGTTCCCCGTGGATGAACAGCATCGGCCGCGGCGTCGCACGTTTGAGAGCCTTACGCACGGACGGGAAGTGGCAGCCGAACTCCCGGTGGGCGCGTTGGATCATGCACCACCGCAGGAAACGCCAGAAGGCCGGCGGGTGGCTTTCGTATACGAGCCGCACGCGGGCGAAGATGTATGCCCAGCGACGCATGAAATACTCGATGGTCGAATCCGTGCTGAAGGCGCCGTCGACCACCAGCGCGCGGGCGCGGGGGTTCTCCGCGGCCAGCAGGAGGGCGGCGCATGCACCCCGGGAAATCCCGAACAGGCCGAACTCGACCGGGTACCCCTGCTCAGCCAGCCAGCTCTCCGCGAACGCGGTCGCGCCCCGCATGTCGTCCAGGTCGCGATCGCTGACCCACTGGCGCGGCGTATAGTTCGGCGGGGCCTCCGACTGTCCATGACCGCGGAAATCGAAGGTGAGAATGTCGTAGCCGGCCTGCTGGAGCGGCCGGCAGTACCGCGCACAGGAATACATGTCGGAGCAAAACTCATGCGCGAATACGATCAGCCCGCGCCGCGGCATGTTCGCAGGCGCCCGGATCAGCATACCGGCCAGCGGCAAGCCATCGAGGGCTGGAAAGCTCACTGGTTCCCCGACGATCGGTTCATAATCCAGCGGGCCGTGTGCCGAGCGGGGGCTTGGTCGTCCGCATGATATTGAGCGAAATGCGGACGTACTTATTCAGTACCATCAACGGCACGAACACCAGCGTGACCAGCGTCCCCAGGATGAGCACCAGAGCCCAGTTCCTGGCGATCGCGTCCGTAATCGACCAGGCGAGCACTGTCACCCGTTGCTCCCGCGTTGTCTGCTCGTGGGGCACCGTCCGCGCCACCGGCACCGGCCCCGCTCCGACGGACGTCGGCAGGCTAGCACACGGCCGGCCGATCGTCCACCGGTCCAAGATCCGTTGGCTATGGGCAGGCCGGGTAACCTCCAGCCGAACTAGGGTTTCATGAGCAGAACGGCCGCCCAGCACGCCAGCGCCTCGCCATGGCCGACGGCGTCGAGGCCTTCGTTCGTTTTGGCTTTCAGGCCGACCCGCTCGGGTGGGAGCCCTACCAGCTCGGCGACCGTCTGCCGGATTTGCGATTTGTACGGGCTGAGCTTGGGGCGCTCCGCGTGAACAATCAGATCTATGTTGGCGACCCGATAGCCGGCGGCGTGGACACGGGCGCGCACCTCGCTCACGAAGCGACGGCTGTCGGCGTCTTTCCAGGCCGGGTCGGAGTCGGAGAACAGTTCGCCGATGTCGGGTTCGCCGATCGCACCGAGTAGTGCGTCGCACAGCGCATGGAGGACCACGTCGCCGTCGCTATGCCCGAGCAGGCCCCGCTCGTAAGGAATTGTCACGCCCCCGAGGATCAGGGGCCGCCCTGGTACGAGCCGATGCAGGTCGTATCCGATGCCGATCCGCGCATCCAAGCCTCATCTCCAACCGTGTGCCGCGGCCCAGTTCGATCTGCCGGGTGCGAAGCCTACGGTCCTTCTGGGGCTGGCGGTATCGTAGGCGCCGGCGCTGCGTTGCTGCAACGGTGGTGGGCGGAACGGGCCGGAGTGGATGTGCCGGCGAAACGGGACGTCTCGGAATCGCGGTCGTCGCTCAGTCCGGAGCCGGCTCACGGTCGTATAATTCCTTGGCAAGGGTGAGAACATGGCGGTACGTAAGAATCTGCTGCCCGGGGCCCGCGGTCGGGATGTGTTTCGGGGCAGCGGCGACATTGCGGTCAGCGCCTACGCCCGCCAGCAGCGCCGGCGGCGGATTCTGGTTGCGGCGGTGGGCGTCGCCCTGATTGCCGGTGCCGGGTGGTTGTTGGCGGCTTTGTGGCCCCGCGACAGCCACGGCGGCGCCGGGCGGATTGCGATCGCGGTCGAGTGCCAGCGGTGCAAGTGGAGAGGTGTGATTCAGACGGGACCGGGGACACCCGCTTTCCCGCTGCCGTGTCCGCAGTGTGGTGAGCGGGCGTGTCATAAGCTCTGGGAGTGTCGCAGTTGCGGCTACCAGTTCGTAGACAAGAAGGGGCAGCCCGTGGTGGTTTGTCCGCGGTGTGGGCGGCGGAACGTTGGCACCGCGGAGACGGTCCGGGAGCCGAACCGCGCCGTCCGACCGCAAGCGGGCGACCCGAATGGTCGATAATGTTGCGGTCCATGCAGCAGGATGTTACGGTGACGGTCGACCGCGAGGTGAAGAGCGTCCGGTCGTGCCACATGACGATCGTTCCCCGGCGGCGCAGGGATTGCGCCCGGCGGGGGGCGGGTTCCTGTGGTTTCCTCAGCCGGTCGCGGCCCGCGACCGGCACGGAGATGGCCCATGCCGAGCAGTGATAGACTTCTCGCGATCATTGACCAGCATCTGGACAGCAACCGCTTCCGGCAGCAGCACTGGGAGGGGACGTTCTTCGAGTATCTGGACATGGTTGTGGCCAACCCGCGCCTGGCCCGTAACTCGTTTCAGCGCATTTACGACATGATTCTTCATTTTGGCGCGGAGCGCTACACGTACCTGAAGCAGGACTACGTCCATTACAAGTTCTTCGACGACCCGATCGACGGCGGGGTGGACGCCATCTACGGTCTCGATGCGTCTCTGATGCGCCTAGTCGAGTTCTTCAAGTCGGCGGCCCAGGGCTACGGGACCGACCGGCGGATTCTGCTGCTGCACGGTCCGGTCGGTTCCAGCAAGAGCACGATCGTGCGTCTGCTCAAGAAGGGCCTGGAATACTACTCGAAGCTCGACGAGGGCGCCTTGTACAGCTTCTCCTGGAAGCTACCGGGCGAGAACGGCGGCGTCGAAGTGTACCCATGCCCGATGCACGAAGAGCCGCTGAAGCTGATCCCGGTCGGTCCGCGGCGGGAGATCCTGGCCCGGCTGAACGCGGAGTTGCCGGAAGATCGCCAGGTGCGGGTGGAGGGGCATCTGGATCCCTTCTGTCGCAAGACCTTTGAGGACCTGTTGCTGAAGTACGAGGGCAACTGGCGCAAGGTGCTGGATCACGTGGTGGTCCGCCGGCTGATCTTGTCGGAGAAGGACCGGATCGGGATCGGGACGTTCCAGCCCAAGGATGAGAAGAATCAGGACTCGACCGAGCTGACGGGCGACATCAACTATCGCAAGATCGCGCTGTATGGGTCGGATTCGGATCCGCGGGCGTTCAACTTCGACGGGGAGCTGAATATCTCCAACCGCGGGCTGTGCGAGTTCATCGAGATTCTGAAGCTGGATGTGGCGTTCCTGTACGATCTGTTGGGGGCGACGCAGGAACACACGATCAAGCCCAAGAAGTTCGCGCAGACCGATATCGACGAGGTGATCATCGGGCACACCAACGAGCCGGAGTATAAGAAGCTTCAGAGCAACGAGCTGATGGAAGCCTTCCGCGACCGGACGATCAAGATCGACATCCCGTACAACATCCGGCTGTCCGACGAGATCAAGATCTACGAGAAGGATTTCAGCAAAGACCGCGTTCGCGGCATCCACATCGCCCCGCACACGATCGAGGTGGCGGCCATGTGGGCGGTTCTGACGCGGCTGGAAGAGCCGAAGAAAGCCGGGTTGACCTTGTTGCAGAAGCTCAAACTGTACGATGGCAAGAGCATTCCCGGGTTCACGGAGGACTCGGTCAAAGAACTGCGGGAGGAGCATCCCCGGGAGGGCATGCAGGGGATCAGTCCGCGGTACATCCAGGACAAGATTTCGAACTGTCTGGTGAGCGAGCAAGCCCAGGCGGACCGCTGCATCAACCCCTTCATGGTGATGAACGAACTGGAGGCCGGGTTGAGCCACCATTCGCTCATCACGGACGAGGAACAGAAGAAGCGGTACAAGGAGCTGCTGGCCATCGTCCGCGAGGAGTACGAAGACATCCTCAAGAGCGAGGTCCAGCGGGCTATCTCCGCGGACGAAGATGCCATCCGTCGGCTGTGTGCCAACTACATCGAGAACGTGCGGGCCTACACGCAGCACGAGAAGGTCCGCAACAAGTACACGGGCCGCGACGAAGAGCCCGACGAGCGCCTGATGCGCTCCATCGAGGAGAAGATCGACATTCCCGATAGCCGCAAGGACGATTTCCGGCAGGAGATCATGAACTACATTGGGGCTTTGGCGCTGGACGGCAAGAAGTTCGAGTACAACACGAACGCCCGTCTACACAAGGCTCTGGAGCTCAAGCTGTTCGAGGACTCGCGCGACACGATCAAGCTGAAGAACGTGGTTTCCGGCGTTGTGGACGATGAGACGCAGGCGAAAATCGACGTCGTCAAGCAGCGCCTGATCAAGTTCTTCGGCTACAACGAGGTCAGCGCCACGGACGTACTGAACTACGTCGCGAGCATTTTCGCCCGCGGCGACGCGCGGCAGGGGGATTGAGCCGTACCGCGGTGGGTGCCGCGCGACGCAGCGACCGGCGCGCCGGAGGGGTACCGGCGGCCGGTACGGGGCGCAGCCTGCGATGGAGGAACCGGCGACGATGGACGCGCCGCTCCGCATTGCGAAGGATCACCAGCGCTTCCGGCAGATCGTCAAGGGGCGCATCCGGAAGGACCTGCGCAAGTTTCTGTCGCGCGGGGAGCTGATCGGCAAGGAGGGCAAGCGACTCGTCAGCATCCCCGTGCCGGGTATCGATCTGCCGAGCTTCCGCTACGGTTCGAACAACGACCAGGGCGTCGGACAGGGCGACGGCGAAGCCGGCCAGCCGGTGGACGCCAACGGCGAGGGCATCGGCCCCGGGGGCACCGAACCCGGCCGCCACATCCTGGAAGTGGACATCACGCTCGACGAGCTGGCCGACATTCTCGGCGAGGAACTGTGCCTGCCGCGCATTCAGCCGAAGGGCCGGCACAACATCACCACGGTCAAGGACCGCTACAGCAGCATCCGGCAGAGCGGGCCGGAGTCCCTGCGGCATTTCAAGCGTACGTTCCGCCGGGCGCTGCGTCGACTGATCATGTCCGGCGCCTACGACCCGAACAACCCGCGGATCATCTTCGAGCGGGCCGACAAGCTGTACCGCAGCTGGAAGCCCGTCCGGCAACCGCAATCCAACGCCGTCATCGTTTACATGATGGACGTCTCCGGCTCGATGGGGCATGAGCAGAAGGAGCTCGTGCGGCTCGAGGCGTTCTGGATTGATGCGTGGTTGCGGCGCAATTACGAGGGGATCGAGAGCCGGTACATCGTGCACGATGTCAACGCGAAGGAGGTCGATCGCGAGACGTTCTTCCACCTGCGGGAGGACGGGGGGACGAAGATCTCCAGCGCGTTCCGCTGTTGTCGCGAACTTCTGGACAAGCACTACGCGTCGGATGAATGGAATATCTACCTGTTCCATTTCTCCGATGGCGACAACTCGTCGGAAGCGGACTCGCGCGAATGCTGCCAGATCCTGCGGGAACATCTGTTGCCGCGGTCGAACCAGTTCGGCTACTGCCAAGTGGCCAGCGCGTACGGCAGCGGCCATTTCATCAATGTACTGCGGGAGCAGCTCGGCACGGCCCCGAATGTCGTCACCACGCGCGTGAACACGAAGGATGACATCTACGACAGCATTAAGGAATTCTTCGCCAAGGGGCGCTGAGGGGCGGTTCGAGTCGTGCGCCGCGTAGTTGGTCGGCGCCGCTTTTTTAGGACGTACGGCACGTAGTTCGGGCCGGCGGAGTTGGGCGCGTATCGCCGCACTTGTGTTTGACAGCGCTCCCGGTCGAATTGAACAGTTTAGCGTGGGGACGGCACTTCCCGGGCACGCAACTTCCGATAGGGTTCGCCGATCGGAGNGTTGCCATGTTGGATTCCAGTTCCCTGGNGCCTGCGGCGCCGGTACCGACCCACGCCGTGCCGCCGCCAGCGCCTGCAACAACACCGCGGGCCGTCGAAAGCACGGCGCAGTCGACATTGCAGCAGCAGGGCAGCGTCACGGTCGCGCCGCACGCGAGCCCGATTCAGGAACTGGCTCGCTCGGCCCGACAGTTCGCCGAGATCCTGGACGCCACCGGCAACGTGCAGATCGCCTCCGTGATCAGCGGCTTTCGACTGGGGCATTTGGACACCTACGGTTGATGCCGCCGAGCGCGATCGGGCCGCGTGTGCGTTTTGTGCGGTGTACGCGCTGTGTCGGGGCCAGACATTCCGAGGTTGAAGCCGGCGCGGCGCCGCGCCGGCGTGTGCCGTGGCGCGCCGGCCTGACCTGTGGCGGCGGGTCGAGTTGGAGCCGCCGGCAAAGGGGCCATCCCGCTTTTACGCCCAGCGCGCGGCGACCAGGTCGTTGAGCTGCGCCCCCAACGCGGTTTCATCCAGCGCAACGATCCGACTTTCCCGCACCACTTCTCGGCCGCCGACAAAGACACGCTCGGCCCGCGGGGCGTCGCAGAGCACCAGTGCGGCGACGGGGTCGTGCGCCGCCGCTCCGGCCAGCGCGATATCGTCCGCGCGAAACATCGCGAAGTCTGCCGCCGCCCCCGGGTTCAGATGACCGAGCTCAGGCCGATTGAGGCACGCCGCGCCGCCGGTGGTCGCAAGTTCGAGTGCTTTGCTGGGGGGCAACAGGGGCGCGTCGTCACGTGCGGCAGCCTGACCGCGGGCGAGCAACAGAGCCTGCCGCGCCTCGGCGAGCAGATTGCCGGAGTCGTTACTGCTGCTGCCGTCGACACCCAGCCCGACCCGGATGCCGGCGGCCAAGAGTGGTTCGATCGGCGGCCACCCGCTGCCCAGGCGCTGGTTGGAGCTGGGACACAGGCTGACCGCGGTGCGCGTGCGGGCCAGCAGGTCGATCTCGGCCTGGTTCACGTGTACACAGTGTGCCAGGTACACGTCCGGCCCCAGCCAGTCCAGGTCCGCCAGGTACTGCACAGGACGCCGCCCCAACCGTTCTCGGCAGTACCGCTCCTCGTCGCGCGTTTCCGCCAGATGGGTGTGCAGCAGCACCCCACGCTGGCGGGCCAGTTGCCGCGTCTCGATCAGCAGCTCGCGCGTCACGTTGAACGGCGAACAGGGCGCTAGATCGATCCGTCGCAGCGCATATGGCCGCGGGTCGTGATAGCGGTCCAGGACACGCACACAATCGGCAAGCACCTCGGCGTCCGACTCCACGCAGTCGTCCGGCGGCAGCCCGCCGCGGCTCTGGCCCAAGCTCATACTTCCGCGGCACAGATGCAGCCGGATGCCCAGCGTGTCCGCCGCTTCCAGGACGGTCTCCATGCGCACGTCGGCACCGCGCGGGAACATGTAGAAGTGATCGCTGGTGGTGGTCACCCCGTGCAGCAGCAGCTCGGCGATGCTGACCTGGGCCGCCAGACGGAGGGCGTGGTTGTCCAGGTGGCGCCAGCGTTCGTAGAGCGTCAGCAGCCAACCGAAGAGACGTTCATTCTGCGCCGCCGGCAAACAGCGCGTCAGCGACTGGAACAAATGGTGGTGCGTATTCACCAGCCCCGGCACCGTGAGGAACCGCTGCCCCCGAATCACGGTGCCCAGCGCGCCGGCCCGCACGGCGTCCTCCAGCTCGGCGGCCGGGCGCAGAGCCGTGATCTTCCCGCTCTCGAACACCAGACTGTGGCGCTCGAGTACGTGCAGGTGTCCGGCGGTGGACGTAATGACCGTCGTGTCATGCACTACGCCATCCATTGGCAGGGGCCCTTGTGATGCGGTTCCGCACGGTCTGGCCCGACCTTCGGTGTCAGCCCAGCGCGGCGTTGTAGTCGTCCACGATCTGACCGACGAGCCGCACGCGTTCGATATCGCCGGTCGTGGAAAGTTCGTCGCTGATACCCAGCACCAGCCGCGGGGCGAACAGCTCCAGGCAGCGGCGTACGCAGTCCGCCAGCACCTGTTCATCGTACGTCCGGTCGAAGTACACCGGCGGGATGCCGTCAAGCAGGAACAGGTCTCCCAGAGCGTTTTTCACTTCTTCCAGCGTTACGTCCCCCTGGGGCAGCGGCGTGATGGCCTCGATGCCGTCGAGGCCGGTGTCCTTCAGATACGGCAGCAGGGGGCGGACATGGCCGTCGAAGTGCGCGTACACGAACTTGCCCGCCGCCCGCAGCCGGACGCCGCGCTCCTGGTAGACGGGGAGCACATACCGCTCGAACATCCTGGGCGGCAGGATGGCCGCGTGGATGTTGTCCCCGAAGTTCACCAGGCGGATGGGGCTGGCGATGATTTGTTCGATCAGTCGCTCTTGACAGCGATTCAACGCCTCGAAGTACGCGGCACACGTATCCGGATACCGTCGCAACGCATGGATTGTGCCTTCGACGCCCATTTCGCTGACGTAGAGGTGCTGGACCGTAGTGCGACACAAGAACATGGCCGGCGCGCCGAGACCGCGGTATTCGTCGTGCAGGGCCTCGTACCTGGCCTGGTCCCAGCTCCAGGTGATGTGCTCGTTCCGCCACAATGCGACGCGCATCTCGTCTTCGCTGGCGATGGGCCACTTGACCGGCACATGCCACGACGTGCTGGCGGAGCGACGATACACGGCCGTCTGCGAACCGGCGGGCGTCTCCCAGGTCACGGAATAGTCGGTCGCGTTCAACTCCTGGCGCGTCACGCGTACCCGCGGGTCTTCGTGGCACACGAAACAGTCGTTGAAGTAGTACAGGCGGTCGGAACAGCCCAGCGCCCGGTACAGGTTCGCACGCGACAGCCCCGCGTACGGCGCCGGCAGCCCCTGCCCTGTGAACAATCGGTAGTCGTACCACTCCAGGATGCGCGGCTGCCACAGGACCTTCCCACCGGCCCGTCCGAACACGACGTCCAGGTTGAATTGCTCCAGGTCGAGGTTGCGGTGGTCGGTCGGCCGCCCGGTCATGCCGCGCCCCGCGCCTTCCGGCGCCATGCGCCGCGCGCTGTCTCGCGTTACGCAGGGTAAACGAATGTCAGGTGCTGCTGCACGTCGGGATGGAGACTCTTGGCGACGGGGCACGTGTGGGCGGCGTTTTCCAGGCGCGCCCGGTCCTCCGGCGACCAGTGCCGGCCCGCAGGCAGAGTCACCGTGACGCGCAGCGCGCCAATGCGACGCACCGGCTGCGCCGCCATCTCCTTGACGACGTGGACGCGGGTGCCACGCAGGTCCCAGCCGTGTCGCTCGGCGACTTTGCCCATGATGGTCAGCAGACAGGTACCGAGAGCCGTCGCGACGAGGTCGGTGGGGGAGAACGCTTCGCCACGTCCGCCGTTGTCCACCGGCGCGTCGGTGACCAGGCGGTTGCCCGAGGGACCATGCACGGCCTCGCAATGCAGCTCACCCGTGTACGTGATGTCGATTTCCACGCTCATGCGGTGCTCCTTGCTCGCGTCACCATCCTAAAGTGGCCGCCGGGATCGGGCCACCGCGCGGCCGTTTTCCGCGCCCGGTCGGCCTCAGGGCCACAGCATGATCAAATTCCCCAGCGCTGACGGCGCGTAGCAGTGGCCGCGGGCTCCGGACCAGGAGGAGTATTCACCCCGTCGTGCGTCGAGGCGGGTGACGTTCAACCCCCAGTACGGGTTGCGACGGGCCTGCGGTCCGAAAGAGTCCACCGGCACCGCGAGCTCCACAACCCAGGCGTCTGGGTCGAGGCTCACCGACACGCGGGCGCCGCTCTGCCACACTTGAGACGAGCCCATCGGCGGCTCCGTGCGGCAACCCTTCCGGGCAACGAGCAGGCCGCTGGGCTTGATCTGGAGGCAGTACAGGTCGCTGCTGGTGCCTTCCGTAGTCGGGCGGGGATCGATCAGGACTTCGACCACGTCCTGTCCCCACGGGATGATGCCGTCGACGGGGACTTCGTTGTCGGCCGTCCAGACCGGCGGCTCTCCAGGCCGCAGAGCGCAGCGCACGCCGATGTACAGGTTTTGTGCGTCCAGCCCGAAGAACGCTTGCGTCGGCAGCGCGGGGCGACCTTCGGTCGGCAGGCGCCGGCGGCACAACTGAAAGTCACCGGCGGCGTTGTGCGTTGCAAGCGGCCAATCGTCGAGTCGGCCGTCGATGACCGGCGGAGACTCCAGTACCGGGCAGGCTGCCACTGCCAGTCGCGCGGGACGCTGAAATGCTCCCAGCGCTGTCGACTCGAAAACCAGCGCAAACGGATACACCCCTTCGGTGTTGTACGTCAGCGCGCTAACGTCGATTTCGAAACTCGCACTGCGGCGTCCGCCCGCCGGCACGTTGACCGGCACCGCTCCGGCCGGTGTCCATTGCGCCGGCGGCGCGGGCATGTGCCAGCGACCTTCGATCGCGCGACCCGCAGCGTTGGAGATGCTGGTGATGACGCGGGCGCGCAGTCCTTGACCCGCAGGGATGACGCGCACCCCGTCAATGCCGACGGTGACCCGCTCCGCCTGATTGAACAGAAGGCTCCACTGCGACAGGCTCGCGATTTGTCGTTGACGAGCCCCCGGTCCCGGGGCGAATTCTCCCGCCAGCTCCCGCAGCATCAGCAGCCGGGCCAGGCGAAATACCGTCGAGGTGGCCGGCCAGCCCGCTTCCTTTGTGCTCAGCAGGTGTTCCAGGCACGCGTCCGTTCCGGCCCAGCGCACCATCTGCCCGGCCATCCGCTCTGCCAGCAACCGTTTGCCGTTCGCCTCCAGCAGCCGCAGCAGCTCATAGTCCTGAAGGCCGCGGCGCAGGCGCTTCAGGCGCAGCGACGCCACGGGACCGGCTTCGGGCAATCCATACTCCTGTGCCGGGTAGATGAGACCGGCGTCCCGCACACCGTCTCCGCTGAGTGCGTTCAGACCGTCGTATGGTTCCGCGGCGTGCTCCAGCCACAGTCCCTGGATTCCCAGCGCATAGGCCTGCCAAGCCAGGACGCGCGGGTCGTTCGATGGCGCACCGCAGGCCAAAGACCCACTGTAGGGCGGTGCGTCAGGAATGATCCACGTCTGCTGCCTGCGGGCACGACGCTCCGCCATGGCTCCCGGTTCGAACCACATCGCTGGCGGGGCCCAGATGTCCGCCTCAAGACCTTCGGTCAGTGGTGCCTCAAACCACCCCAGGCCACGGAGCGAACGCGCCGGCAGATGCGCGATGATCGGCACCGCGACTTCGCTGCCGCGGATGGTTTGCGCGAGGTGCTGATAACGCTCTGCTGCCGCGATCGTCAGCGGCGTTGGCGCGCAAAGTCGGAGTACCGAGCGCCCCAACCACCCGCGGTCGGCGAAGTGTCGTTCGCATTCTCGCAGATAGGCGCTGAGAAGCTGTGCATACGGGTGCGACGTAACACCGCCGTTCAGGGCCGCGCTGGGGTACTCGATGGAGGCGGGCAGGGGCCAGATTTCGAGTCGTGTGCGATCCAAGAAAGCCGTCCCATCGAGCCAGCCCGCGACCAGCGCGTCATAGGCGTCCCACTCGATTTCGACACTGCGCTCGCCCGCCGGCCGATACTTCGGAAAGGATGCCCAGAGGACCGGGTTCGTCCGGTGTTCCTGGAACAGCCGCATCGTGGCGTTCACCAGCTCGACCGCGCCATAGTGGCTGGGGACGTCGGGTAGCAGGCGCGTCTGCTCGGCAGATGCGGGCGGCCAGCGCAGATGCGCCGCCAGCAGCGGGCGCGGATCCACGCGGCAGACCACGGGCAGGCTGCGGCGATCTGGCAGAGCGACGGGCAAGACTTCCAATCGCAGTTCCCAGGCGGCTACCGGCGTGCCACGGACTGCATTGCGCCAGACCACTTGCCCGCGGTATTCCCCGGGCGCCGTCGTAGCCGGCACACGCACGTCTACCCAGACCAATTCATTCTTGCTTTCCGTCACGGGTGCCGGGCCGCCGCCACGTGCGGCGTTCCAAGGTACGAGAATGTCGGGCACCTCGGTCGGCGTTGCGGGCCGCCCGGTGTGGTCGGGATACCAGCTCGGGAATCGCCGTACCGACACCGTGTGTACGCGATAGGGGCGAAAGACAAGTGCGGCGGGAAGCGGCTCGCTCGGCCCGTCGAGATCCGTGAATTCGACGGTCAGCGCCCCGCTGGTGCCGGCCGACCCGCGTAGCCCGACCTGAAACGCGATCGTCTCGTTCAGCGCTGCGGTCAGGCGGAGCTGCTGTACCGAAGCTGAAAACACCTCGTTTTCGAGCATGGGCGCCGCGTCCGGCCATAGCTCTTCGTCTTCGCTGACGGCCCACACGATGATCGGACGCGCTGGCGGCGGCACACAGCCGGCCAGCGCACACAAGCTGATCCCCAGCACAGCGCAGAACCGCAGGCACGCTGTGGCGGCGAGTACTTTCATACGCGTGGCAATGCCCAGCCTTGTGTCTCGTAAAGCTTGCGGGGGGATTCTGGGTGCTGCGTGCGGGCGGCCAGATAGACGGTCTCCACCAGCGCACTGACCGCCAGATGGCGCTCCAGCGTAGCGCTGGCCCGGTCTCGGGCACCGCCCCGCACCGATTCCACGAAGCGTCGCAAATCGCTGGCGATGAAGTCGTTGGGGATGGGACGGCGATCACGGATGCTCCCGTCCGTGCTGACGAGTGTCACCTCGTCCGCCGTTAGAAGTGCACTGAGACCGTGACCGTGGTGTGCTATGCAGCGTTCACTGGGCGGGGCGCTCCAAGCGGCACGGATCAATGCCGTACCCCCGCCCGGATACTGGAGCAGGGCAAGAGCGGTGTCCTCTGTCTCCCACGGGGCTGCACTGGGGGCGACGCGCACCCCGGTCGCAATCGCGGTTACGCTGTCCGGCAGCCCGCGCACCGCAACGAGCGCTTCCAGTAGGGGATATGCCTCGTGCGCAAGCACGCCGCCCCCGGCCTCCGACTTTATCGCCCGCCACGAACTTGGTTCAGGGCCCGGGCTCGCGACCCGCGCTTCGGAGAACGTGGGTCGAAAGGTCTCCGGCCATTCCAGATCCCGCCACGCATGGTCGACAACTTGCTCCCACCACGACGCGACACAGTATATGACGCCCTCGCGTTGCACGCGCCGCACGATCTCCGCTGCCTCGGCGAAATCCCGCGCGATCGGCGGCAGTCGCCATACGTGCAACCCGCGCTCCAATGCACCGGCAGCCAGAGAGACTTCAGCCCGCGGCGTGGCCGCGAAAAGGACTGCCTGGATGTCGGCTGCCGCGAATACCCGCCGCGGGTCATCGAACCACGGCACCCCGGGCAGGGCCGCCGCCTGCGGCATGCCAGCCTGTGCGCACGGTTGCAGCAGCGGCGATGCCTGTACGACCGGGCCGACTAGGGCCAGTCGCTCCCCGTCTGCGATCAGCCCTACACGGATCTGCTGCGATGGGCCTCGTTCCGTGTTGGTGACGTCCATGACGGTATAATGTCGTGCGGCCAGCCCGTGGGTCGCAGTCCAGCCTGCCCGTACGGTGTGCGGCCGGACTGCCGCGGGTTCTGTGGACCGCGCGAAGAAGCATTGTGCGCGGACGGGCGCGTTTTTGCTACGGGGTCCGGCAGAGCGCAGGGTCCGGCGAGCAACGGAGAGAATCGTGAGCGCATCTGGTGTCGGCGTTGTGCAGCAGACCGATCTGCCGGGGCTGATTCGTCGCGGCAAGGTCCGCGACCTGTATGACCTCGGTGAGCACTTGATGATCGTCGCGACGGACCGCATCTCGGCCTTCGATGTGGTCATGGACGATCCGGTCCCCGGGAAAGGCGTGCTGCTGACGCGTATGTCGGATTTCTGGCTCCAGACGTTGCCGGCCTGTCGTCCGCATCACTGCTTGTACCTGGTCGACGACGGACGGTGCCCACCCGGATACGAACGCTTTCTCGACCAGCTCCGCGGTCGCGCGGTGGTTGTACGGCGGGTGGACATTTTGCCGGTGGAATGCATCGTCCGCGGCTACCTCAGCGGTAGCGGCTGGAAGGAGTATCAGGCGACGGGGGGCATCTGCGGCGTGGCTCTGCCGCCGGGGCTGCGTCGATCGCAGCGTCTTGAGGCGCCGATCTTCACGCCGTCGACGAAGGCGGACGTCGGACACGACCAGCCGATCACTTTCGATGAATCCGTGGCCGTGGTCGAGGATTACTTGAGAAAGTGTGGCGGAGGGGCGTGGCAGGCCCGCGACCTGATGACCTACATTCGGGAGCGCTCCCTGCGGATTTACGAGCAGGCTGCGGCCCACGCCGAGCGATGCGGGTTGATTCTGGCCGACACGAAGTTCGAGTTCGGGCTGTACGGGGACGAGGTCTTGCTGGCGGATGAGGTGCTGACGCCGGACTCGTCCCGGTTTTGGCCTCGGGATGGCTGGCAGGTGGGGGAAGATCCGCCGAGTTTCGACAAGCAGTACGTGCGGAACTACCTGGAGTCCACCGGCTGGAACAAGACACCGCCGCCGCCGCGGCTGCCGGCCGACGTCATCGCCCGCACGCGCGAGCGGTACGAAGAAGCGTTTTCTCGACTAACGCGGCAATCGCCGCCGGCTGCGGCAGGCGCGGCGGGTACCCGGAGCTGATCGGCGCTCCTCGGGCCGGCCGCGCACGCGTAGACGGTTTCTTGTGCGCGGTCGGTTGGCGGCCGAGAATACGCGGCGGTTCCGGGACGGAGTAGCGCATGGTTCCGCCGCGCGCGAGATGGAACGCGCACGCGATTTCCTTTTACGTCGTTACTGCGCTGGCGGCGCTCGTGTTTCGGTTCGCGCTGCTGCCCTTCAGCACGAAGTTCGGGGAGCCGGGCGACCATGACGACTTTGTACGCTGGGGCATGCAGGCCACGGACGAGGGGGTCTTGACGCTATATGACAAGCCGCCCGCCCGTCACCCCTGGCAGATGTGGTGTGAGGGGGAGTGGGTGCGCGGACAGCGCGAGTTCGACCGCGTCTGCAATTATCCGCCGCTATCCGTCTACCTGCTCTACGGCTCGGGCCTCGTTTTCCGCCTGGTCAGCCCGGACCGGCTGATCAATACCGTCGTTTCACATGCTTGCTTTTCGAGCTGGAGCATCCTGGCCGACCTGGTGCTGGCGGCCGGTTGTGCGGCGATCGTCAGCCATTTTCGCGGCGCGTCGGGCGGGACGCTGGGCGTGGCTCGTGGCGCTGTTCTTTCCGCCGTTCTGGTGGGATTCGGTCATCTGGGCTCAGATGGATACCGTGCTCTTGGCACCCGTCGTGTGGATGTTGTACTTCATGCTGCGGCAGCGCTGGGCCTGGGCCGGTTTCCTCTGGGGTGTTGCCTTTGGGGTGAAGCCGCAGGCCATCCTGTTCATCCCGCTGTGGGGCTATGCGCTGCTCGCGGCCCGTGCACGCGGGCGGGTAGTCCTCGGCGGATTGGTGGCCGCCGGCACCATCGGCGTCATTGCTCTACCCTTCATGCTACACAGCGGCCTGGCTTGGCTGCGTTTGAGTTACCTACAGAACATCGGCGGCGAATACGCCGATCAGATCACGCTCAAGGCTTTCAACATCTGGTACGTCGATTTGCTGCGGACCGACTCGCTGGACGCTTTCGCGCGTTGGGGACCGCTGACGAAGAGCACGTGGGGCAAGGTTTTTCTGCTCGTCGGGCTGCTGGCCGGCTTCGTCGCCGGTCTGTGGCGCTGGCGGGAAGATCGTCGGGGATCGCTGTTCTGGACGGCGCTCAGCCTGCTGTTGTTCATGATGCTCCCGACTGAGGTTCACGAGCGGTATCTGCTGCTTGTACTGCCGTTCCTGGGAGCGGCGGCGGCCGTGTGCCGGCGCTTCTGGCCAGGGTTCGTTCTGCTTTCGGTTGTCACCATGGCCCAGTTGACGTGGCCTTCCTGGATGAAGGAAGAACCGGGCTCATGGCCGGACATCCGAGCGCTGCTGGTCGAACGCTATCAGCGCGAGCGCGGCGTTTCGGGAGCGTGGGCCCAGCCGTCGCTGGACGAGTGGCTCGCGTCGGCGTACGCCGAGTATCGGGCCCGCCGTCAGGACACTGTTCCGTACGAATGGGCGCTCACGATTCTGTCGCTGACTGGCGCGGCCTGTGCGGTGGCAGCGTGCTTTGCAGCGGAGGTCGAAGCTGTCCAGCCGCGCGCCGCGCCCCGGCCTGACCAGCGCTGAGCAAATCGGAATTCGCGAACTGGCGGTGCGCGATCACAGCCTGCCATGCGAGTGATGAGAGAGCCGCGCACTGGCGAGCGCCGTTCAGATGGCGCGCCGTCGAATCGCGAATGGTCATACAGATGTGCACGTCTGACGGGGCATCCTCGACACACTTTCGCCGACGATGCCTATCATCAAGGCGTTGGAACGAACGCCGGGGTATGTGCCCCTTCGGGCTGGGTGAGGGCCGAGCATGCGGGGACTGTGTGAGAACGTCTTGGCGGCGGTCGGATGGACGCCATTGGTGCGGCTGAAACGCGTGGCGGAGGGGCTGCCGTGTCCCGTATACGGCAAGCTCGAAATGTGCAACCCGGGCGGCAGTGTGAAGGACCGCATCGGCTGGGCGATGATCGAGGATGCCGAGCAGCGCGGCCTCATTCATCCCGGGCGGACGACAATCATCGAAGCGACCGCAGGCAACACCGGCGTAGGACTGGCCCTGGCGGCAGCGGTCAAGGGCTACCGCTGCATCTTCGTGTTGCCGGACAAGATGAGTCGGGAGAAGGTGGATCTTCTGCGTGCGTACGGGGCGGAGACGGTGATTGTTCCGACCAACGTGCCGCCCGACTCTCCGGAAAGCTATGCCGGGGTGGCGCGTCGGCTGGCTCAGGAAATACCCGACGCGTGGCGGCCCGACCAGTTCACGAATCTGGCAAACCCGGAGATCCACTATCGGACCACCGGTCCGGAGATCTGGGAGCAGACTGAGGGCCCGCGTCACCTGCTTCGTAGCCGGCGTCGGAACCGGGGGGACCATTTCCGGTGTCGGCCGCTTTCTAAAAGAAAAGCGGCGCGATATCCGCATCGTGGGGGCCGATCCGGAAGGCTCCGTCCTGTCTGGCGATACGCCTCGCCCGTGGAAGGTCGAAGGCATTGGTGAAGACTACACCCCGAAGACGTTCAACTGTCAGGTGGTCGACGCGTGGGTGCGGGTTTTGGACCGCGAGTCGTTCGAGACCGCGCGCCGACTGGCGCGGCTGGAGGGCTTGCTGGTCGGGCGATCCAGCGGAACGGCCGTCGTCGCCACATTGCGGTAGGCGCAGCGGCAGATGCACGGTTTTGGCGGCGTGGTGAGCTGCGTGCTGCGCGACGGCCTTGACGCCGCACGGCGGTTCGTGTCGCACACGCGCTACTTCGCGTGCGCCGAAAGTCTGGGAGGCGTGGAGTCGCTCATTTGCCATCCGGCGTCCATGACGCACGCGTCAATACCGGCGGAGGTTCGAGCGCGTCACGGACTGAGCGACGGTCTGGTACGGCTCAGCGTGGGTCTTGAAGATCCGGACGACCTGATTGCGGACCTGGACCAGGCACTGGCGTTCGCTTGCAAGAGCTAAGGGAATCCGCCGCAACTGGCACGTGCGCCGTGGNCGCAAACCGGCAGCAACACATGGGCTCCGTCAGTCTTCNCCGGGCGGATGATAGCCCTCTATCGTGTAGGGCGACAATTGCAGGCGACCGTCAGTCGGGTCGAAGCCGGGCTCGGTGATGGCCTGTTTAATCGCCTCTTCGTCGGTGGCGGTCGGGTCGTATGTGATGCGGATGAGGCTCGTTCCCGGACTGGGCCACGCTTCGACGCGGATGTACCCGGCGATTCGGAACTCGTCTTTGCGCTTCAGGTACTCGACGAACCTCTCCGTGCTGTGCCGGCAGGTTGCACCGCGAACACGCAGCGTAACGGTCGCTGTGTGATACGGGGGTGTTCCCCATGAACGCACGAACGACGGCAGCGGGAAAGCATAGCTGGCCGCCACCGCGCCGCCCACGCACAGCCCGAGAATGGGCACGACAAGCCCAGGTGCCCAGCGCTGGCCGATGGGGCGTGACGGTCCCCAGACGAGCGGTGGCCGCTGCGTCGGGTCGCTGCCGGCGGCTCGCTTGCGTCCCTGGGTCACGCGGTTGCAGGCGATGGTGCACTCGAAGCAGGTGGTGCAGCGCGCTGCCGTAACTTCCGGCAGCTTGTCGACGGGGATGGCCATCGGGCATACGCGGGCGCAGGCCCCGCAGTCCGTGCACGTGTCCGGGTTGCGTCGGATGCGTGTCAGGCCGAAGCGCGAGAACGGCGTGAACACGGCCGCCAGCGGGCACAGCCAGCGGCAAAACGGCAGCAGGAGAAAGAGGGACGCGACGACGATGCCGCCGCTGACCACATAAGCCCAGTGCGTGATGTCTTCCCCGTGCCGGCTGATCAGCGCGTAGCAGGGGTCATACCCGCGAAAGACAAGCTCGCCGACGGTCCACGTGAAATACAGGATCACACCCAGGATGGGGTATTTCAGCAGCGCCAACGTGCGATCCAGACGATACGGCACCCTCAGCGGCCGAATCCCCAGCCGTCGCGCGCCGGCCTGGAGCCATTCCGAGACCGTTCCAATCGGACAGGCGTAGCTACAGAAGACGCGGCGTACGAGAAGCGTCAGGAGCAGTACACCGCCAAGGATGTAGAAGTTGGAGATGCCGAGTGAGCAGGTCAGGTCGCCTTGGCGTACGTACATGTAGGCGGCTTCGACACCCCCCAGGGGGCACCAGCGTTCCGCATGGCCGCGGACGACGAACACACCGATGAGGGTCAGAGCCAGAAAGCCGAGCTGAATCAGACGACGGGTAGTTCTCATGCGTTTGGAAGGCCGCACTGGGGCACGACCGGCTCAGGGGGCATCGCCAGTTACATGATCCCCGATCGAAGCTTGGGATTCCAGTCCTGCGCCGCGCTTCGGCGGAAAAAGGCACAGGGCGATTCCTAGCAGCAGCAGGCCGCCGGCTGCGACCAGCCAGCCGACCGGAGGAAGTCCCGCTTCGTTCGGGACGAACCCGAGCGTCGCCAGCAACGGCCGGAGTGCGTCGTCCCGAACAGAAAGCCCGCTGAGCCCATTATGCAGGAAGTGGGCAAGAATGGCCGGCCAGAGGGAGCGGTATTGCAGCACCAGAATGGCGAAAAGCAGCCCGAGGGCGGCCGTCGGAATCAGCCGGTGAACACTGTGGTGGAACACGCCGAAGGTCAGTCCAACGACCAGCACGGCGCCGACCTTCCCCAGACCCTGGCGCAGCCCGCTGAGCGCGAAACCGCGGAAGAAGAACTCCTCGCAGGTGGCGGGGATCAGCGCCAGGAAGACAAGCATGACGGGCCAGGGCGTCGCCCGAAGCTGTCCAACCATGCGTTCGAGGGCCTGCTCGATGGCCTGCGGCATCGGCAGCCAGCGCTGTTGGTACACGACCCAAGCCTGGACGAGCACCCAAGTGGACAGTCCGAAACACAGTCCGGCCAGCCAGCCGGCCGGCGGCGGAGCGCGCAGCCGGAACGTCCTGCGCACGTCGATCCGCAGGTACACGGCGGCGGCGACAGGCAGCAGGACGAAGAAGGCCAGCATCGTGCCTGCGACCCCGGTCCAGTAGGTCAGCGTTCCGGCCCCGCCGGACAGCCGCAAGAGCTGCTGCTGTGCGAAGAACATGGCGGAGAAGATGACGGCCAGCAGCAGGAATGCCTGGGCGGCGGTGGGAGCGTCGCTGGGACGGAAGAACCGCCGCTGAAAGAGGGTCTTGACTGACCCGCTGTCGGCGAACAGCACGGCTTCCTGACCGAACAGGCGGGCGGCGACGGCCACGGCTGCTCCGGCATATAGCGTCGTCGAGAGGGTCACCCACAAGATGTGGAACCAGTCGAAGCGGCCCATGAACAGATCGCGCGTCAGGATAACAATGTTCGTTACCGGCATGATCAGCAGCGGCCCTTCCAGCCGGGTTCCGGGCAGCACACCGATGATGGCTGGAATCATTGCCGCGACCATTACCGGCATCACGTAGTTCTGTGCCTCCTTGAAGCTGCGGGCGAAGCTGCACACGGCCAGCAGCAGGGCGCTGAACATCACGGCCAGCGGGATCAATACGACCAGCACCCAGGGCAGCGCCCCCAGCGGGATCACCACCGCGTCGCCTCGCGTCAGCAGGTCTCCCAGCCCGCCGAGCCAGATCGTGCCGCCGATGGACAGCAAGTTCAGGGCCGCGCTGAGCATTCCGATCAGGGCGACCACGAGGAATTTTCCCGCGATGAGGTCCACCGTCGGGACGGGCGCTACCATGAGCGTCTCGAGCGTGCCGCGCTCGCGCTCGCCGGCCGTCAGGTCGATCGCCGGGTAAATGGCCCCCGTAATCGTCATGATGATCAGGATCAGGGGCACGATCTGGCCGAGAATCGAACCGCCGACCTTTTCGGGGCTGGCAGTGGACTCTTCCCGCAGCTCGATCGGGCGAATGAACTCCGGTTCCAGGTCGACCTGTCGCAGCCGCTGTTGGAGCAGCGCGTCGGCCGCTCGATCGAAAATGCTCTCCAGACCTGCCGCCGCGATCTGACTGCGGATGTCCGTTTGATCCATCAGCACGGTGACGCGCGTGGAACCGCGCCCCTCCCCGGTGGGCAGTTCGCCGTCCACCAGTACGCCCACATGAGCGTCCCCGCGGATCACCATCTGCCGTACGCTTTCGGCGTCCGGCACCACGACGATAGCGTAGGGCGGGGGCTGACGACGGACATCTTCCCGAGCAGCCTCGGCGGCCGAGCGTTCCCGCGTCGGTCGGGTGGAGGGCGGTTCGGCCGGCAATTCGCCCCGCCGATCCAGTTCCACGAGCTCCTCCGCCGGGCGCTGGGCCGCACCGGGACGCCGCGCGGGGTCCTTGTCGATGATGTCGCGCAGCCAGGCTGCCAGGGCGGGCCCATTCACGGCGATGCGGTACTCCTCCTGCTTCAGTCGGCTGATCTGAAGCTCGAAGCCCTGCAATGACCCCAAAATCATGGCCGGGTACAGCACGAGCGGGACCAGGACCATGGCAATCAGCGTGCGGCGATCGCGCAGCGTGTCGATCAGCTCTTTTCGCCAGATGGTCGCGATGCGCGTCAATCGCTTCATGGTCCGCTGGTACCGCCAATGATTCTGCCGCGGCTACGCCTCCCGCCGCGGTGGCCCGGCGATCGCAGGTGTTGTCGACTCCTGCCCGGAGGTCGCGAACACGGCCTGATCCGCGCCGACCAGATGCAGGAAAACTTCGCTGAGGCGCTGGCGTCCGGTTTGCTCGCGAAGGGTGTCGAGCGCCCCTTCCGCGATGAGGCGGCCGTTGTGGATCAGTCCCATGCGCCGGCACAGCATGTCGATTTCGTCCAGGGCATGGGTCGACAGCAGCACGGCCTTGCCGCTGGCGGCCTGCGTCCGAACGAATTCCAGAATCAGACGATTGCTTAGCACATCAAGACCCAACGTCGGCTCGTCAAGCACCAGGATGCGCGGATCGCCGATCAGGGCCCGGGCGATGTTCACGCGCTGCTTCTGTCCGGTGGACAGCGCGCCGCAGCGAAGCTTCACGTAACTGCCCATGTCCAGCCAGTCGACCAGTTGTCGGATCCGCGCCCGGGCGACCTCACGCGGCAGATCGTACAGGGTCGCGAAATAATCCAGGACTTCCAGGGGCGTCAGGCGTGCATACAGCCCCGTATTGGCAGTCAGGTACCCGATCTGTCGCTTGGCGACCTCCGGATGCGCCGTGACGTCGATGCCATCAATGAGGACCCGTCCGGCGGTCGGACGCAGCAGTCCGCTGATCATCCGCAGCGTAGTCGTCTTGCCGGCACCGTTGGGGCCCAGCAGTCCGTAGATCTCCCCCGGCACCACGCGGAATGAGATGTGGTCGACGGCGACTTTCTCCGTCCCGTCGGGGTTGGGGAACACTTTGGTGAGCCCGTCGATCTCGATCATCCACTGCCTGTCGAGGGCCGAGCGCTGCGCACGTTCCGCGCGGACCGCGCTACAGTACACTATCGGATGCACGCCGCCGCGACGACGGGTCACACGAGCGAAATCGGGAGACGTTCTCGGCGTTCCGGGGCGGCTAGCGGCAGACGGATCCAGAAGGTCGCTCCCTGGCCCGGTTCGCTCTCTACCCCAATCTCTCCGCCCAGCAGATGCGTGAGCTCCTTGGCGATTGCCAGCCCCAAGCCGGTCCCGTGGTGCTCGCGGGTGGGCGACTGATCGATCTGCCGGAACTTCTCGAAGATCAACTGCTGCTGATCGCGGGCGATGCCCGGACCCGTGTCGCGGACGGCCAGTCGTACGTGCTGTCCGTCCAGCCGCTCGGCCCGCAGCCAGACCTGGCCCCCGTCCGGCGTGAACTTGATCGCGTTGGAAAGGAGATTGAACAGAATCTGCCGCAGCCGGTTGCGATCGGTGGTTAGCGTCGGCAGATCCTCTTCGACCTGTAGCTCCAGGCGGATCTGCTTCTTGTCGGCCAGCGGCCGCATGAAGTCCGCCAGGGTGCCGCAGACCTCGCCCACCACGACCGGCTCGAGGTGCAGCTCCACCCGGTTCGCTTCGATCTTCGCCAGGTCCAGCAGATCGTTGATGATCTCCAGCAGGATGCGGCCGGAGATCAGGATGTTCTCGGCGTAGCGCAGCGTCCGCGGATCGGCGTCCGCCGGCGGACTTTCCCGCAGCAGCTCCGCAAACCCGATGATGCTGGTCAGCGGCGTTCGCAGCTCGTGCGAGACGTTCGCCAGAAACTCGCTCTTCAGCCGGTTGGCCTCGTACAGGGCGACGTTGGACTCCGCCATCTGCCCGAGCTTCTCATCCAGCAGACGGTTGGCCCGCTTGAGTTCTTCCTGCGACTCCCGCAGCCGCTCCAGCATCGTATTGATGTTGACCGCCAACTGCTCGAACTCGTCGCCGGTGCGGATGGTGGAGCGCACGCTCAGGTCGCCGTCCGCCACCCGCAGCGCGACGGAGCGCAGCTCGTGGATCGGCGACAGAATGAAGCGCGTGGTGATCACGTAGAACACCAGAATCGCCAGAATGCCCGCCAGCGCACCCGCCAGCACTACGACGATGCGGTTGATCAGCGCGTGCTGCCCGGCTTGGCCGGCCGGCAGATCGACCCGGATGACACCGGCGAGCTGGTTCTCCCGGTACGGACGCGCGCTGCGTCCCTCTTCGTGGCAATTCAGACAACGCCGCGTTACCCGTACGGCGTGGGCGTACTCGAAACGGTGCTCGCCGCCCGAGCTTCGGCTGCGGTAGTAGAACTCCTGGCTGGGACGCTCGCGGAATGCGGCCAGCGCATCACGGATGAACTCGTCCGTCTCGGACTCCGGCCGGGTGGCCACGCCTGCGTTCGGGTCCGGCTCCAGCGGAATGAAGCGTGGCTGAGCCAGCACCGGCTCCGGCAGAAGTCCCGATGCTCCGCCATGCGCGCCCGCCGTGATCTCCGGGTTGGCCAGGATGAGGCGGAAGTAAGTGTCTGCCAGATTCTGGGCCTCTCGGAAGGGCGGCTGCAACAGGAGCAGCTCCATCGTGTACCACGGGATGGCCAATGCCGCTCCGATGATGAGCACGACCGCCAACCCGAAAAGGATGCGGTACTTGGTGGCCAGTGAGATTCGCGTATGGCGCATTCGATGCCGGTGCCCTGCGAGGAAGCCGGCGGCGATTATAGCCGCGCGGGGGGCGTCGAAAAGCCGCGGTCGTGTCCCCCTTGTAGCTGGGGCGCTGCGCGGGGGCCGTGCGCCGTGCGCGTTCGGAGCGCACGCTTGTCAGTCGTGTTGTCCGTCAGGCAGCAGTCTGTTTGTTGGCCAGACGGGCCCGCCCGGAGTACCTGCTGCACGAGATGGGTTGCCGGTTGGGGATAAGCTGCTGACCAACCTGTGAGATGGGCAGCGGGCCGGCCTCCGGGAGCACTTGCACCACATCCCTTCGTCGTCGATCGCGCGCGGCACGCGTGCACTCACGACCCCCGTATGCGGCTCCGCCCACCGATCCAGTGGCCAAAGGCAACCGAATACGTCGCGTTTTCTGCGCCACCGGCGTCGAGGGACAGTGTCCCCGGCCGGCGCCGCCACACACGGGAAAAGCGGCACGTCCTTCGGCATATGCTGTTGAGGGGGCCCCCGTCGCGCAGATACGATACAGGTGCCGCGTGCTACCTTGCGCCTCCGCGCCGGGGCGCGAACGTGTGCATGGGCGCGCGGTTCGGTCGCGCTGCACGTCACGTCGAAGGCGACCGAATGGGCAGCGTGAGATGGCAAGTCCGGGTAATCCGGGCAACGGGTGCTTCAATGGTCAAGTTGTACACGTACAGCTTCTGTCGACGGAGCCAGACGATGAACACGATCGGGCGACTGGCGCTGGCTTGCGCGATTTCGGCTGCTCTGGCTGTGCAGGCCACCGGGCAACAGTATGTGTGGCACCCGGTGGGGGCGGGCGTGAACAACCCGCTCTATACCCTGACGGTCTACAGCGGCGAGCTGATCGCCGGGGGCTCGTTCACCACCGCCGGCGGCCTGACGTGCAACTACATCGCCCGCTGGAATGGCAGCACGTGGCAGCCGCTGGGGACGGGAATGAACAGTTCGGTCTTCGCCTTGACGGTCCATAACGACGAACTGATTGCCGGCGGCTGGTTAACCACGGCCGGCGGCGTGACGTGCAACTACATCGCCCGCTGGAATGGCAGCACGTGGCAGCCGCTGGGGACGGGAATGAACAGTTCAGTCTTGGCCTTGATGGTTTATAACGGCGAGCTGGTTGCAGGCGGCCAGTTTACGACCGCCGGCGGCGCGACGCGTAACTATATCGCCCGCTGGAACGGCAGCACCTGGCAACCGCTGGGGTCGGGAATGAACGCCGCCGTTCGGGCCCTGACGGTCTGCAACGGCGAACTGATTGCCGGGGGCTCGTTCACGACCGCTGGCGGCGTGACGTGCAACTACATTGCCCGCTGGAACGGCAGCACCTGGCAGCCGCTGGGGACGGGGATGAGCGGGGCTAGTTACTGGTACGTCGCAGCCCTGACGGTCTACAACGGCGACCTGATTGCAGGAGGCTACTTCACGACCGCCGGGGGAGTGACGTGCAACCACATCGCCCGCTGGAACGGCACCCAGTGGCAGCCGCTGGGGACGGGGATGAATGGCATCGTCTACGCCCTGACGGTCTACAACGGCGACCTGATCGCGGGGGGCGCGTTCACCACCGCCGGCGGCCTGACGTGCAACCGGATCGCCCGCTGGGACGGCAGCACCTGGCAGCCGCTGGGGACGGGGATGAACGGCGAGGTCTACGCCCTGAGGGTCTACAACGACGAGCCGATTGCCGGGGGCGCTTTCATCACCGCCGGCGGCGTGCCATGCCACCGTATCGCCGGTTGGGGGCCCGTGGGTGCCTGCTGCTTTGCCGACGGCACCTGCCAACTGATGCAACTCGACGCATGCACTGCCGCCGGCGGCACGTGGAACGGAGCCCCAACCTGCAACCCGAACCCGTGCCCCCGCCGGGGTGCCTGCTGCTTCGCCGACGCGCACTGCGCGGTAGTGCTGGAGCCGGAGTGCACCGATCCGAACGGCCCGACGGTGTTCACGCCGGGCGCGACCTGCGATCCGAACCCGTGCTGTTCCGACCCGTTCTGCGGTGACTTCGCCGCGGACGAGGGCGAGGCGAACTGCGGCCTGCCGAACGACACCGTCAACGGCGGCTGCAACGTGACGCCCGCCCTGTTCAGCACGGTGCCGGGTTCCGGCTCGGCCGTGTGCGGCACAACGGCGTTGATCGAAGACGGGGAGTACCTGCGGCGTGACACCGACTGGTACATCTACGACCACCCGGGTAATCACCTCGTGGTGTTCGCGGGTGCCCAGTTCGAGGCGCTGGTGTTCGTGCTCGGTCCGACGACGCCGGGCAATGAGTGCGACCCNAACCTCGGCGGCTGGTACTTCCCGGTCACGAACTGCNACTTCGTGGGCTACTACGACGACANGGCGGCCGCCGGTCGCTACGTGATCGTCGTGGCGCCTGACTGGGTGTGGTTGATCGCCTGCGCGAATCAGACGAACTACGAACTGATCGTGGCTTCCGGTCTGCCCGGTGCCTGCTGCTTCGACGATCAGTGCGTGATGAGCTATCGGGACATCTGCACGGTGGTCGGCGGGGAGTGGGACGGCGCGTGGAGCTGCGATCCGAACCCGTGCGGCGTCGCGCTGTGCCCGGGCGACACGAACTGCGACGGCGAGATCACCTTCGCCGACATCGACTTCTTCGTGGAAGCCCTGGGCGGCGAGGAGAACTGGACGCACGATCCGTGCCCGTGGCTGAATGCGGACTGCAACGGCGACGGCGACGTAACGTTCGCGGATATCGACGCGTTCGTGGCGCTGATCGGCACCCAGTGCCCGTAACGCCGCGACGCTGACCGGTTCTCCAGCGAACCGGCCAGCTCAAAGGTAAACTAACCCCGCGGCAGGTCGGTGAGACCCTCACCGGCCTGCCCCATTTGTGCGCCATCTGCTGCACGCCGGATGGACTTGGCGGCTGTCGCGTTGATGCGGCCCGGCCCGCGGCGTTCCTGCACGTCCGTCTGCCGCATTCACGTGCGCCTGCCTGCCCCGCCACAGCCCCTGTGCGTCCGGAAGGCTAATACTTTGACGACAGCCGTATAGTATTGAGCCCATCGCGGCACGTCAGGGAATGAACCGGATCGGGCTGCTCGCCAAAGCGGCGCACCCCCGTTGTGTGGCGTTCACCAACCGTCTCGGGATGGGGAGCGCCACACGGCGGGATCCAAACGCCCAGCAGCGTGGCCATCCCGCAGGTCGGGAAGTGGGGCAGGTACGTCAACCAAATGGCTAACCGCGGCTGGTACGCCGCGCGGGACTCGTCCGCCCGCACCAACTCCAACAGCTCCCGTTTGGACAACCACGACTCAACGTGCGGCGTTGGCGGTATGGCCAGCGCCTCCATGCACGGGCCTGCCAGCATCTGTTGCTATACGTTTGAGTCCAACCGGTAGCAATCGGAGCGGGCAAACTGGTGCTGCGCTCAATCAGAACCTGCCACGGGAGCGGCGGGACGGTTCCGCACGGGTGTGTGGGGTTCAACGGGCGCGCCGTCGAATAGAGTCGCATAGCAGCAGGGGCCTGCGAACTCAGACTTGACTTCGCACGCGAGAAGGTGCTACCCGTGCGAAGGCCCCCGCGTCACGCCGTCTGCCTCGTTAGCCCTCCANAACCGCTCACGCGTGCGCAGTCGAAGCGCCAGAAAAACCAAGGGGTCGANCGTCTCGACGACGCATTGGTTGGGACACTTGGGCGNCGCGAAAGTAAGTGTGTGCGATGACGTCGGTCCCCCGGGGCCGATGGCGAGACGCGAGGCTTGCCGCGCTCCTCTATCCCGCGCGGATGTTGCTCGCATGGGGTGGGTACGCGCGGCACAGAAAGCGAAGCGAAATGCCAGCGAAGGTGTGAGCGACAGGCTCGAGCGGATTTCATTTTCGGAGGCGAGCAATGAACGGCGTGGGCAAACTGGGACTGTGGTGTGCAATTTCGGTGGCTATGGCGATGCAGGTCCTCGGCCAGGACTACGCCTGGTACGGACTGGGAGCAGGAGTCAACGGCCCTGTCTATGCCCTGACGGTCTACAACGGCGAGCTGATCGTCGGGGGCAACTTCACGGAAGCCGGCGGTGTGCCATGGCACTACATCGCCCGCTGGGATGGCAGCGCGTGGCGGCCGCTGGGGTCGGGAGTGAATGGGCACGTCTACGCCCTGACGGTCTACAACGGCGAGCTGATCGCGGGAGGCGCGTTCTGGGGTGCCGGCGAGGTGGAGTGCAACTCGATCGCCCGCTGGGATGGCAGCGTGTGGCAGCCGCTGGGGTCGGGAGTGAATGGGCACGTCACCGCCCTGACCGTCTACAACGGCGAGCTGATTGTCGGGGGTTACTTCACCAGCGCCGGTGGCTCGCTGAGCAACAGCATTGCGCGTTGGGATGGCAATGGGTGGCAGCCGCTGGAAGCCGGGACAGACGACGCCGTCCATGCCCTGACGGTGTACAACGGCGAGCTCATTGCCGGTGGCGAGTTCACTACGGCCGGCGGCGTAGCGTGTAACCGGATTGCCCGTTGGACTGCGACAGCGCCGCCAATGGAGATCTGCCGTGTGCCAGTGGCTTTGTCGGCACGGTGTCCGGTCGGCACGAATCCGGAACCGGACAGTTTCGAGGTTTGGAACTGCGGCGGCGGCCTGATGGATTACACGATTAGCGTCAACGCCGACTGGCTCCGCTGCGAGCCGGCCCAAGAGCAGTCTATGGGCGAGCAAGACACAATCACTGTGCACTATGACACCAGTTTGCTCCCGGCCGGCGCTTACGAAGCCGTCATTACAATCACGGCGCCGGGCGCGTTCAATTCCCCGCAGAGCGTTGCAGTAAGCCTGGAGGTTGCGCCCTACTGGTGGCACGCGCTGGGGTCCGGAACGGACGACATCGTTTGTGCCCTGACGGTTTACCACGGCGAATTGATCGCCGGCGGCCTTTTTACCACCGCCGGCGGCGTGGCGTGCAACCGCGTCGCTCGCTGGGACGGCAGCACTTGGCGGCCGCTGGGGACGGGGATCAACGGCTTAGTCTCCGCCCTGACGGTCTACAATGGTGATCTGATCGCAGGTGGTTTCATGTGGTTGAATTTTAGTGGCGACCACTGCGTTGCCCGCTGGGACGGCAGCCAGTGGCGGCCGCTGGGCTCGGGCTTTTCTGGCCAAGGTATTTTTGGACCGAGCGTTTCCTGCTTAACCGTTTACGACGGTGAACTGATCGCCGGCGGCTTTTTCACCACCGCTGGCGGCGTGCGGTGCAACAACATTGCCCGCTGGGACGGCAGCCAATGGCGGTCGCTGGGATCGGGAATGAACGCAGTCGTCACCGCCCTGACGGTCTATAACGGCGAGTTGATCGCGGGGGGCGGGTTCACCACCGCCGGCGGCGTGACGTGCAACAACATCGCCCGCTGGGACGGCAGCAATTGGCAGCCGCTGGGGGCGGGGATGAATGGCACCGTCTACGTCCTGATGGCCTACGATGATGCGCTGATTGCCGGCGGCTGGTTCACTACCGCCGGCTACTCGAGATGCAACAACATCGCTGCTGGTCGTCCGGCCGGAGGCGCATGCTGCTTACCCAACGGGACCTGCGCGACCGTGAGCGCGAACGCATGCGCAAGCTGGGGCGGGCTGTGGTACGGCGCAGGGGTGCTCTGCCGTCCCGACGCCGTCTGCCCACCGTCCTGCCGAGGCGACACGAACTGCGACGGCGAGATCACCGTCGCCGACATTGACTGCTTCGTGGAAGCCCTGGGCGGCGAGGAGAACTGGACCCACGCGCCGTGCCCGTGGCTGAATGCGGACTGCAACGGCGACGGCGACGTGAGCTTCGCGGATATCGACGCGTTCGTGGCGCTGATGGGCACGTCGTGTCCGTAGCTCTGGAGCGCGGCTCGAGCACGATCCGAAGGCGGCGCGCGTCCTACGAGCGGGTCGGGCCGGTATGTCAATACCGCCCGCGTTGACGCCCGGCAATTGCCGCACAATCGCCAAGCTCGGGGCCCGCCGGGCTTGGCCGGTGTCTCCGACTGTGGTGGAAACACGGCTCCGTGAACGCTAACGGATGCTGCTCGTTGAGGTGGACCGTGGCCTGATCGTCGTTCCAGCCACCCGGCGCGCAGCCCGCTGCCGGCTGGCAGGTCCTGCGAAATCGACAGTGGCCCGATCGTCGTTCCAGGGGGGCTGGATCGTCCCATCCACCGTGCGACTCCGATAATATAGGACACGCGCGCCAGTCGTCGTAAATCGCGGTGCTGCGGGTGCGCTCTCCAAAGGTGATGCGAATGAGTAGGTTGCTATGCTTCTTCGCCTTCGCGTGCGGTGTGTGTGTGGCTGGAGGTGAGGAAGCGGTGCCCGCGGCGCAATCCGAGCCCGCGTCCCAACCGGTCCAAGCGGCTCAGCCGGAGGCGCGCGAAACAGCCGAACCTCACGAAAGCCCCTTCGACCTGCGCAATAAACGCTTGACGGGCGACTGGTGGGGGGCACGGCCTTGGCTGGAAGAGCGCGGCGTCGAGTTTAACCTCGGTCTGACCAGCATCTTTCAGCAGAATGCCCGCGGCGGACTGCGCACACGTAACGCACACCGCGTGAGTGGGAGCTACGACGCCGAGCTGGCCGTGGACCTCGGCGCGATCGGCCTTCTGAAAGGCGGGCGTCTGTATGCGCTGGCCGAGGGCAGTTGGGACGATGGCGTCAGCGCGTATGTGGGCGACCTGTTCGGGGTCAATACCGACGCCGCGGGTCCGCAGGAAGTCCAACTCACTGAGCTGTGGTATGAGCAGAGCTTTTTCGAGGACCGCCTGCGGATCCGCTTCGGCAAGCTCGATCTGACGATCGACTTCGACACGAACGCTTATGCGAACGACGAGACGGCGCAGTTCTTGAACGGCGGGCTGGTCAACACAGCGAATATTCCGTTCCCGGATCCGGGACACGGGCTTCAATTGGTCGCCACGCCGTGCGACTGGTTCTACTTCGCCGCCGGCGTGGCCGATGCCGATGCCGACGTCCGCGAGACCGGCTTCCGCACCGCCTACCACGGGGCGAACAACGTATTCAGCATCTACGAGTTCGGGTTGACACCGACTTTCGAGTCCCCGTGGGGCCGGCTGCCGGGGAACTACCGGTTCGGACTCTGGTATGATCCCCAGCCCAAGCCTGTGTTCTTCAACGATCTGGGCGGTCGACGACGGACTGTGCCCCTGCGACGGGATGACACCGGGTTCTACGCCAGCTTCGATCAGGCGATTTTCCGCGAAAACCCGACCGCTGAGGGCGACGAGCAGGGGTTGGCGATGTTCTTACGCTACGGCTACGCCCATGCGGACGTGAACGCGATCGAGAACTTCTGGAGCCTGGGGGCGCAGTATCGCGGGCTTATTCCGACGCGGGATGACGATGTGCTGGCCTTCGGCGTTGCCCAGGGTATTCTCAGCGAGCGGATGCGCCGCACGGGCGCCGATCCGCAGCGCGAAACCGCCTTGGAGCTTTACTACTCCATACAGATGTTTCCCTGGCTCTGGCTGACGCCGGATTTCCAGTGGATACTCCGCCCCGGCGGCGAGAACGGCCGCGATGCGTTCGTCGCCGGCCTGCGGCTGCAAATGGCTTTCTGATCGCATTGACCGGGAGACCTATCGATGACAAACACGGCGAAGTGGAGGCGTTTGGTCCTGGCTGCCAGCTTGATGCCGTTGCTGGCCGAGGGCTGCGCAACAACGCTTCGAGACGCGGTCGTGTCCGGGGCGATCGACTTCGTCAGCGGGTCGGTGACCGCGATCCTGGAGGCGTTGTTACCGATCGCGCGCGTGCTCACGCCGGCGTGATCCGATAACACCGCCGCGCTGTGACCGCGGGCGGTGCACGCGAGCGGTGGTCGTGGGCGCGAATTGACGGGCGTCATCGGGCGCGCCTACGAATCTGACGACTGTAGCGGTGCGCCTGCCACGCTCGACACGTGAGGCACGGCTGCACCACCTGGTCGCGCGAGGCTGTGCGACATGGTCGAACGATTGATCCGACTGTCTGTGTTGCTGGTGACAGGACTGGGGCTGGGCGGCTGCGCGGCGACTCCGAAGGCCGCCGTTCCGGTCGGTCTCCCAGGGCTGACCGAGTACTACGAGAAAGCGACGACACCCCACCGCCGGGCCGTGCGCAAGCCGATCCACGATGAGCAGGCGCATGCCTTGCGTATGCTGCGCGAGCACGCCCGCGCCCTGCGGGCCGAGACCGAAAGCTGGGATACGGACGCCCGCCTCGTGTCGCTGGCGGAGCATGAGCGTCCCGCCGCCCGGGAGGCGGTCGCGGAGTTTCGCTGCGCGCTCTCGGAACTGGAAAGCGCAGCGGCCAACTCGGACCTGCACGCCGTCCGGCATGCGTACGAGCGCGTGATGGTCTCATATCGTCGCCTTCACGAAACATTGGGGCTGATCGACTGAGCCGTCGTCCGCGCGCTGTCGCCCAACTCACTCTGAAGCGGAATCGATTCGAAAGTTCCTCTGTGGGGCTGTCGTGGGCCCTGCGGAGGAATTTGCGTTATGCGCCGTTGGCCCGGCGCGCTGCTGATGTTGCTGCTGGCCTTCGCGGGATGTGCGGCGCCGTCCCCGCACGTGGTATCGGTGCACGAGCCGGCGTGGCGTCGCCTGTGCGCGTGTTTCGCCGAGCGGTCGGCAGCCGCCGGCGATGCGTGCGGGTTGGCCCCGGACAACGCTCAGGAAGCAGCCCTTCTGGCGACGGCCCGCGCTGTCGGGGATGCGGTGGTCCATGTCCGCACGTGCGTCGCGGAGCGGCGTGCTGACCAGGGCGACGGTATTCCGGTACCGGCCGCTTCGCACACTTCCGGGGGGACGGGTGTTGCCATCGGTCCCGGGCTGGTCTTGACCGCCGGCCATGTTGTTCGCGGAGCATCGCACGTCACGGTCGTGCTGGCGGACGGCTCGTACTGGTTCGTCGAGAGTGTCGTGGAGCATCCGGAATATGATCTGGCGATTTTGCGTGTTGCCAACTCGAATCTATCGGCGATCGACTTGAGTGTGGCGGAGCCGCAGGAAGGCAGCCCGGTCGTGGCGCTGGGGCGCGGTTCGCCGGCCGGGACGGCTGTGGCACGCACGGGCGTAATCACCAGGAACGGGGTTAGTCTTCAGACCCGGCTCGACCCGCGCCGGCGCCTCAGGTATGACCGCCTGATTGAGAGCAGCGTTCGCCTCGAACCGGGTTTCAGCGGGGGGCCGCTGCTCGACGTTCACGGACGCCTGGTCGGGTTGAATGTGGCGCTAGTCACAACCGCGCAGGGAGGCTCGGCCCGCGCCTACAGCCTGCCGCTGACCGACGCGGTGCGCCGCTCGCTGGCGACGCTGTGCGGGCGTGCCGCCGAAGGCGGTCTGCCGACGGCGGCGCTACCGGACCACTAACTTCGCCGTTGGAGGGCCGCTGACGGCGTTGGTTGTGCGACTCGGGGGGGCGACGGGTAAACTCGCCATCGCGGACCGGGGTTTGTCAATGGCGCGCACGGTTTCCGTCGTGCCGATTGCCGACAGCGTAAAGGTGTGTTCAGGGTCGGTTCGGATCCCGCGGTTCGACGCACCGCGCCGGTAACGCCGCACGTCGCGAGAGTAGCGACGCTGTCTATGGTCGCCGCTGGTCAGGCGGCGGACCCGCTGGACGGGTCGGGCAACCGAGTTCCTCCATGAGCCGCTGCATTCGGCGATCGACCTCAGCCGCCGCGTCTTCTCGCTTGCGCTGCGCTCGTTCGCGCAGGGCCTGAACCTCCAGCGTGGCCTGGCGTTCCAGCGCCTTTTGCAACTGCTCACGGGCGTTGGTGCGCTCCTCTTCGGTTGCCGCGTTCTGCACGGCGGCGACCAGCTCGCGTAATACGGGCAACTCGGCGGCCAGATCGATCTCGGGCCGCAACAGGTACTCAAGTCTGGCGCTCACGCGCTCCGCCTGTCGGCGTTCCGCTTCGGCGGCCAGCGCGTCGAGCGCCTCCGCCTCCAGGCCCACGTTGGCGGTGACCAGATCCCGCAGGCGCTGAAGGTCGACCGCGTACGAGGCTGAGCCGGGTGACGCCCGACGCAGCGCCCGCAGCCCCCGCTGAAGCTCAAACAGGTTGTCGGCATAGGTCCGCATCAGATCGCCGAGTTGCGGGCTCTCCGTGTACACGCGGCGCAGGTGTCGCAGGCGCGGCGCCGCCTCGCTCAGCCGCGCGCGGAACCGTTCCGGATCCCGCTGCCGCAGCATGGACATCACACGGTGAAGGCGCGGCGTGTGCTGTTGCGCGAACGTCAGCAGCTCCTCTTCCTCGCCGGGCCGCAGTGCGCCTTCGTCGGTTGGACTGGGACGAAAGAGCCGCTCCACGAGTTCTTCGACGGGCCACGGACCGCGTCGCTCACGCCCACGGCGACCGGGGCCCCAGGCAGCCCTGCTTCCGCACGCCCGCTCGGCTTGCGTAGGCTGGGTCGCGGAGACTTCCTGGTCGCCGAAGTGCGCTCTTTCGTCGTCGCGGGCGGTTGCGGCGGGTGGCGCAGCGCACGCCATCAGTGCCGCCACGCACAGGTTGCGGACCAGCCACCACCGCCGGTGGGGACCGGGAGACAGGTTCCTCGTCACGCAGCGTTTCTCCGTCACAGGTCACCCATGTATTCGAACGATCGCGCGAGACTGTCGACGTGCTCATCCAGTTCCGTCGCCGGATCGCTCAGCTCGTAGGAATGACTCGACCAGCGCTGCTCTGCCACGGCGGCCAGTTGCATACTCGCTTCGTCCCACGCCGACGACCACTGATACAGCGCGGCGTCGGGGTCGATAACCGTTGCCGTCGGCCGCCGCCCGGACAAACGCGGCGCCAGCACCGTCACCAGCAGAGCGGCAGCCAGCCCGACGCCGGTCGCGATTGTGCGCAGCCAGCGCCGGCGGCGCGCGAGTCGGGCGGCCTCTGCCAGAACGGCTGCCTGGACGCGACCCATGCATACGGCCCCGGGGGCGACGTCAGGCAGCGCGCGCAGCACGCTCATCTCGCGCTCGACGGTCCGTTCCAGTTTTTCAAGCTCGTCGCTCACGGTCTATTCCTCAGCGCTCAGTTCGTCTCGAAGTTTCCGCAGCGCGCGGTGCGCGCGGGCCAGGGCAGTACCGAGCGGAATGTCCAGCAGCCGGGCGATTTCGCGGAAGGAAAGCCCGGAGTAGTGGCGGAGCAAAATGACTTCCCGATCCGCGCGCGGCAGCCGCTGAACGGCCTCGGCCAATCGTTGCCCGACCTCAGTGTCGGCAAGCTGTTGGGCCGGATCGGGTACTTCGCCCGCCCGTTCCTCTGTCCGACTCTCTTCACCGGCAGAGGCGCCCTGGCTGAGTTCGTCCGTCCGTTTCCGGTGTCGGGCGTGGTCGCGGGCGAGGTTCGCCGCGATCCGAAACAACCACGCTTCGAACCGACCTGTATGCTCATAGCGGCCAATGCTCCGTATGACCCGCAGGAAGGTCTCCTGGAGCAGGTCCTCCGCGGTCTCGGGCTGGCCCGTCAGTCGGTAGAGCAGCCCGTAGACGCGGGGCGCGTACAGCGTTACCAGCCGGCTGAGGGCTGCGGCATCGTGCCGCTGCGCGCGGCGGAGGACGTCGCCCAGATCGACCTCGTCCACACTGGCCTCAAGAAGCTGAACGTTCGACCACGACCCGGATTGCGAGCCGGGGCCGTACAGGAGGCGCAAATTACCCGGACCCGATAACTGAATTTCACGCTGCCCCGGGTTGTCCCGCGCTGGTGCCGGCGCGGGTGTCAGCGAGCTACGGGATGAAATAATCGCTGCCGTTCTGAACGAGGTAACCCTCGATCATCATCTCGCCGGGACTGAGCCCGGGCCGAACCTTCGACCCGCTCGGGTACCAGTAAGTCGGGTTCCGCGACTCTTTGTCGCTGAGGCGGCGAATCGAGCCGTCAAAGAATAGCGCATTAATCCGCCCCTTGTTCTGCTGCGCAGATCCCGACGCCCCCGCGCCGCGCTGCGGCCCGTGGCGATACGACAGCTCCAGATTCACGCCCCGCCCCCGCGATCCGACACTGACGGGCCGGTTATTCCAGTTTCGCGTGCCCTGCTTTACCCCGTACGACCGGCAGCCGCTCCACCAGGCGCCCGAGCTGGTGAACGAGCCGAAAAACTGCGGATTCGGGCTGACGTCAAAATCGATGTACCCCAACGCGGCGTCGTAATAGCGTGTGCCGTCCGCGACGGCGATCTTCTCGGATGGCTTCCCCACTTCCGGCAGGCGCGACTTGTACGTGAGGTGGCTAGCTTCCCACGCGATATTGTCATGCTCGGCCACTCCGCCCGAAGGTGCGGTGATCGCGTAAATCAGGCTGCTGTTGTTGACGGCGTGCGTGCCGAACGAGTAGGCCTGCGGACCACCCTGCCGGTAGTTGAGCCCCCAGTGCTGAAAGTGCACCGGCATCAGGTAGCTGAGCGCCGTCCACTGATTGTTGTTGAAGAAATCACGTTCCGACTGCGGTATGCCCGTCGAGCCCGGATATACGACTGCCCGGTACGTCCGTTGTGACGGGCACATGAACCGGTTCACCAGGTCGTGCCAGCGTCTTGCCCAGCTCGACGACATCTCCATCGATGGACGCACGATCGGCGTCATCCAGTCGAACGACTGGACCGGCATACGCGAGTTGAAGTACGCTTCGTCCGTCCCTTGGTGACGCCGAACGGCAACGCCCGTCGTGTTGCACCCGGGAATCCACTCGCTGTTTTCTGCGAAGTAGATGCCGAACCCGTTGCCGAAATTGCGCATGCCGGCGCCGCACGTCGCGGCCCGCGCGCTCTCGCGGGCGCTCTGAAGGGCTGGCAACAGGACGGACAGCAGAATCGCGATGATCGCGACGACGACGAGCAGTTCGATCAGCGTGAACGCTGCCCGCCGGACCTGACGCGGCGTCGCATGGCTATTGGCGCGGCGACGAGAGCACTTCCAGAGTGTTCGGGTCGACATACCTGTTCACCTTGCCCAGCCAGTTTGGGTCCCGTATGTAATCGCGGTAGCGAGAACTCACGACGATTCGGCCGCCTTCGTCACCGACCGGCAGCAGCGTGAACTCTCCAGTTTTCGGGTTCTTCGCCGGGAACATGCTTGGCAGGTTGCGACTGGCGATTGAGAACTTCTCGCCCGTCGCGACGCAAACCAGCCGGATCGACCCGGGCAGCGGATCAGGACGCCGCACGAAGCCCCAGTAAACGCCGACGGCCAGCCCGAGGCACACGGCAGCAAGTATGAGCTTGGCTCGTTTAGATTTCATGAACGGCCGCTCATGATCGGCGAGATTCCGCGATAACGGCTTCGCGATACATAGTTGAAGGTCGCGTGCTAGCCTCTATATGTAGTATAGCGCCGCCCCCGCCGAGCTGCCGCCAACCTATGCGCCCTGCTTGCTGGACTGCGAACACGCGGCACCACCATCATCCTGCCGCCCGCCGTGTCGGCACCTGCCCAAGGCCCTCCGTGGCGCGGGCATTATAGCCCATACTCTTTGATCTTGCGATAGAGGGTTCGCGTACCGATGCCCAGGATTTTGGCCGCTTGCTCGCGGTTGCCGCCGGTGGCTTGGAGCGTACGCTCAATCATAAGTCGTTCGACTTGGGCCATCGTGAGTCCAACGAGCCCTGCGGTAGCGGCGGGAACGATTTCGCGGCTGCCGCGAATGTGCTCGGGAAGGTCGCTCGCTTCGATTGGGCGATCGCCTACCTCTACGACGAGGGATTCAATCACATTCGCCAATTCGCGGACATTGCCCGGCCAGTAGTACTTGGCCAGAAGGCTCATGGCCTCGTTAGATACAGCGGGACAATTGGTTCCGTGCGTCCTGTTCGCCCGGCGACGGAGGTAGTCGACGAGAAACGGAATGTCCTCGCGTCTTTCCCGCAGCGGCGGTACCTCGATGACCCACTGATTGAGGCGGTAGTACAGATCGTCTCGAAACTTACGTTCCTGGACGGCCTGTTGTAGATCCTTGTTGGTTGCTGCGATGACCCGCACGTCCACGCGCCGGACGTCAGTTGAGCCGACCGGAGTCACCTCGCGTCGCTCCAGCACGCGGAGCAGTTTCGCCTGCATCGTGAGCGGCATGNCGCCAATTTCGTCCAAAAACAGCGTGCCGCCGNCCGCCGCGACGAAATACCCCTTGCGGTCGCTGACGGCGCCGGTGAACGCGCCCCGAACGTGCCCGAAGAGTTCGCTCTCGAGCAAGTTTTCGTTCAAGCCGGCACAGTTGACCGACTTCATGGGTTTGTTGGCCCGGTCGGAATGTCTGTGAATCGCCTCGGCGATCAGGTCCTTACCGGTACCGGTCTCTCCTAAGATTAGCACTGTAAGCTTGTTGCGCGCGGCCTTCTTGATGCGCTCAACGATTTTTCGCATGGCCGGCGATACGCCGACGATGCCTTCCAAGGCCTCGTACGAACGCTCCGCCAGGGACGCCTGCAACAGCCGGTCTTGACGACGACTCACCGCCCGCGCTGCGGCTCCGGCGACGGCCGCTGCCAGCTTCTCGGGGGTCTGGCCATCTGTAATTCGGGAAACGTGTACTCGACGCGTCGCGGGGGGCTCCGCGTCTCCGACCAGCAGTAGGGCGGCGTCGCCCGCCAGCGCGTCCAGCAGTTCGGCGAGCGCCTGAAGGGACTGTGCATCGCCGAGTCGCGGGCCGGCGACGACCACGTCCGGCGGCTGCGCGCGGATCGAATCCAGGGCGTCGGACAGTCGCGTCACCAGGCTGCACGAATGCCCGTACGAGTCGCGCAGGAGCTCGCGTAACCGCTGTCCGCGGTCTTCGTCATCGGTCAGGATCAGGATGAACGCGGTCTGCGACATTCGCCTAAGGGCATGCCACGTCACTGGCGCGCCGTTGCTATCGTACACCGAGGCTCGGTGGCGTCTACTCAGGCTGGCGGCGCGACCGTGGCAGTCCGAGCCGCGCGATCCCGGCGCCAGGTTAGCAACACCCAGGCCGCCACACTGAGGACGATCAGCGGGCCGCCCCTCAGGGTTGCCGGCGGCGGAGGCTCGTGGACGATGAGATATGTCCAGAGCGGGTTGAGAACTGTTTCCAGAAGGACGATCAGGGCCGCCCGGTGCGCCTCCACGTGTTGCAGCCCCCACGAAAACAGCAGGTAGGGGAAGGTGAACTGCACCAAGCCCATCAGCACCATCAGTACCAGGGCATAAGGCGTCAACCCCCAGGCACCGCCGATTAGGACCGGCACAAGCAGAATGAGTCCCGAGCCCAGCGCGTTCAGGCTTGACACCACGATTGGGCTGACCGGCCGCAGCCCGCGCAGCACGACCGTCAGCGCGCCGTAGCCGGCGCCGCTGGCCAGCGCGATCAGCAGACCGGCGGGGCTGGTATCCGTACTTCCGGAGAAGATCACGGCTACCCCCGCCATCGCGATCAGCAAAACCAGTCCCTCGGTTCGTCCGGGGCGCTCTTTGAGCAGCAGCGGCGAGAGCAGGAATACCCAGATCGGGGACGTGTACTGGAGCACGATGGCGTTGGCGGCCGCCGTCATCGTGCTGGCCACCACGAACGTCACAGTCATCAGGGTGAAAGCTGCGACGGAAGCGATGGGCCACCCGATGGACACGTTTCGGAGCGTCTCTAGTCGCCGCAACGCCAGTGGCATGAACACCACGCCGCCGATGAGCGAGCGGTAGCAAGCAATCGTGACGCCCGGTACGCCCGCGTGGTTCATCAGCTTGATGAGTGGCCCATTGAGGCTCCAGAGGGTCGCGCAGGCAAGCAGCGCAAGAACTCCCACCCAGGTGCGGGATGTGGTACGAAGCGCTTGAGAACGCATGGAACCGGGTTATACCCGCCGATAAGGAAGAATGGAAAGCACGGTTGCGGCGTGGCATGGGCGGCGGTCTCGTGCCGAGCGGCTGCTCTAGCCGGTTACGAGCCCCGGCGGGTGCGGTATACTGACCAGCGCCGCAGCGCGGGGTAACGGAGTCCCCGCAAGGGTGCTCAGCAGGGCGTCAGTAAGGAGATCGAAAATGAGGCACATGGCGGCACGCGGGCGGGCACGTCTGGTTGGGCTTTTGATCAGCGGGGCGGTTCTGTCGGGCGGAGGCGGTTGTGATTCCCTGTTCAACGGGACGGTGCCGGACGTCAGTCTCGACGGGAGCTGGAGCACGAACTTTCAGTCGCCGGTGCCGGACGTGACGATTCCGCCATTTACCCTGATCATCGCCAATGGTGCGCCGAGTAGTGTCTCCATGCCGTTCCTGCCGGCTCCGCTCAATGCGCTGACCATCCCGTTGGACGGCAAAGAGCGCGGTGTACCCGGTGTCACGGTGTTCAAGGCGAGCGGAACGCTCACGCGCGACGGCAGCGCGGTGACGATCGTCCTGACGACCGCGCTGACATACCTTAACCAGACGGCCGAAGGGACCCTGACGCTCAGCGGCACGGTCATTAACGACACGATCACGGGGACCGCGACGGCGACGGGCTCGCTGCCGGGGATGACGTTCCCCGTCACGGGAACCACGGCGTTCACGATGACGCGCCAGTAGCGCGTCCAAACAGGCCGCCCGCGGCGTGATGAACGGGGAAGGTGGGGGTGACTACTCGATTAGCGCCGGCGTTTGGCCGGTCGGCGGTGCTGCTGGCGGGGTTTCCAGGCTTCAGGATCGCGTCGCGACACCGGCGTCGGGGGGCGCGCTTGTGTGGCCGGCACGGTCAGCGTGGCCATCGCCTTGAGTTCCCGGATGTGATCACGCAGCGCCGCGGCCCGTTCGAAGTCGAGCTCCTCCGCGGCCTGAAGCATCTCCTGTTCCAGTTCGCGGATGAGTGCTTCGCGGTCGTACTCCTGTTCGTCGGCACGGACCGCTTCGCGGACGCGGCGCATGGCCGCCACCTCGCCGATCAGGCTGGCGCGGACGGCTTTGCGGATGGTGTCGGGCGTGATGTGATGTTCTTCGTTGTAGCGGAGCTGAAGAGCCCGGCGGCGATTGGTCTCGTCGATCGCGCGTTGCATCGCGGGGGTGATCTTGTCCGCGTATAGCACAACGTGGGCATCGATGTTCCGTGCACAGCGACCGATCATCTGAATGAGGGATGTTTCGCTGCGCAGGAAGCCTTCCTTGTCGGCATCCAGAATCGCCACGAGCGAGACCTCGGGCAGGTCGAGGCCCTCGCGCAGCAGGTTGACGCCGACCAGTACGTCGAAGTGTCCGAGCCGCAGGTCGCGCAGGATTTCAATCCGCTCGAGCGTTTCGATTTCGCTGTGCAGGTACCGGCCGCGCAGTCCGGCCTGCTGGATGTAGGCGGACAGGTCTTCTGCCAGTCGCTTCGTCAGCGTCGTCACCAGCACGCGCTGGCCGGCCGCGGCCCGCTCCTGGATGCGTCGCAGCAGGTCTGGCACCTGGCCGCGGGCCGGGGCGACTTCGATCGTCGGATCGACGAGGCCGGTGGGTCGGATGATCTGTTCGACCACCTCGCCGCCGCACTTTTCCAGCTCATACGGGCCGGGCGTGGCGCTTACGAAAAGCACCTTCGACCACATGGCCTCGAACTCCTCGAAGCGCATCGGGCGGTTGTCCAGGCAGCTCGGCAGTCGGAAGCCGTGGTCGACCAATACCTGCTTGCGGTTGCGGTCCCCGTGATACATGGCCCCGATCTGGGGGACCGTGACGTGCGATTCGTCGACAATCAGCAGGAAATCACGCGGAAAATAGTCCACCAGCGTGTAGGGCTTGGCGCCCGGGGGCAGACCGGTCAGGTGCCGACTGTAATTCTCGATGCCGCTGCAATAGCCGACCTCCAGCAGCATCTCCATGTCGTACTTGGTACGGGCCAGGAGCCGCTGGGCTTCCAGCAGCTTGCCCTCGTGTCGCAGTTGCAACACGCGTTCGTCGAGCTCCTGCTGAATCGACGCGACCGCGCGCTCAATGCTGTCCTCGGGCAGCACGTAATGGACGGCCGGATAAAGGAAGACCGATTCGCGCTGCTGCAACACGCTGCCCGTCAGCGGATGCACCAGCGCCACGCGCTCCACGCGGTCGCCGAATAGCTCGATGCGGATGGCGTGCTCCTCGTAAGCCGGGGCGATTTCGACCACGTCCCCGCGCACGCGGAAGGTGCCACGTTTCAGCTCGACATCGTTGCGGTCGTATTGGAGGCGGATCAGCTTTCGCAGCAGCTCGTCCCGCTCGCACTCGGTTCCCACCGCCACGTGGACGACGCTGGCCTTGTACTCGTCGGGCGAGCCCAGGCCGAAGATGCAGGACACGCTGGCGACGACGATTACGTCCCGTCGGGAGATGACCGAACTCGTGGCGGCGAGTCGCAGGCGGTCAAGATCGTCGTTCCGCGAGGCGTCCTTTTCAATGTAGATGTCGCGCTGCGGGATGTAGGCCTCCGGCTGGTAGTAGTCGTAGTAGCTGACGAAGTACTCGACCGCGTTGTGCGGGAAGAGCTCGCGGAACTCCTCGTATAGTTGGGCGGCCAGGGTCTTGTTGTGGGATATGACCAGCGCGGGCAGACCCAGACGTGCGATGACATGAGCCATCGTGAAGGTTTTGCCGGAGCCGGTCACGCCCAGCAACGTCTGGAAGCGCTTGCCGGCCTGGAAACCTGCCACCAGCTTTTCGATGGCCTGGGGCTGGTCCCCGCTCGGTTCGTATGGGCTGACGATGCGGAACTCGGCCATGCACACGATTATACGGTTCGCGGGGGCATGGCGGCAGCACCGGCGGTGAAAGCGGACCGCGGGACGATGGGACGATCCGTGGAGCCGCGCGGCCGGGCCCACGTGGCGACGTGGGTGTCCGTGGGGATAGGCGGTACCGCGCACGCGGCGGAATCGGTCGGCTCATTTTTGACATTTGGTTTCGTTTGATACATTATATCAAGTAGGCGCAAACCGCGCGACTTGGGGGGGAGGGAGCGGTGCCGTGAAGGAGGCGGCCCGGCTGCGGGAATTCGAAGATTGCTGCCGCCGGCACGGGCTGGCGGTCACGATCCAAAGGCGCGTCGTGTTCGAGGCGCTGTTGCGGTGTCGCAGTCACCCCACCGCGGACGAGGTGTACGCACTGGCGCGCGAGGAGCTGCCGGCGATTTCGCGTGCGACCGTATACCGGATACTGGAAACCCTAGCGCGTGTCGGCGCGATTGGGAAAGCATGCCATCCCGGAGCGGCGACGCGGTACGACCCGGTGATCCAGCAGCACCATCACCTCGTGTGTGTGCGGTGTAACAAAGTGGTGGACTTCACTGACCCGCGTGCCGACCGCCTGCCGATTCCAAGCGGCTTTCCGCAGGGGTTTCGGGTGCAGGGTTTTTCCGTGCATTACTGGGGGCTGTGTTCAACTTGTCGTCGGTTGGAGAAAGTGCCCGGTGGGCGCGCGGGGCGTCGGAAGCGCGCACGAACGAGATCGGGCGGCCCCGTGCCATCAGAAAGGAGGAAGGTCGCGATGAGGTTACTGTTTCATTCCGCGTGGGTGCCCCGTCTGATGCGACTCGCAGCTTTGCCCGGTGCGGCGGCGCTGGTCGTGGTAGCTGTGGCCCAGTCGCAACAGAAGCCGTCCAGCTATGCCCCGGTAACGGGCTTGGATGATTTCAAGACGGTGGTGGCCCGAATGGAGGCCGCCAAGCCGCAGATCATGAAGACGCATATGGATTTGCTGGCCGAACGCTACGACCTGAGCGATCGGCCGGCCAAGGGTGTGACAATGTCACGCGGCAAGCCGGTGCAGGAGGGGGTGCGCGTGAAGTTGCCGCCGGGGATGACGTGGGAAAAGCTGGCGGCCATGACACCGGAAGAAATCCGCGAGAAGGACTTGTGGCCGAAGGGCTTCTTGCCGTTGCCGCACCCGAATCATGCCGAGGGGGGCATGCTGTTCCCGAAGCATCACATCGACGAGATCAAGAAGCAGGAAGTTCGGGATCTGACCCGATTTGATCTGGATTATGATTTGCCGGCCCACTTCCTGCCGGAGTATCCACCGCCGATCTACCTGACGACGCGCCCCGACCTGGGCGATGTTTCGCAGGGCCAGGTAGTCACGCTGATGAATTACTACGAGCTGTTCGACGGGATTCTGAACCCCAAGCAGCTCGAGGGCTTACGGTTGCTGGTGACGCCGTTTCCGCAGCAGCAGTTTAATCAGACGGATGACCGGCGATCGTTGCTTCCCAGCCGGGGCGTGACCTGCTTCGACTGTCACGTGAACGGTCATACGAACGGCGCGACGCACCTGGTGGGCGACATTCGGCCACAGGAATTCCGTCACCGGCTGGACACCCCGCCACTGCGAGGCGTGAACATTCAGCGGTTGTTCGGCTCGCAGCGGGCGTTGAAGTCGATCGAGGATTTCACTGAGTTTGAGCAGCGGGCGGCCTACTTCGACGGCGACCCGGTGATCGCTACGAAGAAGGGCGTCAATATCCTGGAGCGCGGCAGCCAAGTCCATTTCATGGCGGAGTTCCAGGCGCTGCTGGACTTCCCGCCGGCGCCGAAACTGAACATTTACGGCCGGCTGGATGAGCAAAAGGCGACAGAAGCGGAGTTGCGCGGGCAAGAGCTGTTTTTCGGCAAGGCCCAATGTGCGGTGTGTCACACTCCACCGTATTACACCGACAATCTGATGCACAACCTGCGGGCAGAGCGGTTCTACAAGCCGCAGATGGTGAACGGGCGCATGGCGTCGGCAGATGGGCCGATCAAGACCTTCCCGTTGCGCGGCATCAAGGACTCGCCGCCGTACCTGCACGATGGGCGGCTGCTGACGCTGGAAGATACGGTGGAGTTCTTCAACCTCATTCAGGAACTCAAGCTGACGTCGCAGGAGAAGCAAGACTTGGTGGCCTTCCTGCGGGCGTTGTAGGCGCCGCGGGCATCGGTTCATCGAAGTTTGCTGCGGGCGGGGCCGCGAGCGTCCTTGTCCGAGCGGGCGTTGACGCTGCGGTCCCGCTTGCGTAGACTGCACCTCGGCGCGGGGAGACTCGCGCCCCCAGCCCGGATGGCGGAATTGGCAGACGCGCCAGGTTGAGGGCCTGGTGAGGGTTAACCTCGTGCTGGTTCGAATCCAGTTCCGGGCAGTGGCCCGAATTCGTCTGCCGGTCCGAGTGCTGCTGCCACTGGGTCAGGCGACGGGCACGCAGCGCCGCTAGCTCAACTGGATAGAGCATCGGCCTACGGAGCCGAAGGTTGCAGGTTCGAATCCTGCGCGGCGCGATCGCGGGGAGTGAATGCTTACTATTACGCGATTTCTCGCCCCGCTGCTCGCCGTCGCACGTGTGTCCCCCGCGGTCCAGACGCGTGTACGTTTCTTCTTACTTCATTTCTAGCTGGGGGATGTCGCCGGCTGCGTCGGGAGCGTGCGCGACCATTCCGGCGTCCAGAACCGTTTGATTTCGTCGGCCGGCTCGCGGAAGAAGATCCAGTAATCGCCGATTTCCCGCCGCCGGAGTTCCTCTTGGAACGTGGGGTCGCGCAGCGCCACGGCGTAGAAACCCGGCAGATAACCGCGCCGCAGCGCCTCGATGCCCGGCTTGCGTTTTTCGTAGTGCTGCCAGTAGCGCGCATCCAGCGGGCAGCGGTACGTGGCCTCGTCGAGCAGCACCGCATCGGGGCATGCCGTGGCGATGTGCCAAGTGGCAGCGAATTCCATGCCCCCGGGCAGCAGCCAGGGCGTGATGCCCTCATGTTTGATCACGGCGATGAACGGGGCCAGCGCCTCGGCGACGCGGTACGCCTCCTCATACGGATTCTTCGCGCCCGGGCGGGCCGGGTAGCGGGGTTCCTGGTCCCAGTAGGGTTCCAGGTCGATCGCCAGGCGGGGATCGTTGGGTGCGCGCGCCGCGGACCATTGGGCGAGCGCCTCGGCGAAGCGCAGCCATGATGCCCGGTCGAACCAGGATTCATAACTGTGCCCGTAGGAGGCGGCTAACGTCGCGCAGGCGGGAATGACGCGCACGCCCTCGTTGCGCAGGGCGTCCAGCACCCCACGAAGTTCCTTCACACTGGCTTCGGCCGCCAGCGAGCCGCGACTGACCATTGCGACCACGTCCGGGTTGGGCCGGGCACCCGGCGGGAGACGGCGCAAGTTGGCCAGCCAGTACTTGCGGACAACCGGCACGTGCGTCCACAGCGCGACCATGCTGCCAGTATATGGGCCGTACGTGGTCACTACCACGCGAGAAGTGGTCGCTTGGATGCACGCGCGCATGCAACGTGCTGTGCGGTCCTGTGAACTGCCGGCGCCGTCGAAGCGCGGCCTCCCCGCATCGTGCGGGCCGCCGCAGAATGCTGTTGGCGGGCCGCTTTCAACGGGTACGGGGCGACGCTACACTTCCTGCGGTGCGGCGGCACAGCGAGGCGCATGACGATCAACGTACCTACACAGGTCACACTCGGCCGGCTGGTTCTGGCAGTTCTCTTCCTTGCGCTGCTGTCGTGGTTCAATCCGACGCGGCTCGAAGAGCAGCGCTGGCTCCTGCGGGTGTGTTTCTGGCTGTTTCTGGTGGCGGCGGTGAGCGATGTCCTCGACGGGCTGCTGGCCCGCATGATGCGCTCCGTGACCTCGCTGGGGAGGATGCTAGACCCGGTCGTGGACAAGGTCATGATCTGCGGGGCGTTCGTGCTATTCGCCAGCCACCACTTCTGGGATGGCACCCGGAACCTGACCGACGTGCGACCGTGGATGGTGGTCGTCATTCTCACGCGCGAGCTGATCGTGTCCGTGGCCCGCTCGCACTCGGAGGGGGCTGGTAGAGCATTCGGGGCGTCCTGGGCGGGAAAAGTCAAGATGTTCGTCCAGTCGGCCACGGTGTGCGTCGTACTCGGACAACTGGCCTGGAACGTCGCCGGGGCGGAGCCGGTCCGGACCGCGTGCGTGTGGCTGACCGTGGTGGTCACCGCGTTATCCGCGTTGACGTATCTACGAGAACTCCGGGCGCTCGTCGCGGCGAAGGAAACCACGAGCGGCCAGAAGGATGTGACGGCGGCGGACGTCGGCGCTACGCCGGGCGACTCACCAGGGGGGCCAACCTCGTGAGTCGCGTGGGCGACGGGGTGAAAATCGCCTGCATCACGGTTCTCGGCAGCGGCTTGGGCCCGCTTGTTCCGGGGACTTGGGGCTCGCTTGTCGCGACGGCGCTGTTTGCACTTTGGTGGCTGGTCGCGAACGAACTCGGCCTGCACCGCCTCGTGATCGAGGCAATCATCGTGGTGGGCATCTGCGATGCGTGCACACTGTCGGTGCTATGGGGCGACTGGGCGATTGAGCGTTTTCGCAGCCGGGACCCGAAGCCTTTCGTTCTGGACGAGTTCGCCGGCCAGTGGATCGCGCTTCTCATGCTTCCAATTGTCCCGGCCGCCGACCTGACGGCGTTCGCTGCGGTCGTGGCCGGGCAGTTCGTGCTATTCCGCGTGCTGGATACGGCGAAGCCTCCGCCGGCCCGCCAGATGGAGCGGCTGCGCGCCGGGTGGGGCATCCTGCTGGATGACGTGATCGCCGGTGCCTATGCCAACATCATCGGGCAACTGGCCTGGCGTCTGACGCCGCTGGCCGGATGGTTGGGGCTGTCGCTGGAGAGTGGTGCGGCCGGAGGCTGACGTGGACACGTTCAACGCGATCATACTTGGGATCGTCGAGGGTCTGACCGAATTTCTTCCTGTGTCCAGCACGGGGCACATGATCCTCGTTGAGCGGCTACTGCATATCGACGGTGGTCAGGCGCCGTGGAACGTCCTGTTGTGGGTCAGTCAGTTCGCGGCCATCTTGGCGGTCATCGTCTACTTCTGGCGGGACCTGTGGCGGCGGATCGTAACCCCGCTCGTGCGTCTTCGTCGCCGGCCGCCTTTCGGTTCCCCGCCGGCAGCGCGCGCGGCTTTGGCCGACGTGCTGCGCGATCACATTCTGACGAAGCTCGCGGCGGCCATGATACCGACGGTGGTTCTCGCCGTCGTCCTGAAGAAGTACCTCGATCCGCTGGAGCAGATGCCGGTGGCCGTCGCGGTCGCTCTTATCCTCGGGGCGCTGGCGATGGAATACATCGACCGTCGTTTTCGTCGACAGGTTCCGCAGGAGCTGGAGCAGATCACGCTTCCGCAGGCGTTTCTGATCGGCGTCATTCAATGCCTCAGCATGTGGCCGGGCGTCTCCCGGGCGGCGGCGACCATCATGGGCGGCATGGTTCTCGGGCTGACGCCCCGCGTCGCGACGGAGTTTTCCTTCTATCTGGCCATTCCGACCATGCTCGCCGCGGCGGTGTATACCCTTGGCCGTCACCGTCACGAACTCGCGGGAGCCAACGTCGGGCTGTTGCTCGTCGGCAGCGCGACCGCGTTCGTTGTGGCGCTGCTTGTGGTGGCGACATTTCTCGGGTACGTCCGCCGCTACCGATTTACGCCGTTCGTGGTGTATCGGATTGTGCTGGGCGTGGTCGTGTTGGCCTGCTACTTCCTCGGCCGGGGTTGACGCGGGGCGGGATCAGGTCGCGGGCAGGACGTGGAACAGACGTGTCCAGAACAGCCATGCGACCGGTGCGGCCAGCAGCGGGGAGTCGAGGATGTCCAGAACACCGCCCAGACCCGGCAGCGCTCGGCCGGAGTCCTTGACGCGGGCGTCGCGCTTGAGCAGCGAGGCAGCGAGGTCGCCGGCAACGGAGAAGGTGCCCAGCAGAAGGCCGAGCAGCAGCAGCGCCCACCAATAGCTGACGTAGCGTTCTTCCAGGCGTACCAGACCGGACAAGTGCAGCCAGCGGCCGACGGCCAGGGCGCACACGACGGTGGTCAAGAATCCGCCGATGAAGCCTTCCCAGGTTTTCTTCGGGCTGAGCCACGCGACCAGTTTGTGTCGTCCGACGGCGTTGCCGACGAAGTAGGCCCCCACGTCGTTCATCTTCACCAGGAAGACGGAGAACATTACGACGGCCATGCCGGTTGCGCCGCCGACCTCCATCCGCAGCTTGGTAAGGAACCCGGCCAGCCCGCCGGTGTAAAACACAATGAAGATCGTGATCGCCAGGTTTTCCATGGCGTTTTCCGTGCCGTAGCGGATGGCTTGCAGCAGGAAGACGTAGCCCAGGGCGATCGCGAGCCACAACAGGCCCCACGACGGATCGTAGCCCCCGGTGATGGGTGCCAGGTTGGCCGACACATAGGATCCGACGGCCAGCACGGCCGCAAAGAACTGCGCCGTGATGCCGAAAGGCCGGTACCCGCGTGCCCGCGCCAATAGGACGAGTTCATGGGTGGCGGTAACGGTCAGCACGAGCACCACCAGCGCCGCGATGGCCCCATTGTACAGCCACGGGCCGACATCGAGTCGCAGACCGGGCAGGATGATGACCGGCGCGGGTTGAGCGGACAAATATCCATCGAGACACAGGAGCCCGAACAGGCCCGCGGCCAGCGCTGTCCCGACGATCAGTCGCACGCCCAGCACGGCTCGGCATCCTCCTGCGCTAGGGTGAGGGGGCTTGTGGGGCGGCGGAACGGCCCGTTTGGCCCACGCCACCGAATCGGCGTTCCCGACGCGCATAGTCGCGCAGGGCGGCGTAGAGGTCCGGGGCGCGGAAGTCCGGCCAGAGCACGGGCGTCACGTAGAGTTCCGCGTAGCTGATCTGCCAAAGCAGAAAGTTGCTGATGCGCATTTCGCCGGCTGTGCGGATCACCAGATCGGGGTCCGGCAAGCCTGCGGTATACAAGGCCTGCGAAATCGTTTCCTCGCCGATATCGGCCGGGTTCAGCTCGCCGCGCTGGACTTTTTCGGCCAGGTGGCGGACCGCGTCTGCGATCTCCGCTCGACCGCCGTAGTTGAGCGCCAGGCACAACGTCAAGCCTTTGTTGCCGCGGGTCAGTTCCAGCGTCGTGTCGAGCTCGCGCAGGACGCGCTCCGGCAAACCCTCCCGACGACCGATCTGAACGACACGGACGTCGTTTTCTTGTAATTCCTGGCGCTCAGAGACGAGGTACTCGGCGTAGAGCGACATAAGACCGTTGACCTCGTCACGCGGCCGTTTCCAGTTCTCCAGGCTGAAGCTGTACAGGGTCAGATATCCGATTCCCAGGCGGGCGCACTGCGTGACGGTTTCCCGGACGGCCTCCGCGGCCCGTCGGTGACCCTCGATGCGCGGCAGCCCGCGCTGGCATGCCCACCGGCCGTTACCGTCCATGATGACGGCCACGTGCCGGGGCAGCGCCGTGCGCGGCACACCGAGTACTGCCAGCGGATCGAGCGGCGGCTCCGTCGGCATGGCTACGTCGTCGGCTCCACAAGAATAAGCTGGTCGCGCGCCGGTCCGACACCCACCATACGCACGGGCACACCCAGTCGTTCGCTGATAACGCGGAGGTATTCGCGGGCGGCGGCCGGCAGGTCGTCCATACGCCGACAGTGACCGATCTCCTCCGACCACCCGGGCAGCGTTTCGTACACCGGTTCGACCTCTTCCAGCAAGTGCACGTCAGCGGGGAACTCGTGCAGCGGATCGCCGCCGGTCCGGTAGCCGGTGCAGACACGAATTTCATCGAGGCCCGACAGCGTGTCGAGGTGCAGGACTGCCAGCGCCGTCGGGCCGTTGACGCGGGTGGTGTAGCGGGCGGCTACGGCGTCGAACCACCCGCAGCGGCGCGGCCGCCCGGTTGTGGTCCCGTATTCATGGCCGCGTTGACGCAGGTGGTCCCCCAGCGCGTCCTTCAGCTCGGTGGGAAAAGGTCCGGCCCCGACGCGGGTGGCGTAGGCTTTGACGACACCGACGGCCGAATGCAGCGCGTGCCAGGGAACCCCCGCCCCGGCCGGCACGCCGCCGGTCCCGGTGTTCGCACTGGTCACGAACGGGTAGGTTCCATGGTCGACGTCGAGGAGGCTGCCCTGGGCGCCCTCGAACAGAACGCGCCGCCCCTGGGCGAGCAGGCGGTGAAGTAGCTCAACGGTATTACAGACGAACGGCCGGAGCTCTTGGGCGAACTGGAGATACTCTTCCGCGACGCGGTCGGCGTCGAAGAGCTCCCGCCGGCCGTAGACGGCCGCCAAGTACGCATTTTTGTGCGCAATGACCATGGCAAGCCGCTCTCGGAACCGCTGCGCTGGGTACAGGTCGCCGATGCGGATCGCCCAGTGCCGCGCGTGCTTATCTGCGTAGCACGGCCCGATACCCCGTGCGGTCGTCCCAAGCTTCTCGCCGATGCGCGCGGCCCCCTCGGCCAGCATGTCCTCCCGCCGGTGGTACGGCAACACGAGGTGCGCACGGTCGCTGATCCGCAGATTGTCATGCACAGTGATGCCGCGCTCCCGCAGGGCCGCGATTTCGCCGAGCAGCACGGCGGGATCGACCACACAGCCCGGGCCGATCACGTTGAGCACATTCTCGCGGAGCACCCCGCTCGGAAGCTGGTGCAGTGCGAAGCGCTGTCCGTTTACGACGATCGTGTGCCCGGCGTTCGCGCCGCCACAATACCGCACGACCACGTCGTATTCTTCCAGCAGCAGATCGACGATCTTGCCCTTGCCCTCGTCGCCCCACTGCAAACCGAAAACGCAGGTATTCCCGAGGTCTTGGAAACGCATGCTCACCTGTGCCGGAAGTCCGCCGTCAGGTCGCTGGCCGGCGCCCGGTGGCCGGCCTCAAAGCCGGTCTTGTAGCGGCAACACGGCCCGCTGGCAATTGGACGGCGGCAGCCCCGCCAGCGGCGTGCCGACCGACGGCAAGGTCAGTGCCGCTCCAGCCAGGCGCACAGGCGCCGCGTGAGATTCTCCTGGAAGGACAGCGAGCAATCGCCCAGCAGTCCTTCGTCGTCCTGCAAACGGATTTCTGCGCGATCCGACGGTTGCCGGTGTTGCGTCTCGTGTCTGGGGTAGAGCCGGACGCTGACCGTCTTTACCGGCAGATTGCCGATCCAGGCGGCTGAGTCGAAGTGGCAGACGTACTTCAGGCCCGCGACTGTGTCGAACTGCCACGTCACCACTCGGCCGGTCAGATGCCGTCGGGCCCACTGGGTCTGTTCACGAACCTCGCGAGCCAGCCACTTCATGAAGATCGTCATCGGCTCGGGTGGCAGACCGCCATGTGCCTCCGCCGCGTCGATTCGCCCCGTATGGATAATGGTATGGCGGCGCAACCGGGCTCCGAGACCGGTCAGCACGATGCCCAAACGGGCGCACTGCGGGTCATCCGGCGCCCAGCGAGCGACCTTCAGCGGCGGGCAGCGATGCGGCACGTCGCCCAGATCGCGGACGACGACCTCCATGTTTTCCCAGCGGTTCCAGTACTGCACGGAGTCCGGCAGCGGCGCGCCGACGTGCATGCGCACGAGATGGGTTGCCACGTGCGGTGCCACCGGCTGGCCGAATGCCCCGCTCAGTAGCCACGGCAGGTCGGTGATCATGAGCTCGCCGCGGGCCGTCGGTCGTGCTGCACACAGCACGTCGCCGCTGCGCCGCTCCCACGGCGTCAGGCTTGACAACAGCGTTGCGAAGCCGACGTCGTCCGCGTACCGCTGCCAGCCGCCCTTGGCCCGCAGAACGCGAACCGCGAAACGGCCGGCCGGGGTGACGATGCCGTACGGCAGGACGTCCTTCATGGCAAAGCCGCGGGTCTGGACGTCGCTGTACTCGACGCGGGCCGACATGAGGCCATGCCGGGAGGTGTGCCAGGTGACTTCGGCGTCGGCGACACCCGCCGCTCGCATGAGGCGGTCGGCGGTCGCCAGGTCTGTGATGACGCAGGCGTCCTCCGCCAGACGCTCGAGCTGGGCCCAGGTGAGCCCCAGCGCGTCGATCCAGGCCGGGTCGAGCACGCAGGTGGCTCCGCGCGTCAGGGCATGGAGCTCCGCAATCGACGCCGGCACGTCGACTAACTGCGGCTTTACGTGGTTTATCAGCGCGCTCAGGCACTCGAGTGCGCGCGGCAGAACCAGGCGCTGCGCGCAGGCCGGCAAGGGCATCGTGCTCCAGCGGGGCACGTTGGCCAGAGGATGACATTTCGGCTGGCGTTCGGCGACCGCATGCCAGGCCAGACGGGCCGGCGGCCGAAGCCCGTTTGTGTGTTCCAGCCGGACCGAGAGCCGCGTTGCGCGGGCCGGGGAGCGCACCCAGCCGAGCAGCAAGTCTGCGTCCGAGCCACAGGGGGCGTGGAGCCGAACGCGGCGCTGTTCCAGCACTTCCGCGCCGCGCTGGAAAAGGACGGTCAGGGTTGATTGCCGCCAGCGCCGGTCACTTTCGAAATGTGCCCGAACGAGATACCACTGGTCGGCATCGCAGCGCACCGGTGCCGAGCTGAGAAGCCCGTTGGTCGGACGACCCCAGCGCCAGCGGCGCACGGCGCGCATTCCGGTGTAGATGCCGCCCGCGGGGCAAATTGTCCCTTCGCGCGCACGTGCCATAACGCCGTACCGCCCAATCCGACACTCGTGCTGCAATTATCCGCGCGGACGCTGCTTTTCGCGACTATCGCCAGGGCGCGGGCTAGTCCACTCGCGTGCGCGCGGCCGTCCCTGGTGAGCTGACTGACTGTGTGTGAACTGCTGGCGCCGGGCAGGCACAAAGAAGCAGGCCGGCGGATTTAGTCGCCGGCCTGCGAACCTGGCTAGGTTGAGAATGCAACGCCCCGACGTTACGGGCACGTCGTCCCGATCAGTGACACGAACGAATCAATGTCCGCAAACGTCACGTCCTGGTCGTTGTTGCAGTCCGCATTCAGCCACGGGCACGGCCAGTGCGTCCAGTTCTCCTCGCCACCCAACGCTTCGACAAAACTGTCGATGTCCG